>Ga0207433_10009855_pt1 | contig 15073 bp, 10 predicted proteins | sample YelNatPaOPGAMG01_FD_187559 | JGI IMG/M metagenome (GOLD analysis project Ga0207433, IMG submission 187559) | Hot spring thermophilic microbial communities from Obsidian Pool, Yellowstone National Park, USA - OP-RAMG-01 (SPAdes) (version 3) | ecosystem: Environmental > Aquatic > Thermal springs... | reverse complement strand
AGTGGGGTGTAAATGGAGATGTTCCCTTTATAGGGGATATAGATGGTGATGGAAAGGCTGATGCCATAATCTTCAGGCCATCAAACGGCTACTGGTATTTGCTGCTTTCAAGCAATAACTATGATAGGACAAAACCTCTTACAAGGCAATGGGGTACAAATGGGGACAAGCCTCTCATCGGGGATATAGATGGAGATGGAAAAGCAGATTTGATAGTCTGGAGACCATCAAACGGCTACTGGTACGCACTTCTCTCAGGCAAAAACTATGACAGAACGCAAGCGTTCTCAAAGCAGTGGGGTGCTAGCGGAGATATCCCTCTTGTGGGAGATATAGATGGAGATGGAAAAGCAGACATTATAGTCTGGAGGCCATCTAATGGTTATTGGTACGCACTGCTCTCAGGCACTGGATATGATAGGACGAAGCCTCTTACAAGGCAATGGGGTACAAATGGAGATATTCCTATCTAATCTCTTTTTCTTTATTTTTTATTATTAACTTTTTTCATAAATCTGAATCTCGGAGCAGCGTAAACCAGTTATTGGTGAAAATTTTCAGCTCAAATGCCTTAAAATTCTCCAGGTTCTTAAGGAAGCAAGGCAAAATACTTTCTTGCATGCAGAGAATTGCGCGCGCATTCAACCTCTTATAAGAGACATCCTAACACAAATATTCCAGTTAGGAGCACTTTAACCTCACATTAACATCCCCTCCATAAGCCCTTAATACAAAAGTTATGAAAATTACTCTTGGGTGTAATCTGATATTACTATCGCACCCCAGTAAGGTGGCTTGTTGTCATCCTTTTTCCAGAATAAGTAGTAGAGCAGGCCACAAAATAGACCTAGAAGGGGTTTACGCGAAAATAACATATATTTAAGCCACACATCGCGCGCATAGCATCAAGAACCTTCTCGCAGCTAAACTTCCTGCACACGCAAATTAACAGCCCCAAGGAGAAGCCAAAAACGACAGTGTTCATCTTATCGCCTCATAATTCTTCGTGCATGTCATAGTTCCATGCTTGTCAAGCCCAATCCTAATTGCCCACTCGTTGTGCGCCCAGATCCTGCATTTGAAGCCCAAATCCTCGAGTGTTTTCTTGAGTTCATGGTAGGTCTTACCTCTTAGATAGCCACTGTATTCGATCTTGATGATATCAAATAGTTTTAGTGTATCAATTTCATGGATTATATCATACTCGCAGCCCTTGCAGTCCATTTTCAAAACCCTAACTCTGAACTTACTTGGGTCCATACCCGTACTAGCAATCTCCCTAACTAACGTAGATAACTTCATAGACCTAACTTTGGACTTAAATATACCAGCACCATAGGTAGTGGCACTACCATCTATTTGATCGACGTAATTTAGCTCAACAAAGCCATCCTTACTGCTAATAGCGGCGTTAATAGGCAATATTCTTGTCTTCAATTCTGGATTCAACTCTAGATTTTTAAGCATAACCTCATAATTACTGGGTAAAGGTTCAACAGCAACAACAAAGGCTCCACGTTTGGCATAGTAAAGCGCTGTGTCGCCAATGTAGGCACCAACATCTAGAACAAACCAATCGCTTAAGTCGGAGCCCAGAAAGTGGATCTCATTAAGCCAAGTCTCACTCAGGACTAATTGGTCAAAGGACTCTATCGTTAACAAGATGCCATCAGGCATCCTCAGGATCACATCACCATCCCTGATCACAAAATCAATGACACCTCTAGGCTTACCCAATAACTTATTGCTGCATGAAAAATCCCTTAATAAACCACCATAGTAGGCATTAACAATGTTTAAGTAAACTCTTGGACTTAGCACATGCTCCTTATTACCGCATTTAACTTTTATGCCTCCTTTAAGTGTACCATACTTAACTAGGTAGTACCTAATCCCGGCTGATAACCAGTTGCTGAACAATCTTCTACTAGCAATTAGCACCTTAAACATGCGAAGAATGTCCATAAAACTTACCTGCTTTATATATTAACTTAAGTCAGCATTGCTTAAAAAAATCTTTGATCTATATAACCAAACTCACCTAATAATGCGTGTATTAAGCCGAGCCCAAGCGGTTTAATGAGCATGGTAGGGCCATCCGCGAGCGTTATCTTAGCACCCCAATGAACCAATTCCTTCAGGTAGAAGGCAAAATCTATCTTACCCTCGATAAGCAACTTCGTCAAGTTCCTAACAATGTAGTAATATCTCCACGGCGGCTCGTAAGTAATCACTTTATTGAGTATCCTTGCCCAACGCCTATAGCCTAACCTATGATCAATCAGCTTGCAATCAATGATCAACGTTAAGTATCCAAAACTCCTAATCCTAGAGTACATGTCAAAATCAGCTTGGTCAAGGAAGAACTCGTCTCTACAACAGGTTTTTAATGCTATTTCAGTTCTGATTAAAGTACCTGAGAACATTCCATATTTAACTTCCTTAATGTCACAGTTCTCATTATTTGTACCTAGGAGCATTAGGCCAATCCTATCCCTAATAGCACTCGGCAGATCATTGATTATACTCAGCACTCTATTCAACGCATTATTCAATAGGATGGTGTCATCATCAAGGAACAGAAGCCAGCTTGGCTCATATTTCCTTGCATACTTGGTGCCAACTCTTAAAGCGTGAGCGATACCTGAGTTGAAACCAATTTCGATGAATTCGCAGTTATCTACGCTATCAATTAAACTCTTAATTAAATCTCTATTATTAGAAGCGTTATCAATAATGATTACGCGGTTTGCTTGCTCGGCAGCAGAGCTCAGAACTAGTCTGAATCTATTTGGATCAGGGTTGTAGGTAACTATTATTGCAACAACATCTATCATATTATCGATCCATCAGATATCCATTAATTATATTTATATATTTAAGCTTAAGTAAGTTATGCGGAGGCACATGCACCAAAACTGATTTTCTATACTTTAGATACTAACAACCTAGCTTTCCTCAGGATGGACATCTCTCGCAGTTTTGGTATGGAAGCTGTTCTTTTACCCAATATCATAGAATATAGTGTTATATCCTGAAGACCCTTTGGGCTGTAGTTAAAGGGCTTTCTAGCCTTTAGGAAGACTCCTGGAGCTTCATGATCTTTAGCTAACTTGAGAATTTCAAAATCGCTGAAAATCCTCTTCATGTCCTCAACTTCATACCTCCAGAAATCATAAGGATAAGAATGAAAGGGGAAACCATAGGATCGAGTTGTTATGTATATGTACCCCTCGCGCTTTAAAACACCTTTCAAATTACCTACTGCGAGCCTCCAATCTTGAACATGCTCTAACAGCTCTGTAGAGATTACGACATCAAAAGATTCAGGACCAAAGTATTCAACCAGTCTTTCAGCTGGCAATATTACATCTACAAATTTCCCAGGCTCGATATCAACACCTACATATTCTTTAGGTGAACAGAAGCGCTCAATCAACGGCCTAACGCTACCGTTAACATACTTACTACCCACCTCCAAGACTCTTTTGCCCTCGAACTCTTTTTTTTCAACATTTTCGATAAAGAACTCGATTACCGCAGCATTACACATAAAGAACACCTACACTAGCTCGTTTCTTAATTTCAATTCTCCTTTCGATAAAATGAGTTCCTAATAGTGCCATCTAAGTCCTTCATTAGACATTGAGATAATAAACATTTTGGCTACCTCAACACTTCAGATAAATATTCGTTAAAATTTTAGTATGTTTTATTACTCGAAAGAATATACTTAGCCCAACTCACCCTAACTTTAATTTTTATTCTTTTTAAATATGAAAGAGTGTACCTCATTAAAAAGAAAGATATTATTACTGCAATTAATAACAAGTTAAGAGGCGAAGTAATGACATTAAACCATGGTATATCTTTCTCGGTAAATGATTCTTTCTGCTCAATTGAAGGATAGAACCATTTACCATTGAAAACTAGACGATCGATAAAACTTATTCCGTTATCTGAGCACTCAACCTTAAACTTCACTGTTCCAATTATTTGTAAGGGAACTGAACCATCGTCATAAAATAAAGGCATTTTGTAATGATTCCGATAGGCTCTGATCCTGTTAAAGTAGGCACTACCTTCTACTGTAATATTTGGATTTTTAATTAGAACAAAAGTTTCGTTATTTCTGAAATTTAGTTGTATAACTCCCTCCTGAAACGTTATGTTTAGAGGGGTCGTGCCGTTTAGTATCGACATTTCAACAGTGCCATTTCTGGAGATTTCTACTGTCAGGTTGAAGTCTCCAGCTATTCTGATGTTCAAATATCTTCCTAAGCTACTTTCAGAGAGATAAACTCGAGATGCGTCTATCCTGAATGCTACCTGATCATTATACCCGATTTCATTTATTACAGAATCATTGAAATTAATCATTTTTATCCCTTCTTTATCAGAAAGAATTTTTATATAATCTAGTTCCAATTTTGGAAACTTTATATAGCTTGTATCTAAAGTCACCTTACCCGAGAGATTTACCGGTCCCTTCGAGTAATCAAATTGCGGGAAGTAGTTTGTCCATTCCACGACGTTCTTTTTTAGCTTCAGATCTAAAATATCAATTAAGGAACCTAATTCTTTGAAAAGATCTCTTTTAACTCTATCCGTTGAATTTTTAAGCGCGAAGAAATAGGGTGAAGCAACTATGTAGATGACCTCGCCATCACCCACTTTTTTAACTAATGCATAAGGCGAAATAACCTTACCGTTTTTCGTATAGTTTGCAATAACCTTTATACTTGTATTAGCCAGAGTAATTGTTGGTATTGTGATTTTGGTTGGAAAATCTATTCGGCCCATTTGACTTTGAATACCATCAATCTCCGATAAACCTTTACTATAAATCTGTAAAAGGTCCGCAAAAGCTGGACGTGTTGGGGGGTATTCTCTATAGAATCGCACGTAATCGATGTAATATGTCGCATTTTTGCCAGGAGATCTGAATAACAATCTATCGATTTGTTCGCTATCTCTGAAACCTGTATTGTTCTTTAATACAAAATCGTAGAAATTCTTTAGATTTATTACGGATATGCTCCATTTTACTGAGGTACCTAAATTTATGCAATGATAACCACTTTCAGTACCATGAAGGTAAAGATAGAGAGGGGAGCCGTCGGTTTTCCAGCGGATAACCAAATACGGATAGTCTTTAATGCTGACATTGATTGCCGGTGAGATTAAATCATGGCTTTTATCGCTAGTATTTGTTCTAATTACTGAAATAGTACCGTTTAATGAGACAGAGCACTCATGTGCAGTCCATCTAATAGATAGGTTTTCATCTCCCCAGCCGAGGTAATTGTCCAGAGTTAGATTTCTGCTCTCGTAAGGCCAGTACGCACCTAGACTTTCTAGGATTATTAGGCGGCCTCCCTGATTAATCCATTGCAGATACTTTTGAAATTCTTGTTTCTCGATTTCATCCCATATGTTTAAATCATGAGTTAAGATAAGGGTTCGATAGCGGAATCTTGCAGGATCATCTTCTAGGATGGTGGAATATTCAGTCTGCGATAAGGCAATCATGCTCATGGGAAGGAGGATGTTGTCTCCTGAAAAATCAGTAGATTGGATATAACCTATAGAAGAATGCTCTGAATTTTTCTCACTCCCAAAAGGCATAGAAATCTGCTTATAGGGAATAACAAACGCTGTGCTTGAATTTGTTGAAAAAGCAAATTTAGGTACTTCATATATGGTGACCTCATTGTTTTGGAAAGCAATAGGTAGGTACTCCAGTAATTGGCTCCTTATAATGCCTGCGTAACTCGGATTCTCCTCTAGTTCTTTTTGATCCATGGATGCCAAATATATGTATTTTAGCTGGGATTTTGCTAGAGAGTAGAATGCTGTTTCAGGGGATACAATGCTGAGGATGAGGGAAGGATCCCTATTTACATCCGTCTGGACTGGAAAAAGACCTGCATAAGATAAAAGTCTCTCTGATCTAGCTGTTAAAGTGAGAACTGATGCATTCGGTGGTGTATTTAGCCTCAGAAAGTTTAATGCATCTAGTTCTGAGCTTGATAATTGCCTACCCTTCGACCAATAATTCAAATCAACTGTTTCATTAACAAGTAGACCTGGCAGGAAACCAAAAACCAGAATTGTCGCAAGCACAGAACCTAATGTTATATTTCTAATATTTTCTTTGGTACGCTTCTTTAGAAATTGCACTAGCTTGAATAGAGTAAAGGAGGCTAAAAGCGTGATTGGTATCGTAATAAAAAATGTAATCCTATCCTCGAAGTAAAAGGAGGAATAGATATGTATAATTCTTGCTATTATGAAGGATACGGGAACTAGAAGCAGGAAGAATAGATGCTCTTTGATCTCGATTTTTTTGCCTTTATAAATTAAGTATATTATTCCAGGCAATGCGATTAAACCGCTTATTCCAAATCTATTCACCCAAGCATACCAAGGCACCGTATGATTCTGCATTGGCAGGGAACCGTTGATCTCATAAACCTTACTCCATATAATGAAGCACAAGAAATAGAAGTATATAATAAGACTTGAACACACTACCTTTAAAGTTCTGAGCTTGTCTTGACCTATTTTGATATTAAATAAGGGAATTTTCAGATTAACTTTAACAAAAGACAGAAGAAAAGCTAGCACTGCTAAGCTTATTGTTCCAAAATAGAGGGAGAAGCCGTAGTATGTGAATGGATCTCCCCAAATATATTGCGATCCTCCCACGATTATGTCTGGCAGAGCGACTAATACTAAGCCACAGATGATCGATACAGCACACTTTCTATATAAAGAAGGATTATTGTTCTTAAAAATTAAGAAGGATATTAGAAAGATAAAGACAAAGAAGACGATTTCAGCAATATGCGCAAGATATCCAAGTGCGATCATAACTGATATAAGAATATAACGTAAGTTTTCAATTTCACCTGCATGCTTAGAATAAATTAACCATATTAGTGTGAAAATCGAAGTTAGAGCATATGTGTAAAGTGGATATATTCCGGCAGCCGTATAAGGTGGTACGAGGTAGCCGGAATTGGCTTTTGCCATAATGTTGAACAGCCTGTATAGAGTTTCATTCGTTTGATCACCCAGTAACAAGTGTACTCCAAATATCCAACCAAATCCTCCACCAAAAGAGCCGAGCAAGGTCGCAATTACTGGAATTTTATGTTTTCTAAAGAAAGCAGAAGCCATTATGTAGAATGAGAGTACCGGCATAAAACTTATAGGGATATTTATAAATTGGAAGGCATTTACATAGGGAACGCCCGATACAATGAAAAATTCTGCAACAAAAATGAAGGGCCAATATGGATAAGCTAGACCCGGCCCAATTTTGCTTACGGGAAAGATATCCTTTGTGAAGCAGACAGAATACCCGTAATATATGTCAAGGTCGCCATAATCCCATGTCAAGTTTAAGATATACTTTTCAAGTAAAAGTGTTGTTATAAAAGTTAGTAATGAGAGTAAAACTAATTTCTCATTCAAGTCAAACAAAATCTTTTTATTGGTATTATCATTTTTAAAAAAGATATAAAGTAAAAGAAGTACAAAATTAAGAATTATTATAAAGAGCACTCCACCCTGCGATATACTCAACCCTAGGGCAAAGCAAAGACACCCGAGGAACGGAAGCAGAAAAAGACTTAATATTATAGAGAAAAATAACTTCTCGGTTCCTGTTAAACTATCTTTTCTATCTATTAAAGATAGGAGCATATAACCTGGGGAAAACAGGGTTAAAAATGAGCCTAGAACTAATCTCAATAGGCTAAGCGGAGGAATTGCGTTCCAAGCGATAAATTCAGCATCGTTAATCGGACGAATGAATAATATGGCAAATGCTGATAATATAATGAGGCATGCGAACGGTATTTTTCTAAGTTTTGGAAAAGTAAGACGGTATACTGCATCATCGCAAACCATATATCTATAAGTTGAGAAGAAGACTAGCACTATGGCTGAAACTATGAAGACTTTTGTTGGAACTATTAATATTTTCCAGAATATAATACCTATTATAAATGAGAATAATAGACCAAATAATTCAACTTTATATTTCAAGAAATCCACCCGTTTTTCGAATAGATTATTTGATTGATGAAGTGATTATAATCGATAAAATTTTTGTAAAAAATGTTCCAGATGATAGTTAAAAATGGAGGATTCCCTTTTATTATTAACCTCCTAATCTGGTTGTCGGGAATCTTACGGATATAGCGCTGTATTCTCAACCTTTCTCTCCATATATTTCTAAAATTTATAATAAACCATGATACAGCCTTTAACCTAGACAGATTATATGTCCTCTTTGAAGGAAATAGAATTGATGTTAGAAACAAAGTTATCTCTATTGTTAAGTAGCCCAATAAGCTTAATAATAAATTTTTTAAACTATAGTTCTTTACTAACATAGCAAGGACATTTCGTGTGTTATAATAATAGCTCTGCGCTGAAGTTTGAAAATTTTTCCTCACACCAGAACCAAAGTGATAAACGATTGAAGTGGGCACAAATATGATTTTATATCCACGTAGCCTGATCCTCCAAGACAAGTCTACATCCTCACAAGTCATGAAAAAGGTCGGATCGAAATATCCAACCTCTTCTAATACCTTTTTTCTAACAGCCATAGCGGCACCTCTAGCCGAGAAAATTTCATCTATCCTATTGAACTGTCTCCTGTCGATTTCACCATGACCCCTCATCCACCCGAACCCATAAAAATTGATGAAATCTCCAGTGCTATCTATTGTTTTTTTGTCAAATAGCAGCAACTTGCTCTGTGCAGCACCTATGTTTTCATCCGACTCCATTGCTGCAACTAATTCCTTTAACCAGCTTGGATCTACCTTGGTATCTACATTTAAAAAAATTACATATTTTCCCTTTGCAAACTTTGCCCCAACATTATTTCCCTCTGCAAATCCCAGATTTCTACTATTTTTAATAATCCTCAGATTGTTATACTTGCCAAAGTTTGATTGAACAAATTCCACGCTTCCATCAGTAGATGCATTGTCGACAAATATCACTTCAAAGTTTGGATAATCACTTTCTAAAACTGAACTTAAGCATTCACTTAAAAACTTTTTTCCATTAAAATTTAATATAACAATAGAAACCATAGGATAATGTCTCATGTTTAACCACCGAAATTGTTGCTTAAGCTAGCATGTTCAATGCTTTTGTTCCCTGCGCATAATTCACTACCTAAATTTTTCACTTAGCTCTAATAATATTGACACTAATTCTTTCCCTATAGCTTTTGGATTGAGTTTCTTTTTAAACAACTCATAACCTTTTTCGGCGATTTTATCTCTCAACTTTTTATCGTCTCTTAATATCAGTATCGCATCGGCAAGAGCCTTAGGGTTAGCCATCGGAACAAGAAGACAGTTTTCTCCATTCCTTAAAATTTCCCTTGCTGCGGGAGAATCACCGGTAATCAAAGGTTTTTTCATAGCTAAGCTTTCTACAGCTTTTGTCGGTATCACCCTTAGAGCCTTCTCTGTTCCCCCGAATATGCCTAAACATACATCAGCTTTTGCAACATAATTAGGAAATTTTTCATAGGGTACCCATTTAGGTATAAAGGTTACATTTTCTACATCCAAGCTTCTGGCTAGAGCTAATGCCTCGTTATATGTTTGTCCGTAGCCCCTTAATTCAAAGTGGATATCGCGATGTGGTGCAAGAATTTTAGCCGCTTTAATAATATAACTTACACCGTGCAATGGAGCAAAACCACCCCAGAACATAACCAAAAAATGATCCTTTTCCTCTTTCGTAATTCTTGGATAGAAAACTTCATCATCTGAACCTACTGGTAACTTTCTAAATTTATTGAGTTCAATATGATAAAACCATGAATAATATCTTGCATGTGCATAGGTGTCGGCTAATACAAGGTCACTATTTTTAAATGCATAATAATCCAGTAAATATAAAGCTCTTGCTTTAATGGACTTATGATCAATAAGCTGTCTGTCGACCACTTCTGTTTCATATAACGTAATCACGGCATCGAATACTATTGGCTTCTTGGTAATCGTCCTCATAAGTGGTACCAGAGGCTGACCATAATATTCCCCCCGCGCTCCAAGGATGATAACATCATAATCCAGTTTTCTTTGCCTTTCTAATATCTTAATATACCTTAAAAGACGCGAAGTTGACTGGTCATTACACTCGATTATCTCAACTCCATTTTTTCTCAAACCCTTAATTATCACTCTACTTCTATAATGTCTAGGATTGAAGGGACCAAAATAACCTATTTTCAGATCCATCCTCGTTCAATAAATATTCTAAAAGTATCTCGACAAAGGCAAACTTATACTGTACTGTCCGATGTAGAGGTTCCAGATAAGAATTTAACGATCTTTTCCGCAGCATTACCGTCGCCGTAAGGATTAGGCAGTTTCTTGATCTTTTCTTTAACATGGTCATCATAAATGAGCCTTTTTGCTATTGAAACTATCTGATCTGTATCGTAGCCTGCTAGGAAGTTTGCACTTAATTCAACAGTCTCTATCCATTCAGTATTCTCTCTTAAGGTTATGCATGGAACTTTGAGCCAAAAAGCTTCCTTCTGAACACCGCCAGAATCCGTTAGTATTAATCTGGCTTCCGACATAAGTTTAAGCATGTCGTGATAGCTTAGGGGTTTCAGAAGTTTAACATGATTAGCTTCTTCAAGCTTCCTGAGAAGGCCTTGAGAGGACAATCTGCTCATGGTTCTGGGATGTGCAGGGAAAACAATATATATACTGTTTAACTGAATAATAGCCTTAACTATACTTTTTAGTCTGAGCGGATTGTCGACATTTTCAGCCCGGTGCAATGTCAGTACCGCATATGTTTGCGGATCAAGACCGATCTCTTTGAGTATGCTGCTTTTAGAGGCTATTGGCATATGCTTTAGGAAAACATCGAACATTGTGTCTCCTGTTAGATATGTTCTACCTAATACCATCTCTTTTTCAAGATTTTTAACACATTTTTCAGACACTGCAAACAGAATAGAGGATACATGATCTATAACACGCCTGTTTATCTCCTCGGGCATTGACATGTCATAGCTTCTGGCCCCTGCTTCGACATGAGCTACTTTAATGCCAAGCTTCACTGATGTTAATGCTCCTGCCAGTGCGGAATTTGTATCACCTGGAATCACTACTATATCAGGTCTGAGGTCTAAAAGGACTTTTTCAAGCCTGAGCATTATCTCTGCAGTCTGATATGCATGGGATCCGGAGCCGACACCCAAGTTTATGTAGGGATCTGGAAGATTTAGCTCATTGAAAAAATTTTTGGATAAATTGTAGTCATAATGTTGGCCTGTATGTATAACTCTAATGTCTAAACTTCTCTTTATAGCTTCATAAATTATTGGAGCTGACTTTATTATCTGTGGCCTGGTACCGAGAACTAATGCGATTATCATTTAATCAGATTATTAGCAACTATATCAGCAATTCTTCTAGTTATATATGAAAATGCGTGTGCTCTCTGCATTCTGAAAAAAGCGTTGAGATACAATATATTTCCACATATTCTCGACATTATATAGTTTTTGGCTTTTTGCATAATTATTAAATTTTATAGCATATTCTCTGAAAATACTTTCTCCTGTTATCTTATATAAGAAAGATAACTGCTGGATGTGTAGCATATGGTAGCGCGCGGTGCAAGCAGTGCTGGATTAAGCTGGTAAAGAGACCAGTATCCAGAATAATATCTCTTGATATTCTTCCTTAATGTGAGAATTCCTTCCTTAAGCGCGCACAGCGCGGGGAAGAAATCAGTATTTAACTTCATGCTCCTTCCTAGAATATAAATGAGTTGTATGTCCTTATAAGTCGCTTTTCCATAATCTGCCAGTTAAATAATTCATTTATAGCTTTAATACCGTTTTCTCCAAGCTTTTTACATAAATCAGGAGAAGAAGCAAGTTTGGAAACCGCTTCTCTGACCTTTACAGTATCGTTCATATCTACAACTATGCCACATTCATATTTTTTCACAATAACAGCTTGATAGCTCCCTTCCGGTACAAGAACCGGTATTCCGTGCGCCATTGCCGTGAACAATTTTCCGGGAGTTGCTAAAATATGGTTAATATTATCAGGCATGTAAAGAGATGGAATGAGATTTACTTTTTTAATTAAACTATCTATCTCAGAGATTGAAATCCAGCCTAAATATTTAATATTTTTGTACCTGTTCTCCAAGTTCTTTAGTAGTGGAACCAAATCTCCTCTTCCGGCAAGAAATAGTTCAACGCCTTCAAGACCTGTAACTGCCTCTATTAGTTTGTCCACTCCTCTTTGTGCACTTATATCTCCATAATAAAATATTATAAATTTATCTTGATTTTTATTTGATACGCGGAAATTTCCGCGTATGGCCTTTGGAGGAACATTCATAATTACAGTAATTTTTTCTCTCGGAAAACCGATTTTAGAAAGATAGTCCACAAAGCCCTCGTTTACAACTATTATGCTATCCCCATATTTCTTGGCCATGGATAATATCGTCTTGACAATGAAATCATGCATAGGAAATCTATCTAAGAAAGCTATGGGATGATCATGCATATCATATATGAGTTTTACTCTACCTAATCTCGCTATCTTAAGAATTACACCGCAGAGAAACATATCAGCATCATGGCAGTGTATTACTTGAAACTTATATAAGAAAGATGTAATAGTGCACCATGCATAGAACAGCAGAAGACCAATAAAGGTCCTGATGTTCTGACCATAAGGTGCTCTTAGATTTAAGCGATGGATTAACAGATTTCCAGACAGACTTAACCTTGGAGAATTTCTTTCCCTGTCCCAAGAGAGGATCATGACCTTAAAACCTCTTTTAGCAAGAGCGAGTGCTTCCTTAAGAGGTCTAACATCGTGTGTTGCAGGATTGCTGAGCAACATCATCACACTCTTTTCTGCTTTCATAAGTATATCAATGCTGTTTATTAGTTTATATAAAAGCCTTTTTTCCCAAGATCAGCCCGGCCAAAACGCCCACTCCAAGTATAGTGTGAAGCATGAAGTACATGACAGGAAGTAGTAAACAGAGGGGACTCCTTTCTTTTATCAATAAATGAGATGAAGCCAGCAAATCTACAATAAAGTACAGAAGCATGGGAGCAAGTATCAGCGTAGAAATGAAATTAAAGAGTAAAAATAATATAAGAAATAATTCATACAAAAAGAATAAAGGCGGAATGAACCAAAAGGATGCTGGATAGAACCATTCTATACGGCGGTATCCTTTTCTTACTAGAAGACCTTTTGCTACTCCATAATTAAAGATTTGCTTGATAAATCCTCTTAATGAAGATCTTGGATAATAATATGCTATCATATCTGGATTTGTATAAAATTTGAAACCTCTTAGACGTAACCTTGAGAACAATTCATCGTCCTCACCTACTATGAAATCTTCATCAAATTTCCCGTTTGATACCACAATACCCTTATCAAAGGGTCCGAATTTTACTGAATCAGAAAAATGAGGCTTTCGACGATGCCAGCAGGATCTTGAGCCGCTAAAAGGGGAGTAGTACATTAAACCGACAACCTTTCCAAAAGTGTTTTCGTACACATTTATAAGAACACCACCAACACCAGCTATTTTAGGCTCTGTTTTCTTTATCTGTAAAAAAGTACGGACACCGTTTTCGATAAAATCTTCCTTAAGGAAGCTATGTGCACTTACAATCATAAATAAATCTCCACGAGCTCTATCAATTCCTTCATTAAAAGCAAAAACCTGCCTAATTTTTGGATTCTTAAAGATCTTCAAATTTAAGTAACCTTTATACTTTTCTACTATCTGAAGAGTTGAATCTTGCGACATGCTATCAAAAACAAGAACTTCAAATTTGTCCTTTGGATATGTCTGATTAACTAAACTATCTAATAATTCGCCGATATGTTTTTCCTCATTCCTCGCTGCTACTATCACAGAGACAAAGGGATATTCTAACATTATTTCTCTATACCTCTATAATATGTTCCCTAATAATTTCTCTAACATTATGTGCGTGCATTCCAAGACCCGATTTCAAGTTGTATTTTGGTTGAGGAAGCTTCAACTGCTCGAAGAATACCTGATCCATGTTGTAGGAATAATGTTGTCCTGTGTGCAATATGAAGAAATCCAGATTCTCCATCTCAAGGGCCCTTATTATCGGGGACATCTTTATTATCTCCGGCCTTGTTCCAAGAATAATGGCGATATTCATGCTGAGATTATCTAGATAAGCTGCTAATTCTTCTCACAAGCTCCAAAATAAATGAGTATATTACAGTCTGAATACCAAGCACAAGCGCTGTGAGTGCAAGCATGTTCTGCCCTCTTATCGGCAGGTATCTAAACCCGCTATTTACCCACTGAATGAACAGGAACAGAAGGTATACAAACCCTGCAGCAAGGAGCAAAGCACCAATTGCCACTCCTTTCTCCCCACCCAGCCTCATCATCATGCTGGTAACACGTGTTGTAGTGGTTCCGGCTGTCCAGCTCAGGTATGCATCTGCAAGTGCACCCAGCACTACCATGTTATATCCAAGTATTGTGAGCATCCCGCCCAGAATGGAGGAGTGAATTCCCGGAGAATAACCGAGGGTTATGCTGAAAATAGCTGCTATCATCAGGATTATGCCCGCAGCAACCATGACGAAGCCGGGATATATGTAAAGATGCTTCGGTGTGTACAGAAGCATGTACTTTAAGTGTCTCCATCCATCCCTGAAGCTCCTAAGCTTTGATCTGGCACCTTCAGCCCTTGGGTAATAGGATATCGGAACCTCCTTAACTCTCAATCCCTTTTGTCTCGCCTTTATGAGGATCTCCGTTGCCAGATCCATTCCGGTTGCTCTCAGATCAAGCTTCTCCAGTGCCTCCTTTGTCATAGCCCTGAATCCGCACTGCGAATCTGAGATGCCTAAATGGTAGAATTTGTTGAGAAGCCATGTCAAAGCTGGATTTCCTATGTACCTGTGCAGCCATGGCATTGCTCCCTTCATTATCTTTCCCTTTAGCCTTGTACCTGTGACAA
>Ga0207433_10009851_pt1 | contig 15076 bp, 10 predicted proteins | sample YelNatPaOPGAMG01_FD_187559 | JGI IMG/M metagenome (GOLD analysis project Ga0207433, IMG submission 187559) | Hot spring thermophilic microbial communities from Obsidian Pool, Yellowstone National Park, USA - OP-RAMG-01 (SPAdes) (version 3) | ecosystem: Environmental > Aquatic > Thermal springs... | reverse complement strand
TCCAAGAGAGTTAAAAAGGCCTGAGCAAGCTTCAAACTGAAGTTCAATCCTTCCCTGAGAATTTCCCTTTCCCAGTTGTCAATTGTTAGCCTTTCCAGTAATGTTTCCATTGAGGACCTCCTTTTTTGGGGTGTCAAGGAAGAGATTAGAGGGGGTCCTCTTTAATTTGCAACCCCCTACTAAATTTTTACAGTATCTGTAAGGTGTCCAAGACATACTATACAGTTTTTGAATTATGGGTACTGGGAGTATGTTAGGAGTATCCTTAAGCTTTTAGAGCTGGACATTAACAAATGGGAGTGGCAAAAGTATGAGCTATGGACACCCTACCCTAGAGCCCATAGGCAGGATTGACTACAAGAAGCTGAAGAGGATAAATCCTGAGGCAGCCAGAAGAGCAGTGCTGGAGTATTTGAAGAGCAATGGCCACAACATCTCTCAAGGGGCACAAGTCTTCGGGATCAACCGCACTGTGATCTACGATATCCTCAGGAAGGAGAAAGAAGGCAATCTCAAAGATCGTTCCCGAGTACCACATCATCAGCCCCGCAGGACACCAACCCAGATTGAAGATAAGGTGATCAAGGTCAAGTGCCAGACCAGATATGGAGCAGAGAGGCTCTGGCCTTATCTCAAACAGCAGGAAGGCCTCTCTCTTCCTCCGGGGACAATCAGGCATATCCTCAGGAGCAACAGAGAGAAGATCACCTCTACTTTCAGGCACAAGGTCAGGAAGGAGAGGAGGGAATTTATCAACTGGTATGCGGCCAAACCCTTTAAGATCGTGCAGGTGGATCTGAAATACATTAGAGACCATAAGGCACTGAGTCGGGAACAGATCATTCACCTAGATCGCTACAACATACCTAACTATCAGTGGAGCGCCCTGGACGCGTGTTCTCGATTTAAACTCATTGGCTATTCCCGAGAAAAATCATGGACTAACGGTTTATGCTGGTATCTGTGGGTTATCTCCTGGCTGAGGTCCTTCGGGGTTAAGTCCGTGATTGTCTTCACCGTGGACAATGGGGAAGAATTCGGTGGCAAATCCTGGCTGAAGGTAAAAGAACTGCGGAAACTGATTGCCGGTTTTGGCTGCCGCCTCATCCAGAATCACAAAGGGCACTGCGAAGAGAATGCTCACCTGGAACGCTCACACCGTACCGATGACGATGAGTTTTACATCCTCAGAGTTATGAGGGTCAAGAGCGAGGCTGACCTCTTGGACGAAGCCCTGGGTTACATCTACTACTACAACAACCTGCGAGAACACTCCTCCCTAAACTTCCAAACACCTTTCTCCTATCTCAAAGCTCAGCTTCCAGAGGTTGAGGATGGGATAAGGTATGTTATTCCTATCATCTTGGATAAAGCAGTGGTAAAGTTAGGTCCTTGGAGTGGATACCATGTCTTGGCGCAGCACCTTGTATGAGATAAGTATATCGGTAACCCCTGCACTTCCTTTTTGTCTAATAGGTGTATCGCATTTATCTGAACTTTTTCATTTCTTGAACTAGTCAAAAAACTTTTGTTTATAAAAATTATTGCTAGCAATCGGTAGGCTAATTTTACTTTTTCGGAAACAGTTCTAAGAAATTACAGTAGGTTGCCTCCGCAACTTCCTCCAAGGATACTCCCTTCAGCTCAGCCAATTTATGTGCAATTCTGATCACATTGGCTGGCTCATTGTTCTTGCTCGCCTGTTTATAGAGAGGCATGTAAGGAGAATCAGTTTCTAGCAGGATTTGTCTTAAAGGAATCGACCTAACTGTATCATGGAGCTGTAAAGCTTCAGGGTAGGTGATTGCGCCACCGAAGGAGACATAAAAGCCCAATTCCCATAACGCCTCTGCCTCTTGTGGCGAACCGTCAAAATTATGGACTAGTCCGCGCGCCCGCTCAGCCCTTTCCTCTCTCAGAACCGAGATTACCTGTGGATAGGCCCCACGTGCATGAATTATTAATGGAAGGTGGTGCGAGATAGCCAGCCTGATCTGCAGGCGAAAGGCTTCTACTTGCAGATCAAAGAGGGCTGGCTGATCAAAAAAAGTCGTACCGGCGCAGTTATCCACTAGATCCAGCCCCACTTCACCGATGGCCACCACATTAGAATCTTCGGTGAAGGACTCCAGACGATTCACTAAGTTCTCCGGAAGTCCTCTTGCTGCCAACCAGGGGTGAAGCCCAACTGAGGCAAGAAGAATCGAAGAAGAACTGGCGATGGTCAAAGCCAGCAAAGATGTATTTAGATCCATGCCGGAGACAACAATCCGGACTAACCCAGCCTCCTGAGCACGTTGAAGCACGTGTGGCCATTCTTCTGGGGCATATGGCTCGGCATGAATATGGGCATCTATAAAATGTCCTTTTTTCTCGGTTTTTCTTGCAGTCATAGCGACTCCACTCCTTCCTGTATAGGCTGATTACTTTTCAATTTAAGGAATAGCATTTTTTGAGAAAATAGCATTTTTAACCTTGCTACTATTTTAACACAATGATGAGAGGTGAGATTGTTAATCCGAAGCAAAACCTCAATCTCCCATTTCCTCTAAAGGCTCAAAAGAGAAGGAAATAAGTCCCTCTGTTTTCCAGCTTCCTCTATTCCACTACCTTGTTTCCCCTGTCATTTATCAAGCATCCTTTGTTGCTGCTTCCACTCCCAAAGTATACATGGGGGGCTGCCTTTTCATGAAATTAAATTCTTAAAATTAAAAGCTCATCCATTTAACTCCTTTATTCTCTTCAGAAAAATATTTATCAAGGAGCATAAAATTTCTTTTCTGTTTATACTATCTTAGAAAAAGGGCGAGGACCTTAGATTATATACCTAATTTCTTTGCCAGCTTCTTTAACTCAGGATCTAAAAGCTGCCCCCGATCCATGATTTGAATCCCATCCAGCCAAGTAGAGGAGTTCAAGCAAACGCCGTCAGAATGCGAGGGGGCCGGAAATCCGGGATAATTACCGACACCCCATTCTGTCGCGCCCCAGACTCTTTCATCCTCCAAGATATTTCCCGTTAACCGCGCTCCTGGATTGAATCCATAGCATACGTGAGCCAGTCTAAGCATTTGGGGATGGTTAAAGCTCTTTAGCCATTTTTCATACTCGATAGCCTCTTTTCCTCCATCCACTTTTATAATTTCTCCCCTTTTTATGGTCAAGCGCACAGGCTCTCGCAGAATACCCACAATGGGGGGAACGAGAGAACCATCAAAGACAATTGTTCCATTGATAGATTCATAATTGAGTGCCAAGCCAATTCGGCGGCCAATTTGGCCAGCCAACATATGAGAACCTGGAGTATCAACAGATTCAGTAAATCTTTCTAATTTCTCGAAATCCGGTTTATTAATGTTAAATTCAATATCGGTACCTGCTGGAGTTGTTATCCGGACATGTTTGGCAAATAAAATTTTCTCTGCGAACAGTTTTTCAAATCTCTCCAGGTTTGGATAGTCTACTCTTCCAATGCAACGGACCATCATGTCCACGTTCATCCCCACTAGACATAAATGGCGGAGCTTTTTGTTTTCTTCAATGGCAATGTCATAAGGTGTAGAATAAAGAAGCCATTTGTTGTTGAATTCTACCCAGGCATCAGCCTTCAATAGGGCAGCGGTGAGCGCCTCTAGGGGAAGCATCGGATCAGCTGATTTTCCAACACCAAGTGGGGAAGCTGTATAAATAACCATTGGCTTAGCATCACAGGCAAAAGCTGCTCTTGCAGTCGCATCCACAACTCTTTTATCGCTTTCGGTATCTGCAGTAATAACAAAGGTTTCACCCGGTTTTAACTTGAAAAGCTCTTCACATAGTATTTTAGCTGCTTTCCCCAATTCAAACTCGTAGAAATATTCACACATTTTTACCTCCTTCAGGGTTATTGGTTAAAAACAAACATATTAAAAAAACTTCTAAACCTTACTTTTAGCCATTATCCTATTTTCAAAAATATGGTAAAAAAACTTTGCCAATTTAACAATATCTGATTTCTTTCTTATCAGTTTTCAGGCTAGGCCTTCTTTCTCAGGTTAATTCCTCATCCAATAAAGAGCGGGAGTTCATGGGCAAACATCTAGCTGAACTTCAATCATTCCCGGTAGATATCCCTTTTATAGTTGCGGATTTCTTGATTATAAGGAGGCCCTTTCATAGAGAATTCCCTTTCTTTAGTAAAAGAAGAGATTAAAGGGTGTTCTCTTTAATTTGCAACCACCACTAATGTAGTGACGAGTGGATCTAAAAATTGAGGTAGCGTAAAGTTTTTAATGCACATGGCCGGTCAAGATATTCTATGTGAGTTAATTTTAGGTCTACGAACATCCTTTTGTCGGTGCCTAGCGAGAAGCCAGTAAAAACAATAAGCGCTAGGCTTGGCTTCCTGACCTAAAAGCGTGATCGATGACTTAAATTTCTCTTTTCTTAAACTCTGCTTTCTCTAATCTGTAAAAAAGTATGATCTCCTTAAAGCGAGGTCTGCTTTTTTACCTGGTTATGCCCTAAATTCCTGTAAAAACTTAGGAATTGCTTTATCCTTTGCAAAATAAACTCAAAAAATAATGAAAGTAGCCCAAAGCCACTGAAAAAGTACTACCATCAGAGATGTTCCACAAAGAGACCTGATATTTTTTGAGGAGGAGTATGGTAAGGCGATCCCTCGATCAGTTTCTAATCAAAGTCATTTAGCTCATGATGCAAAAGCTAAAAGTAGAGGAGGTCATTAATTCTTACTTGACTCTGATACTTTCAAAACACAAACTCAGCTTCCATGGGCATTCTACGCCACAAAGGGGAAGCGTACCACTACACCCTTTCTTTCTCTTCCAGCGAAAGCAGTCCGGGGTATTCTCAACTGGGCTGCCTTGAAAGCTAAGTAAGCACCACCCTTAAGCTGTGTCCGAGCTAAGAAGGTCTTTCCATTGACCGTCAATTTTACAGCATGCAGGCGGGAGAGGCCAGCCATCATCTCAAAGTAGGAAGCATCCTGAACCACTTCCTTTAAAGCCTTAAAGAGAAAGCTCTCCAAGTAGAAAGTCAGGGGGCAGACCATCACCTGACCCCGGATGCGGTTATCGGTCCAGTGATAGATAAGCCTGACCTCCAGGCTATGTTTCAGCTCCCTGAAGGCGCATTCCACACGATAAAGCTGTTTGTAGGTGTAAGCTACTTACTCAGCTTTCAGAGCCGTGGTGGTTACGAGGACTATTTACCGTTGTAGCGCTCTTCCCTCTTCACCCTTTCCAGGTCAATCACCGCTGGTTCTCTTTGAGCATTAAGTACTTCCTGTATGCGCTGTTTCCCATTGACCCTTCAGTCCAGAGGTCTTGAGCTTGAGCTTCAAGCTCTCGAGCTCCTCCTGGCGCACCAAGGATTCCCTATTAGCTTCCTCTGGGTTGAAGCAGATGATGTAGCACTTTCCTCCCTGAAAGACCTCCTTCACCTCTAAGTTGGGGGAGACTACCTGATAGCCGCCAGCCCAGGAGAGGACAGTTACCCTCCAGTTCCTTACCTTGCGCATCCTCATCCCCAAGATGTAATCGAATCTCGCTTCCTTAAGGGCTTTTAAGGTCCTCTCGTTCACCGTGCCCCGATCAGCTGCTACCAGGATTACCTTCCCTAAAAGAAGTGCTCTTTCAAACTCTCAATGGCCTTAAGGAAAGAGAGAACATCGGAGCTGTTTCTCGAGAGAACCTGATAGGAGATGGGCATCCCATCCTGGAGCATCAGGAGGCCCATCATCTGGGGACGGTCAGGTCGGTGACCTCGAGAATGACCGTAGTGCGCTAACTCCCCCTGAGCCTCTCCCTCCAGGTAGACGGAGGTGGTATCGAAGAAGACCAAGTCCACTTTCTTTGGGAAGAGGTCCCTTCCTTTAAGGTTAGCCTCCTCCTCGATCTTCTCCCTTTCCTTAAAGAGGAATCCCAGGCCCGGTAGAGGTGGTAGAGCTCCATGTTCTCAAAGCGGGGCTCGTAGACTCCCTTTTTCATCCACTTAACACTCCCACCTTGCTTTCCGGATCCATGAGGCGGTTCAGAATCATGGCGAAGATTGCCTCTTTCAGGGAGAAGCTAATTTTGGTCCGAGAGAGCGCCCTCGGGAGAATTCCAACGGGCTGGAGATCAGATTCTCCAACTGTCCTTCCTAGGGCTCGTTCAGCCTCCCTAAAGTGCAAAGGACACATTGGCGGATCTTTCCGCCACCCTGTAATTCTCCTCGATCTGCAAGTACTGGCGGAGGGCATCATCTTTGTTCGCTCGTTTCTTGAAAGGGACAAACATAGCACTGGCTATTTACGTTTACTGTCAAGTAATGCAAGAGAATATTTATTAATTGTGGCACTACGGGTTAGTCTTTTGGAAATAAGGGAACAAGGATGGTCAGGTTTAGAGGATTATGCAGAGGAGAAATTCAGAGGATAAGTGTCAAAATTGAGTCTTAGGGAAAAACATTTTCAGAGAAAGAGAGATTGGCCTCACAGGAGATATCGTAACGGCTGTCAGTCCTTCCACTTGAAGACCGCGGAAGGAGAAAGCCTCTAGAAAGAATGCGTTCCTTTCAATAGAGGGACCTCTCGTAACCCTTCTTTGGATGCCATCGATGAAAGCATAAGGAGAGTGGCTCAAATCGAAAAAGACCATTCTCGTAGTCTGGGTGGACCACCAGGGAAGGAATGTGTTCATTTCCCTCTAAAGAATCCAAAAAGAGTTACTCCGATCAACTGAAGTTCCTAAGGAATACGATAAAAAAGGGCTTAGAACCCCTGAGCATTTATCTCATATAGCGCACCGGGTTTGCTCAAGGCGATTCAGAAGGTGTTCTCCAAAACAATCAAGATCGATGTTTGGCTCACAAGATGGTTAACTTTTCCTTTTTGGTTTCTCTTTTCAGCTGTCTTAAACTTAAGTGAAAAAATTTTCAGACCAGGGATATAACTAACTATGAGAACGGAAAGAGATCTGTTCCGAAATTGCTTGCGCTCCACCAACTTAATTTAGAAAAGCTTCGTAGATGAAATGAGGAGGACCAAGCGATCTTGAGTTTCGGAGAAAAAGATAAGGTCCTGAAATTAGTCTTCTCATTTTTGATCAAGGCTTCAAGTAGACGAAGGAGATCCTTATGGGAGAGAGAGAATTTTAAAGGGTTGATGCTCTGATAAAGTAATTAGGATTAGAATCTTCTCACATGAAGGAAAAGGAGGTTATTATATGCTCAGAATTAAGTTCCCGGTTTTTAAAAGAAAAAATAGACTTGATCTTGTCAATCCAGACCAGGAAAGGTAATTTTACTATTAAGTGCCTAAATATGTAAAATTTGTAAAAAATATTTACATCATTGTTAAATTGATGATAAAATATATAAGTAGGTTTGAAGTTATTTAAGTTTAAGGCCTAATGATGGGTTTTTATGCATTATTGTAATTTTGATTAAAAGGCAAAGAACTTAATAAAAAGGAGGGGATGGAAAAGAAAAATCCAAAGTTGAAGTCGTAGAAAATAAAGCGTGTTATGGAGAAAAAGCTGGAAATTTTTAAGAAAGGAGATAAGAAGTGGCAAAAAGTAAGTTAGTTTTTTTGCTTTTCCTTGCCGTAATTTTTGTTTTTACCATGTCTTCATGCGCACAAGCCCCAACTTCGACAACTTCTCCTTCACAAGTTCCTACTTCTTCTGCTTCACCAACACCTACTCCAACCTCAAAACCTGAAAATGTAATGGCGGTGAACGAATATCCTGTGATACAGATGGATCCTAGCTTAGCTTGCGATTTTTATGATGCCGAGGTGATGTTCAACCTTTACGATGCGCTAACCTATCCAACTCCTGATGGTGATGTTGAGCCACATTTAGCTACTGAATGGACATCACCTGATGGAAAGGATTGGACTTTTAAATTGCGAAAGGGGGTCAAGTTCCACGACGGAACAGAATTGACTTCAGAAGACGTTGTTTTTTCGTTCGAACGCATGAAAACAATGAACCAAGGCTACTCAGGATTTTTCCAGACGGTTGAGAAAGTTGAAGCCCCCGATCCATACACGGTGATTTTCCACCAAATTGAACCTAATGTTATTCTCCCAAACCAACTAGCTCTGCTAATGATCATGAATAAAAATCTAGTAATGAAAAACATTAAAACTCCTGGAGATTATGGAGATTTGGGAGACTATGGCTCTGCTTGGCTCCAGTTCCATGACGCTGGTTCCGGACCATATAAAGCAGTGGAATATAAACCAAACGAGGGCCTGACAACCGAGCGTTTCCTCGATTATTGGATGGGATGGGAAAATTGGAAATCGAACACTGTTCCAATCGATAAGGGGATTTTCCGGGAAACAGTAGATCCAGCCGCATTAAAAACTATGTTGGCTAATAGACAGCATGACTTTACAGACTGGTATCAAACTGACGAATTCTATGATTCTGTTTCTAAAATTCCTGGTGTTGAAATCGTAGAAATGCCAATGGGGGTAATATATACCTTCTGGATTAATACCTCTCGAGCTCCGACGGATGACATCCATTTTCGAAAAGCCATACTTTGGGCTTTTGATTATAAATCCTTGACGGAAAGCGTCCGTGGCGCTAAACAGCAAGCAGGGCCAATGCCTTCTATCATGTGGGGTCACGACCCAAACGTCTTCCAATATAGCCAAAACTTGGATAAAGCAAAGGAAGAGTTAGTACAATCAGCCTATGCGGGACAAAAAGTAGACCTTGAGTTGTGGTATTGTGTCGGTAACCCCATCGAAGAAAAGTTTGCACTTCTTTTACAACAAAACCTGGAGCCCTTAGGAATTAATGTCAAAGTGACAGCAGCTCAATGGCCTCAGTTCCAACAAGCAGTAAGCAAGCCCGAAACCACTCCTAATATAAGTTGTTTTATGTTTACTGCGAGCTATCCTTCTCCTGATTTCTTCCTGACTTATATGTATCATCCTAACAATGTTAATAACGGAGTTTATGCTGGACACTGGTATAAGGATGAAGAGCTTGGGAAATTAATCGACCAGTCACGTGCGACTCTGGATAAGAACGCTCGGTTGGAAATTTATAAGCAGATTCAGGCCAAGATCATGGACGATGCCCTTGCTTTCTATACCGTAGAAGTGCCCGCAATTCACGCAAAGCAGGTTTATATTGAGGGCCCTCAAAAGAGTTATGTAGGTATCGGCCCAGAATTGAACCTGCGGAATTTCCAAATTGACCTGAATAAGAAAGCTGAAATCCTGGCAAAGCCTTAATGCACGCAATTCTAAGGTGGAAGGGCTAAGCCCTTCCACCTCTTTTTTTAGGAATGGAGGATTCCCTTGAATATCTTTAAATTTATTGGAAACCGCTTATTTCAAGGAATTGTAGTATTGATTGGATTATCGTTAGTTATCTTCATAATTGCCCGAGTCGTCCCTGGCGATCCGGCTCGTTTAGCACTAGGATCGACAGCAACCGCAGAGCAAGTTGCTGAATTCCGTTCCAAGATGGGCTTGGATAAGCCGTTTTACATTCAATATTGGCTTTGGTTGCAACATGCGGTGCACGGGGACTTAGGAATTTCCTTGGTTACTCGTAGGCCAGTAGCGGAAGACATTCTTCAATTTTTCCCAGCCACCTTTGAGCTGTGCCTCATGTCTCTTATATTCGAGGGGATTTTTGGTATTCTTTTAGGCACAATTGCTGGACGGTTTGCTAATAGCTGGGCAGACAATGCAGTCAGGCTTTTCTCCTATATTGGAGTTGTGACTCCGCCTTTTGTCTTTGGAATTTTATTCATGTTATTCTTCGGATATTTGTTGCATTGGCTCCCTTCAATTGGGCAACTGTCCCCTAATATTGTTGGGCCTCCTCGGATCACTGGCCTAATCGTATTAGATAGCCTGCTAACTGGTAATTTTCTGGCAGCAAAGGACGCTTTTCTTCACCTCCTTCTGCCTTCTTTAAGCCTAGCAATGGGAGGTATTGCACAAGATGCTAGAATAACCCGAGCTAGCATCGTGGACAATTCAGGTAAAGATTTTATAAATGCCTTAAAGTCATGCGGGGTTCCAAATATGTTCATTATGTTTAAATACTTGCTTAAACCTTCTTTAATTCCAACCGTTTCAATGATGGGATTGTCTTTTGCTTATACTTTCTCAAATGCATTCTTAATAGAAACCATCTATGGCTGGCCTGGCATGTCTCGATATGGCATGAATGCAATTTTAAATAAGGACTTGAACGCCATAATTGGCGTGGTAATGGTGTTAGGGATTATTTTTGTTACTGTTAATCTCCTAGTCGATATTATCATAGCCTACCTCGACCCAAGAATCCGTTTGAGGACCCAATAAGCATGCTCAACCAAAAGATTAAGATGTATTCTAACTCCTCAAGGTTCCCTTTCGAAAATTTAAAACGTAGTTGGTACAAGTTTTCTCGTAACCCTTTATCTATATTGGGACTAGGGCTACTATTCATTATAATTCTCTCAGCTTTGTTTGCTCCATGGATTGCTCCTTATCCGCAACATGCCGGGAAATTTATTGATCTTAAGGAAAGGTTTCAACCTCCCTCCACTTCGCATTTGTGTGGTACCGATTCGATGGGGCGAGATATATTAACTAGAATATTATTTGGATACCGGATTTCACTTCTTCTTGGAGTAGTAGTCTTATCAATTTCAGTCCCGATTGGTGTAACAATTGGTATGGTCGCCGGATATTGTAAAGGAACAGTGATAGAGACTATTTGCATGAGAATTACAGACATTTTCTTATCTGTACCCCCTCTTATTTTGGCTATGGCCGTAGCTTCAGTACTGAGGCCTAATCTTCAAAACTCTATGTTAGCAATTTCGCTTACGTGGTGGCCATGGTATAGCCGCTTAATTTACGGCGTCGTGAGCGGAACACGAAATGAGTTTTTCGTTCAATCTGCAGAAATAATAGGGGCTTCCAAAGTTCACATTATGGTACGTGAATTGTTTCCTCAAACTATATCTACTCTTTTTACTAAGGTGACGCTTGATATGGGATATGCAATTTTGACTGGAGCTTCTCTCAGTTTCGTTGGCTTAGGTGCGCAGCCACCTACGCCTGATCTTGGAACAATGGTATCGGAGGGATCTAAATTTCTTCCTGAACAATGGTGGATGTCGGTGTTTCCTGCTTTAGCCATTGTGCTCGTAATTTTGGCTTTCAACCTTGTTGGCGACGGCCTACGCGATCTATTCTCGTTAGAGCGAGTTTGATAGAAATGGAACCTCTGTTAGAGTTAAAGGACCTCTGCATCTCTTACAAAATTTATGAAGGGCGCATGAAAGTAATTGACAAAGTCACCCTCACAGTCCTCCCGGGAGAAAAAATTGGAATAGTAGGAGAGAGCGGCTGTGGCAAAACTACCACTATGAAATCAATCTTGCGCATTTTGCCACCCAACGGTCGTGTTGATAGCGGACAGGCCTTTTTTAAAGGAAAGGATCTCTTGAAGATTTCAGATACTGATATGCAAAGAATCAGGGGTAATGGAATTTCTATGATTTTTCAAGATCCTACCGCCGCTTTAGATCCGGTTTTTACTGTCGGAGATCAGTTAATAGCAGTAATTAGATACGGATCTAAAGTACCCATAAACCGAAGGGAAGCAAGAACACGTGCAATTGCAGCCTTAAAAGAGGCACAAATGCCTGATCCAGAGCGAATAATGTCAAATTACCCTGTTCAGTTATCCGGAGGAATGAGGCAACGTGTTTGTATTGCAATGGCATTGGCTACTGAACCAGAACTTTTAATCGCTGATGAGCCAACAACCTCGCTGGATGTAACCATTCAAGATCAAGTTTTGCGCCTCCTTCACTCTCTTGTGGAGAGACGTAAAACATCCGTAATTTTCATTACACATAATCTTGGTGTTGTAAGGGTAATTGCAGACAAAGTTAATGTGATGTATGCTGGAACAATCGTTGAGTCAGGACACACTCAGGAAATATTTACGAACCCCTTACATCCTTATACCGTGGATTTATTAGCCGCTATGCCAAGACTATCCGGTGGGGGTTTAGAAGAAAGAGTCCCAGGAAGAATCCCGGATTATTTGAATCCTCCTTTAGGATGCCGATTTCAGCCTCGCTGTACCAAAGCCCAGTTGCGTTGCTCACTTGAAAAACCCAAATTAGTTGAGGCTAAGCCTGGTCATTTTGTTGCTTGCTTCTTGGAGGCTGGTAATGAATGATAAAATGCCAATTTTAAAAATTTCAAATCTGAAAAAATATTTCAGGACAAACGCAGGAATAGTAAAAGCGGTTGATGGAGTTTCTTTTATTATGGAACAGGGGGAAACTTTGGGTCTTGTTGGCGAATCAGGCTCTGGGAAAAGTACCATCGCTTACGCAGTGGCAGGGATTTATGCACCAACATCAGGTCAAATTTTTTTTCAAAGTTTTGATATTTCTCGCCCTGCAACCAAGCGTTCCCTTTCAATTAAACGTTCAATTCAAATAGTATTTCAAGACCCTGGAACATCTCTCAACCCTCGTAGGACTATTGAGCAAATTCTTATGCTCCCTCTCAATGTTCATCGGATTGGATCTCCTAAAGAGCGACGAGACTTAGTTTACGAATTATTGCAAAAAGTACAATTACCCAGAGATTATGCTAACAAAGCGCCCGGGATGTTGGGAGGAGGAGAAAGGCAAATGGTCGCAATTGCAAGAGCGTTAGCCACCCAACCTCAACTCATCATTCTTGATGAGCCTACTTCTGCCTTGGACGTTATTATTCAAGCAAAAATAATAAAAATGTTGTTGACTTTTCAACGAGAGTTGGGGCTTTCATACCTGTTTATTACTCATGATCTCAGCTTAATGCGAAATGTAGCCACCCGGGTGGCCATAATGTATTTAGGGAAAATATGCGAACTTGCCCCTGCCCTGGAGTTTTTCCAAAGGCCATTACACCCCTACACTCAGATGCTTTTGTCCTCAATTCCGGTAGTCTCAAAGGAAGAAGAGTCTTTAAAACCTAAAAAAATTCAATCCAGGGGAGAGATTCCTAGCCCCGTGAACGTCCCTCCTGGATGCAGTTTTCATTCAAGGTGCCCTGAGGCAAAAGAAATCTGCAAACAGATTGACCCCCCAATGATTGAACTACCCGGGGGTCACTTCGTCCGGTGTCACCTCTTTTCGTAATGCTTATGCTTCGAAATGATGTTGAATTGCCTTCACCATTTCCAATACTTGCGAGAACTAACAAATTTAGTTTTTAGTCTTAGCAATGCTTTAATAACGGAAAAAATAAGGGAAATACTAATGAAATTTACTCCGGTACATTCGAATGTTTCAAGGAATTAAGCCTTCATGCCATTTAAAATTCAAAAGTAGATAGGTCAGATACTATAAAAATTTAGTAGGGGGGGTTGCAAATTAAAGAGGACCCCCTTTAATCTCTTCCTTGACACTCAAAAAAGGAGATCTCAATGGAAACATTACTGGAAAAGCTAACAATTAGCAGCTGGGAAAGGGAAATCCTCAGAGAATCAGCTTGAAGCTCGCTCAGGCCTTTTTAACTCTCTTAGATGAGAAATTAGCTCAGAAAAGGGATCCTCAGTGGAAAGTGACCGGGAAGAGGAAAAGGACCTCCTTTACCCTTTTTGGTCCTCTGAAAGTTGAACGTCGTCTTTTCCAAGATGAGTAGGGACACTTCCGCTTCCTTGGGGATGAGAAGCTGGGATAGAAAAGGGAAGATGAGCCCCGCCACAATCCAGAAGATGGTTACCTCCTTGGGAAAGGAGAAAGCTAGGTAGGAGAAGGAAAAGAGGGAGCGCCTCTACCTCAACGGGGAGCTCTCGGAAAAGAGGGGGAAAGAGGTTCCCCGAGGTCCCCCTCATGGAAGCGGATGGGGTCTCTATCCCCCTGCAAAGGGAGCTGTTTCAGAGAAGGGTTTAGTTGATGACCCTACTTTACTCTCACCACATACAACAGTTCCGCCATCAGGAATCGCCTGACCAAAAGGAGGGATAAGCGTATCCCTGCCTACGATCATCCACCGGGTTGAGAACTTAAGCTGTATCAGCCTTATCTTAAAAGGAAAGCCTATCACCGGGAGTGGCTACTTGCATCATTGGCCAAGTAACCAGCACGATGCTTTCCATTACAAGTGGTCTTTCTACGCTCAGGAGAGGTGGGTTTTTGATCACCCTCATGGACGACTACAGTCGCAGGATCCTCTACCCTGACCTCTTCGAACAGAAGCATAGCTCAAATCAAGGCTACTGAAGTTTTAATGCACCCGATGGTATCCTTCTGTGCTAACGTGGATTCCCTAAGAGGTGTTTCACTTCCTACAGGGAAGGATGGCTTCTGGAGGAAGTATGTCCTCAAAACTGACGAGGCTACCTCTCAATAGAGGCAAGTAATAAAGTACTGGGGAGATGTTAGCTCTGCTCTTTCGCCTCAGGCAAATGTAAGATCAAGAGACCATATTGATAGCTACAAGATAGGATTGTTGGAACCTGTGCCATAGAGAAATTAACTGCCATCAAAGATATCCTTGTTGTCTTAAAATAAGGATTGGCTCATTACAATGACTACCAGGTTCACTCCACTACCGAGAAGGTTTCTAGAATCCGCTTCGACAGGGCTAGAAAAGAGGGAAATAGCTTGTTCAAATCTTTTATTTTACCAAAGCCGTATACCTTAGCTAAGGACGTCTTCTGCTTGCGGAGGAAAGGATAGCCAATAGTTATCGCAGGATATCCCTACTTAATCACGAAATACCGGTGCCAAAAGTTCCCCTGAGTAAGGAAGTGGAAGTTCAGCTGGTTCCTGATACTTTAAGAGGGGTTTTAGATGTCCGACCATGGTGAGAGAACAAGAAAGTGGGTTCCGTGGCTTATCCACTAAAGGATTTCTAGGCGCCTACTTTTAAATTTTAAAGGTGTCTACTTTTCACCTTTTTCTGACAGGAATTAGGCTTTCAATACCCCGAGGTCTGGTCGATGAGCCCTTTTCTTCGGGCAACTATGTTCATCCTCTGAAAAACAAAATAGCTCAAAAAACCAAAGAACGCGGTCAAACTCACAAGCCAGATGAAGAGTTCCCAATC
>Ga0207433_10009839_pt1 | contig 15097 bp, 11 predicted proteins | sample YelNatPaOPGAMG01_FD_187559 | JGI IMG/M metagenome (GOLD analysis project Ga0207433, IMG submission 187559) | Hot spring thermophilic microbial communities from Obsidian Pool, Yellowstone National Park, USA - OP-RAMG-01 (SPAdes) (version 3) | ecosystem: Environmental > Aquatic > Thermal springs... | reverse complement strand
TAGAAAAGTTTATTACAAATCTAAAAGAAGGCATAAAGAAATATATAGATAAAGATTTAGATGATAATTCAATAGCTAAATGGTTATCTTATGCTGATATAGAGTCTTTTAAAAATGCAATAAGAACAGATCTTTTTATTCAAAAAGCAAACGATCGTATAAGAAAAATTCAAAACCAGGTTAAAAACCATTTATTAAAAGAAATAAAATTTAAAGTTCCAAATTCTCAAATAGAGGCTCAAAAAGAAGAATTATTAAGACAAAACATAGAACAGTTGAAATTGCGTGGAATAACAGATGAAGATATAGAAAAATATAAAAAAGATTTAGAAGAAAAAGTTGCAAGCGTGGCAGAAGAACAGGTAAAGTTATATTATATATTAGATGCCATAAGGAAAAAAGAAAATATAAAAGCAGAAAATGAATTGTTTGAAATAGTTATTGGATTTATTTTAAGTAATGCAAATTATACATAGGGGGTAGATATGAAAAATCAAATGTATATACCAATGGTTATTGAACAGTCAGGTCATTTAGAAAGAGCTTACGATATTTACTCAAGACTTCTTAAAGATAGAATAATATTTATAGGCACACCAATAGATGATTCTGTGGCTAATACTGTTATTGCTCAGATGCTTTTTTTGCAGATGGAGGATGTAAATAAGGATATTAATATTTATATAAACACTCCGGGAGGTGTTATAACAGCAGGTTTAGCAATTTATGATACAATGCAGTTTGTAAAATGTCCTGTTGCTACTTATTGTGTAGGTCAGGCTGCCTCTATGGGTGCGTTGCTTTTAGCCGCAGGAACAAAAGGGAAAAGATTCGCTCTTCCAAATTCAAGGATAATGATACACCAACCTTGGGGAGGAGTTCAGGGTACTGCCGAAGATATATCAAGACAGACAAATGAAATATTACGTTTGCGTGAAAAAGTGAATGAAATTTTGTCATTACATACAAAAAAACCTATAGAAAAAATAAGAGAAGATACCGACAGAGATTATTTTATGGGCGCAGAAGAAGCAAAAGCCTATGGCATTGTGGATGAAGTGATTGCTCCTTCTAAAAAATAGTTTAAGGAGGCAATATGAAGAGAAAATATTTAATGACACCCGGACCAACACCGGTTCCATCTTTTATAAGAGAAGCGCTTTCAAGAGAAATAATACACCATAGAACAGATGAATTTATTGAGATATTAAAAGAGGTAAATGAAGGATTAAAATATGTGTTTTGTACTCAAAATCCTGTTATAACATTCGCATCTTCCGGAACAGGTGCAATGGAGGCATCTGTTAGTAATTTTTTCTCTTTTAATGATAAAGTAATATGTATAGTTGGAGGAAAATTTGGAGAGAGATGGTTTGAAATAGCTAAAGCATTTGGTTTAAATCCGGTTGTTATGGAAGTAAAAGATGGTGAAAGCCCGTCAATAGATGAGTTAGAAAAATTGTTAAAAGAGAATAAAGACACAAAAGGTATACTTACAACATTAACAGAAACATCAACTGCAACTGTTTTTGATATAGAGGGTATATCTAAATTGACTAAAGAAAAGGATATACTTTTAATAGTAGATGCTATTAGTGGATTATGTCAGGATGTTTTATTAACAGATGAATGGGGAGTAGATGTAGTTGTGAGCGGTTCTCAAAAAGGTTTTATGCTTCCACCTGGACTTTCTTTTATAAGTATAAGTAAAAAGGCAGAGATTTTTTTAAAAAATTCTAATTTGCCAAAATATTACTTTGATTTAAACAAGGCTTTAAAATCTTATGCTAAAAACGACACTCCATTTACTCCTGCTATAGGTTTAATTATTGCCTTAAAAGATGCAATATCTTATATTAAACAAGAGGGTATTGGTAATTTATGGGAGAAATTTAAAAAATTAGCATCTGCGACTCGTTCTGCAGCGGTTGCTTTAGGTTTAGAGGTTTTTTCAAAAAGACCATCTAATTCAGTTACTGCTATACTTCCACCGCAAGGAATGCTTTCTAAGGATATAGTAAAGAAGATGCGTAAAGAATATGGTATAAGTATTGCAGCAGGTCAGGGTGAACTTGAAAACAAAATATTTAGAATAGCGCATATGGGTTGGATAAATGAGCAGGATTTAATTATGTGTTTTTCGATTCTTGAAAAAGTCTTAAAAGATTTGGGTTATAAATTTAAATTGGGTTCTTCTTTGGTTGCGCTTCAGGAAGAATTTTATAAATAATCTTGGAGGAAGATATGGCTAAGATTTTGATAACAGATAAACTTTCAGATGAAGGTATAGAGATATTAAAAAAGGAAGGTTTTATTGTTGATTGCAAATATAAATTACCGCCTCAGGAATTAAAACAAATAATACCAGACTACGATGCAATCATAATAAGAAGTGAAACTAAACTTACAAAAGATATAATTGAGGCAGGTAAAAATTTAAAAATTATAGGAAGGGCAGGTGTAGGTCTTGATAATGTTGATGTGGACACAGCAACGAAAAAGGGCATTATAGTTATGAATTCTCCAGCCGGGAATACTATTTCAACAGCAGAACATACCTTTGCGTTGATTTTGGCTGTTGCAAGAAATATACCTTTCGCGCATATGTCTTTAAAAAATAAACAGTGGGAAAGGTCAAAATTTAAAGGTGTAGAACTTTATTCTAAGATATTGGGGATTATAGGTTTAGGAAGAATAGGAAAAGAGGTAGCAAAAAGGGCAATAAGTTTTGGTATGACTGTATACGCTTATGACCCTTACATATCAAAAGATGTGGCAGAAAAAATAGGGATTAAGTTGGTATCGTTAGATGAGATTTTTAAAGAATCAGATTTTATAACAATACACACACCATTAAGTGATGATACGAAAGGTTTGGTTTCTAAAGAAAAAATTTCTTTGATGAAAAAGAAAGCATTTATTATAAATTGTGCAAGAGGAGAAATAGTAGTTGAAGACGATTTATATGAAGCGCTATTGGAAAAAAGAATCGCCGGTGCTGCTTTAGATGTTTTTTCAAAAGAACCTCCATTTGATTCAAAATTATTAGAGTTGGATAATATAGTATTAACTCCACATCTTGGCGCTTCTACCGAAGAGGCTCAAACTAATGTTGCTATAGAAATAGCCTATTGTGTAAGAGATGCTTTATTAGGGAGAGCAATAAGAAATGCAGCAAATTATGTTCAACTTGATCCGGAGACTTATAAAATTGTTTATCCATATTTTTTATTGTCAGAGAAAATGGGTTTATTCATATCGCAGTTAATTGATGGTGGGACAAAAGAGATTAAAATATTTTATTTAGGTCAACTATCAGGCTATCAGACAGATGTTTTAACTTTTGCATTTATGAAAGGTTTTCTTTCAAGATGGGTGGAGAGGGATTTAAATTATATAAATGCAACTGAAATTGCAAAAGATAGGGGTATAAAGATAGAACAGATAAAGTCAAAAGAAGATACAGAATATTTAAGTTCTATAAAGGTTATAGTCAAGACAGATAAAGAGGAGAGGTTATTGGAAGGAACTTTGTTTGCGAACAAAGAAGCACGCTTTGTTAAGGTAGATGATATTTATATAGAGATTTCTCCTTCAGAATATATGCTTGTAATAAACAATATAGATAAACCCGGTGTAATTGGTTTTTTGGGAACAACGCTTGCCAAATTTAATATAAACATTGCAAATATGTCTTTGGGAAGAAAGGCACCAAATGATGTTGCCTTTACAATTTTAAATTTAGATAATCCGATAAATGAGGATATAATAAATGAAATCAAAAAAAATAAAAATATATTATATCTAAAACTTATTAAACTATGAAGAAATTTATTTTATTTTTATTCTTATTACCAATTATCACTTTATGCTATGCTGAAAAGATAAAAATAGTATATACTGCAAATACCTATTCATCTTTATATCCGTGTGGGGTTTGTCCTTCATCAGTTGGTGGTGGAGTTTCAAGAAGAGCAACTTTAATTAAGGAATTAAGGAATGAAGATAAAGATTTATTACTTATTGAAGGAGGAAATTTTTTATCTTCTTCTGATTTGGATATTTCAAGCATAAATTTTAGTCTCGATAAGAAAAGAACTCTTTTTTATATAGATGCCTTAAATTTTATGGGTTATGATGTTTTAGCTTTGGGAGAAAATGATTTTAATTTTGGTATAGATTTTTTAAAGGAAATTATGCAAAAATCAAAATTCAAATTTGTTTCAAGTAATTTACCTTTAAAAAATGTATTACCTTATTATATAAAAAAAGTAAAAAATATTAATATTGGGATTTTGTCATTGACACCAATAAAAGCAAATAAAAAAACAGAAATTAATATAGGTGATTATAGCATAACATTAAAAAACCAACTAAATGAATTAAAGAATAAGGTTGATTTTATTATACTTATTTTACCATTAGATGACCAAGAGATATACAATATTGTTGATGAATTTAAAGATATAAAGTTGGTTTTAGCAGGATTAAGTATGTTTGGAAAATCATCTTATGAAAAAAGAAATGAAACTTTTATTGTAAGACCTTCTTATCTTGGAAGAGACCTTGTGGTTTTGGATTTAGACATAAAAGAGAATAAAATTTTGGATTTTAAATATGATAAAAAGAATATATCAAAAGATATAAAAGAAGATACGGATGTTTTAAAGATTATACCAAGTTGTTTCAAAGATTCTGATTGTCCAACTAAAACTGATTTAATATCAAGATGTCAAAATCCTGCCGAATTGTCTTCTATTTGCAGTTATTATAGCGCAAAAAAATATGATATTTTTGTTATAACTGATAAAAATTGCAGTTTTTGCTCTACAAAATTTACAGAAGATTTCATAAAGGAAAATATTATAGGTGCAAACTTTTTATTTTTAGATTATAAAGAACCCAAAGCAAAAGATATAATAGAAAAGTATAAGGTAGATACTCTACCTTTCTTTTTATTTCCAAAGGATATAAAGGAAGAGAGAAATTTTGATAAAATATCTAAATTTTTAGAAGAAGTAGATACTGGATTTTATGCAAAAAAAGATATAGCAGGAATATTTATGTTTTTAAACAGAAAGAGAATAGAGAAAAAACTTGACTTTTTTTTAGATTTTTATGGTAAAAATGCAAAAGAAATATTTAAAGAGGTTACAAATTTTATAAAAAAGAATAATATAAATTTTAATGTTTATTTTGTTATGCCAAACGATAATAAAACTCTTAAAGAAGAAATAAAATTAGCCATTGCTATAAAAAAATTATATCCAAATAAATTTTTAGATTACATAAATAAAAGATTAGAAAAAATAGATGATATATATTGGATAGATATTTTGGATGAATTAGGCGTTGATTATAAAAAAATAAAGAATTTTGTAAAATTAAAAGATATGGATTCTCTTTTAAATGATAACATAAATGTTTCTAAAGAACTTAATATAAATAGTGGTAATGTTATTTTGGTAAACAACAATAAAATTTTTAAAATTTTTGAGTTTAACTACGAGGAGTTTAAAAAAATTTTTAGTAGTTGATGCTTTATTTTGCCTTTTTAGGGAATTAAAAAAATAAACAGAAAACAAGATTAGAAAGAAAAACTTAAACAAAACCTAAATGTAAAATATAATTTTGGAGGTGTGTATGCCTAAAATTTATATTGTTGATGTAACAAATAGAGATGGTGTTCAAACCTCAAGGATATGCCTTTCAAAACTTCAAAAGACAATGATAAATTTATATTTAGATAAAATGGGAATATATCAAAGTGAATTTGGTTTTCCAACAACAAATCATGAGATAAATTATCTTAATGCAAATTTGGAACTTAAGAAAAATAATGTTATTAAGAGATTAAAACTTTCAGGTTGGATACGCGCTATAGAACCGGATGTAGAATTGGCAAGAAAAAATCTTCCTAATTTAGAAGATATAAATGTTTCAATATCTACATCAGACCAGATGATTAAGCATAAATTTCAGGGCAAACTATCATATGATAAAATTATAGAAAGCGCAGTTAATTCAGTAGTTTTGGCAAAAAAATTAAATTTTAAAACAGTCGGAGTAAATGCTGAAGACGCTTCAAGATCAAAATTAGATTATTTAATTGATTTTATAACTGCTGTAAAAGAAAAAGGAGCTGATAGATTTAGATATTGCGATACACTTGGTTATGATACTCCATTTACTATATATGAAAGAATCTCTAAGATTTTAGATAGGGTAAAAATTCCAATAGAGATACACTGCCATAATGATTTAGGTTTAGCAGTTGCAACTTCAATCGCAGGTGCAAAAGCAGCTTTAGATTGCGGTGTAGATGCATATATAAATACCTGTGTAAACGGAGTTGGCGAAAGGGCTGGAAATGCAGACTTGGTAAGTATTATTTTGGCTATTAAATATGGTTCTGGTATGCAAAATTATAAATTAGATGAGAATGTAGATTTAAGGATGGCTTGGAAGATTTCTAAATACGCATCTTATGCTTTTGGTATACCTATACCGATAAACCAACCGGGTGTTGGTGCAAATGCTTTTGCTCATGAATCCGGAATACATGCAGACGGTGCGCTTAAAGATAGAAGAAATTATGAACTTTATGATTTTGAAGAATTAGGAAGAGGTGAACCTGAAATTATAGAAACAGGTAGACAAATTACGGTTGGAGAGTATTCTGGAATAAAAGGTTTTGCAAATGTTTATGAACAACTTGAGATAACCTTTAAAGATGAAAATGAAGCAAGAAAAATTTTAGAACTTACCAGATACGCTAATGTCCACAACCAAAAGCCGCTTGTTGAAGATGAGTTAAGATTTATTGCAAGTTATCCTGATATTGCTAAAAAAATCTTTACAATGCAACCCCCTGTATAAATCTATAAAAGAAAAATGAATATAGCAGTAATAGGCCTTCAATGGGGAGATGAGGGGAAGGGTAAGATAATAGATTATCTTTCTGCAAATAAAGATATTATTGTAAGATTTTCCGGAGGAAACAACGCAGGACATACTGTTGTTATAAATGGTAAAAAATTTATATTTCATTTAATACCATCCGGAATTTTGAGAGAAAACAAAATATGCGCTATCGGAAACGGTGTTGTAGTTGATCCTAAAGTTTTGCTTGAGGAGATAAACTATCTTAAAAAAGAAGGAATTAATGTTTCTCCAGAAAATCTAAAAGTTTCTTTATATGCTCATATTATTATGCCTTATCATCGTGCTATGGATGCTATAAGGGAGGAAGGACTTTCAAAAAAGATAGGGACTACAAAACGCGGTATAGGTCCTTGTTATATGGATAAGGTTGCAAGGTGTGGTTTAAGAATGGCTGATTTAATTAATCCAAAGATTTTTTATGAGAAATTAAATGAGGTTTTGCAGGAAAAAAATATTCTTTTTGAAAGAATTTATGGAAAGTTGGCTTTTTCTTTTGATGATATATATAAGGAATATTCTTATTATGGAAAATTACTTAAACCTTATGTTTGCGATCTGGTAGAGTTTCTTTATGATAACAAAAAGAAAAGTTTTTTATTTGAAGGAGCACAAGGAACATTTTTGGATATAGATTTCGGAACATACCCTTATGTTACAAGTTCAAGCACCTTGTCTACAAATGCTCTTTTGGGTTCTGGATTGGGATTTCTAAAGATAAATAAAATAATTGGAGTTGCGAAAGGTTATACCACAAGAGTTGGCGAAGGTCCTTTTCCAACAGAGATAAAAGACAAATTAAAAGATTATTTTTTAGAAAAGGGGAAAGAATTTGGATCCACAACAGGCAGACCTCGAAGATGTGGCTGGCTTGATTTGGTTTTGCTTAAGAGGGCAATTATTTTAAATAATGTAAGCAGTATTATTTTAACTAAATTAGATGTATTGGATAACTTAAAAAAAATAAAGGTTTGTGTTGGATATAAAAAAAATAGTAAAATTTTAAATAATTTTCCGGTAGATTTATCAGAAATAAAACCAGTTTATAAAGAACTTTTGGGTTGGAATACCTCTATAGAGGGGATAGATAAATTTTATAAATTACCACAAAAAACGAAAGAATATATAAATTTTATAGAGGAATATTTAAATTGTCCTATAAATTATATATCAGTTGGAGAAAAAAGATTTGATGTAATAAAAAAATAAAAATTATAAAAATGATTTTATATCTATACAGGTTTAAAAACAGCAAAAAAAGGAGGGCTTTATGTTTAATCTTTTAATATTAGCGCCAATAGGTTCAATAATTGCAATTTTATTTGCTATTTATTTAGCAAGATATGTTTTAAAACAAGATGAAGGAAATATAAGGATGCGCGAAATAGCAGACGCTGTAAGAGTTGGTGCAAAGGCTTATTTAAAACAACAATATTTGGTAGTTTCTTTATTTTTTGTTGTTATGTTTATAATTTTATTAATTTTGGCTTTAAAAAATTATCTTGTAATATTTGTTCCTTTTGCTTTTTTAAGCGGTGGATTTTTTTCAGGATTATCCGGATTTTTAGGAATGATGATTGCTACAAAAGCATCAAACAGAACAGCCTCAGCAGCTATTAGAAGTCTAAATAGCGCTTTAAGGGTTGCATTTTCATCAGGTGCTGTTATGGGTCTTGTTGTGGTTGGACTCGGGCTTTTGGATTTAAGTATATGGTATTTTATTTTAAATTGGTATTATTCTACGCATCCACTTCCTATTGGAGTTGATAAGATAACTGCTATAACCTCTACAATGTTATGTTTTGGTATGGGAGCAAGTTCTCAGGCTTTATTTGCAAGAGTAGGAGGAGGGATTTTTACAAAGGCTGCTGATGTTGGGGCTGATTTGGTTGGAAAAGTTGAATCAGATATACCTGAAGATGATCCAAGAAATCCGGCTGTTATAGCTGATAATGTAGGAGACAATGTTGGAGATGTTGCTGGTATGGGAGCTGATTTATATGAATCTTATGTTGGTTCAATTGTTGCTACCTCTGCTTTGGGAGTAGCAGCCGGTTTAGGAATAAAAGGTGTTACAATACCTATGGTAATGGCATCAATAGGAGTAATTGCCTCAATTATTGGAACATTTTTTGTAAAGACAAAAGAAGAAGCAAGCCAAAATGCTTTACTTTGGGCATTAAGAAGGGGTATATTTATAAGTGCAATATTGATAGCAATTTTTTCCTTTCCACTTGTAAATATGATGCTTGGTTATCAACATATTGGAATATATTTTTCAATAATTTCAGGGCTTTTAGCAGGAATTCTAATAGGTCTATCTACTGAATTTTTTACTTCAAGTAGTTTTTCACCAACACGTTATATAGCAGATGCTGCATTAACAGGACCTGCTACAGTAATGATAGCCGGTTTATCTGTTGGTATGCTTTCTGTTGTTTTTCCAATTATAATTGTAGGCGTGGCTGTTATTTTAAGTTTCTTTTTGTCAGGAGGAGCAAGTAATTTTAATTTAGGAGTTTATGGTGTTGCTATTTCAGCTGTTGGTATGCTTTCTACTTTAGGTATAACATTAGCAACAGACGCATATGGTCCGGTTGCTGATAATGCCGGAGGAAATGCCCAGATGTCTAATTTACCCCAAGAAGTAAGAAAAAGGACCGATGCTTTGGATGCGCTTGGAAATACTACCGCAGCAACAGGAAAGGGTTTTGCAATAGGTTCTGCTGCCTTAACCGCTTTGGCTTTAATTGCAGCATATAAAGATCAGATTGATTTGATTATAAAACAAAGGAGTATAAATCTTATATTGGATTTGACTTTATTAAATCCAAAAATATTAGTAGGTCTGTTTTTGGGAGGTATGATGCCGTTTTTATTCTGTTCAACAACAATGCGGGCTGTTGGAAGAGCAGCATCAAGTATTGTAAAAGAAGTAAGAAGGCAATTTAAAGAAATAGTTGGATTAATGGATGGAAAAGTAAAACCAGATTATGCAAGGTGTATAAAAATCGTAACTATTGCTGCACAAAAAGAAATGATTTTACCATCTTTACTTGCTATAATTACACCGCTTTTAGTTGGGATTATATTAGGCACAGAGGCGGTAGCCGGACTTTTAGTTGGAGCAACAGTTGTTGGATTTTTATTGGCAATTATGATGGCAAATGCAGGTGGTGCTTGGGATAATGCAAAAAAATATATAGAAGAAGGTCATTTGGGTGGAAAAGGTTCATCAACGCATAAAGCAAGCGTGGTTGGTGATACTGTTGGAGATCCATTTAAAGATACATCAGGTCCTTCTCTTAACATTTTAATTAAACTTATGTCAATGGTTTCTATTGTTTTTGCTTCATTTATTATTACAAACTCAATATTTAAGTAATTTTTTAATGAATATAAAGGGCGTTAATTTAGGCGGTTGGTTAATGATGGAAGGTTATATTTTAGGCGGAAGAAATATACCTGAAAAAGAATTTAAAAAAAATTTTAAAAAAATAAATGGAGAAGTTGAATTAAAAGATTTCGAAAATAAGTTTAGAGAAAATTTTATAAAAAAAGATGATTTTAAAAATATAAGTTTAATTTGCGCAAATACAATTAGATTACCATTTAATTATAGAATAATAGAGAATAACATAGAATATTTAGAAAAAGCTTTGGATTTGGCAGAAGAATACAATTTAAAGGTAATTTTAGATTTGCATGCCGCTATAGGTTCTCAAAATAAAGATTGGCACAGTGATAGCGCGGGAGAGGCTTTGCTTTGGAAAGATAAAAAATATAGACTACATACTTATAAAAATTGGGAATTTTTAGCAGATAAATTCAGGAATAAAAAATCTCTTTTAGGTTATGATATTTTAAATGAACCTGTTTTAGAAGATAGGTCAATTTTAAAAAATTTTTATTCTGATCTTATAAAGATTATAAAAAAAATAGACAAATCTCATATAATTTTTTTGGAAGGCAATATATGGGCGCAGGAAATTGATTTTTTAAAAGATTTAATTGAAGAAAATGTTTGGATAAGTATACACTCTTATCAACCCCTAAATTATGTTTTTAATTTTGTCCCACTATATAAGTATCCGGGCAAAATTGATGGTGTGTTCTGGGATAAAAAAAGACTATACAATTATTTAAAACCTTATTATATTTTTTCAAAAAAACATAATGTAAAGATTTATGTCGGTGAATTTGGTATAAATTGGAGGGGAGGAGTTTTTGGAGAGGTTGATTACTTAAAAGATTTATTGGATATTTTTGAGGAGTTTGGCTTTGGATACACATATTGGACATATAAAGCAGTTGCAACATATAATTTTCCAAATGGCATATACCAATATCTTCCAAATACAAAATATATAAGTAGAGAAGGACCTATATTTGGTTGGGAAAATTATATATATAATTGGAAAGAAAAAAAAGAAGAAATAATATCTTTTTGGGATACCTCTAAATTTAATCCAGTTAAAGAATTAATTGAGGTCTTAAAAAAATATTTTAAAATAAATGATTGTCCCTGCCATCTTAACAAAAGATAAAAAAGAATTTATAGATATGTTAAATACCTGCAAAGAGTTTTCTAATTATGCCCAGATTGATATTATGGATGGAGAATTTGTGCCTTCAAGAAGCATAACGAAAGAGGATTTAAAAGATATAAAACCAGATATAGAGACAGAGGCTCACCTTATGGTTAAAGACCCAACTGATTGGATTTTAGCATTTAAAAATTTTGGAAGCAAAAGAATAATATTTCATTTTGAAATTAAAGACCCAATTAAAGTAATAAGAGAGATAAGAAGTTTTAATTTAAACGTTGGTTTAGCAATTAATCCACAGACAAAGATAGAGGAATTTTTGCATCTTGTAGACAAAGTTGATTCTATTCTTTTTATGTCAGTAAATCCGGGTTTTTATGGCTCTTTATTTATACCATCTGTTTTAGATAAGATAAGGGATTTTAAAAAGATTTATCCTAATAAAATTATTGGTATAGATGGCGGTATAAAATTAGATAACATAGGACTTTTAAAAGATTTAGGTTTAGATTATATATGCATTGGAAGCGCAATCCTAAAAGATAAATCTCCAAAAGAAGCCTACCGGAAATTTATAAAATTAATAGGATGACAAAAAAAGTATTATTGCACATCTGCTGTGGTGTATGCGCATTTTATTCTATTGATTATTTAAAAGAAAAGGGTTTTGAAGTTGTAGGATATTTTTTTAATCCGAATATATACCCAAAAGAAGAATACAATAAAAGAAAAGATGTTTTATATACTGTAGCAGACTTAACATCTATCAAGATTATAGAGGGAGATTACGCAAATAAGGAATGGGAAGAATTATGCAAAGCCTATAAAGATGAACCTGAGGGAGGTAAAAGATGTGAACTTTGTTATAAAATAAGATTAGAAGAGACTGCAAAAAAATCAAAAGACTTAAATTTTGATTATTTTACCACCACCTTAACTATAAGCCCGCATAAAAAAAGTAAAGTTATTTTTGATATAGCCACACTAATAGATAAAAATAGATTTCTTTTTATTGATTTTAAAAAAAATGATGGATTTAAGAAAACTATTGAACTTGCAAAAAAATATAATTTATATAGACAGAACTATTGCGGTTGCAGATATAGTTTATGATGTATTATTCTTTTAATAAATACTTACAAGAAAAATTTGGTCAAAAAGTTCAAAGATTAAGTTTAGACGCAGGATTTAATTGTCCAAATTTAGATGGGTCTTTAAGTAGAGACGGTTGTATTTATTGCAATAATCTTGGTTTTGGGCATTATGCAAAAACAAATTTAAGTTTAAAGGAACAGATAAAAGAATCTATGGAATTTTATAATAAAAAAGGTATAAAAAAATTTATTGCATATTTTCAAACATTTACAAATACCTATTCAGATTTAAAGACTTTAAAAGAAAGATTTTCTGTTATAGAGGATTTTAAAGAGATTGTTGGTTTATTTATATCTACAAGGCCTGATTGCGTAGATGAAGAAAAATTAAAACTGATTTCATCGTATATGGATAGATATTTAGTATGGATAGAATACGGACTACAGACAACACATAATCACCTGCTTAAAATTATAAATAGAAATCATACTTACGAAGATTTCCTTAAAGTTCTTGACATTACAAGAAAATATAAAATAAATGTTGGGGTTCATATAATTTTAGGACTGCCTTCTTCTGCTTATAAAGATGTTATAGAGGACGCTGAAAGACTTTCTTCTTTAGATATTCAAGGTATAAAATTTCATATTTTACATGTTTTAAAGGATACAAAATTAGAAAAACTTTATAATGAAAATAAGATAAAATTGCTTTCAAAAGAGGAATATGTAAAATTGATATGTGATTTTTTAGAAAGAATTCCACCTAATTTTGTTATCTTAAGATTAATCTCATCAGCCTCAAAAGATTATTTAATAGCACCAACTTGGATAAACAATAAACTTTTGGTTATAAACAAGATAGAAGAGGAATTTAAAAAAAGAAAAACCCACCAAGGTTATTATTGCAAAAAATAACCCCAATCCCACCCGACGGGTGGGATTGGTGAGTTTGCACTCTCTTCTAAACAAAAAGAGATACTTTTAAAGAAACTAAAAGGAGAAAGACTTACTAAAACTGAAAGAGAATATTTTTTAAGAGTTATTAAGAAAAAGGTTTTGGCTCTGGCTAATGTAGAATTGCATCAACTTTGCCGTAAGTTATTAGAAAAATAAATATATAAACGATACTTTAGAAAAAAGATTAGTAGATAGTAATTAGGAAGTTAAGTAGGTTAGGAAGTAGAAAACGATAATAATGAAATCTAAAAGTGTCTGGAATTTTAAAATAATACGAGAAATTTAGAACTTGACTTTAAAAAAAATCGTATTAAAATGGGAGTATGATTGAGCGAAGCCTATTTTCTGAACTAAAAGCCCATCTTAATAAAAAAGAGATTAGTTTCATAATTGGACCAAGGCAGGCTGGAAAGACCACCCTTATGCTTATGCTTAAAGATTATTTAGAAAAGAAAAAAGAAAAAACTCTTTTTTTAAATTTGGATATTGAGATGGATAAGGAATATTTTTCATCCCAAGTTAGCCTGATAAATAAAATTAAACTGGAATTTGGTAAAAAAAGAGGTTTTGTCTTTATTGATGAAATCCAAAGAAAAGAAGAAGCAGGGATATTTTTAAAAGGAATTTATGATATGAATTTGCCTTATAAATTTATAGTTTCCGGTTCGGGAAGTGTAGAATTAAAAGAAAAGATTCATGAGTCATTAGTAGGTAGGAAAAGGATTTTTGAACTTTTTACTTTATCTTTTGAGGAGTTTGTTAATTTTAAAACCCAGTATAAATATAAAAATAAACTTACGGATTTCTTTTTGGTTGAAAAAAATAAAACCGAAGAACTCTTGGAGGAATATTTAAATTTTGGCGGATATCCCCGGATAGTATTAGAAGATGAAATCTATGAGAAGCAGAAACTGATGAGTGAAATTTATCAGAGTTATATTGAAAGAGATATTTCCTATTTACTTAAAGTAAGTAAGACCAATGAATTTATTAACCTTGTAAAAATAATTGCCAGCCAAATTGGAAATTTAACCAAATTTTCTGAATTAGCCTCTACTTTAGGGATTTCAATTAAGACAGTAAAAGAATATCTGTGGTATTTAGAAAAGACTTTTATTATTTTTAGACTTCCACCTTATTTTAAAAATATAAGAAAAGAAATTACCAAATCTCCGATTTTTTATTTTTATGACCTTGGTTTAAGAAACTTTGCTTTGGGAGATTTTGGTAGATTAAAGGATAAGGGATTTATTTTCCAAAATTTTATATTTAACATTTTAAAAGAAAAAATTAAAAATACCTCTATAAGGATTTATTTTTGGCGCACAAAAGATAAGGCAGAGGTTGATTTTGTTATTGATAAAGTAAAAGAAGTTATACCCATAGAGACAAAATATAAAAAAATGACCTCACCTGAAATGACCAAATCATTGAGAAGTTTTATAGAAAAATATAACCCATCTCAAGCATTAGTAGTTAATTTAACTTTGGATAAAACCATTAAGATAGGACATACAGAAGTTAAATTTATACCTTTTTATAAACTTTTTCAGA
>Ga0207433_10009838_pt1 | contig 15097 bp, 15 predicted proteins | sample YelNatPaOPGAMG01_FD_187559 | JGI IMG/M metagenome (GOLD analysis project Ga0207433, IMG submission 187559) | Hot spring thermophilic microbial communities from Obsidian Pool, Yellowstone National Park, USA - OP-RAMG-01 (SPAdes) (version 3) | ecosystem: Environmental > Aquatic > Thermal springs... | reverse complement strand
TTATTACCCTATCTTTTAACTCTATGTTTAGTCCGCTTTTGAACTTTAAATGAGCATTTAAAGTTAGTCCGCTTTTCAACTTTAAATCATTAAAAAATAGTCCGCTTTTGAAGTTTAATTAACATGCCTCAAAAAACTTCTTGACTTCCATTTGAATTCTTGTAAAATTGAGAAATGATATGGATGATTTTAAAAAACGAAAAGATAGAAACCAAACAATTAAAAAATGTAAGTATAACAAAGAGAGTTCTAACTTTAATAAAAAAACATGAAAGGAATGTAAAAGAGAAAAAGGAAGTTAACATTGTGAGAGGGAGACCAATTAATAGGGATGCGAATCCATGTTAAATTTATCCTCGAATTTTTCTCTAACGGATGGGATAGAAAGGAGATATTTAAAAAGAAATATTTTTGCAGATATGAGAAACTTTCCAAAAATTTTAAGAGAGAGTTTTGAGGTATGGAAAGAGAAATAAATATTCAAGTTCTTCCACGTTATGTAAAAGAAAAGAATGGATATAGACCATTTCAGAGGGAAATTATAGAAAGTGTAAAAAATAGTAATAAAGATTTAATTATCGTAGAATCCCCTGTAGGAGCAGGAAAAAGTTTTATAATAAGAAAATTATTGGAGGAAAAAATTTTTGAAAGAAGTCCCATTGTTTTTCTTTATCCAACAAAAATTCTTATGGAAGCTCAAGTTAATTCAATCAAAAGAGAACTCAAAGATAATGTTAGAATATGGCCTTATGAAAAATTTGAATCACATAAGACAAATTTATTTTTGTATTCTACAGATTCATTAGTGAAATATATGAAAGAGAATAACCTTGATAAAATTAGAGGAAAAGGAGAATTATTATATAGACTTTTCACAGATATTCAATGGCAAAGTAAAAATGGAACAGTAGTTACTTCTCCGGATGTATTATATTTACTTGTTAAAGGTAATTACACTAACTCCAATAAAATATTAAATTATCTTCAAAATACAATAATTATATTCGATGAATTCCATTGTTATTACGGTTTAAATACATTTTCTTTTCTTATAGAAGAATTATTATCAAAAATAGCGAAAAAGATAATTCTCTTGTCTGCGACACCAGTTGTATCCGAAGAATTAAATAAGTTAATTACAAAGTATAATACTATTTTTATAACTTTTGAAAATTCTATAGGCAATGATAAAGATACATGTTTTAATTACCAACTAAATACAGAAATAATTTCTTTTAAAATTTCTGATTTAAACCAATGTGAAAAATTTTTAATAGAAAAGTTAAAAAATATAAAATTTCCCGCCGCTATAATTTTTGACAGTATTTTTAGACTAAGGCATATTGAAAAACGTTTCAAAAATAACAGCATATTTAATAACATAAGACTTGTAGAATGGAGTGGGATGAAAAAAGATGAAAAACTTACTTTGGACGAAAAAACATTAGTATTAGGGACTTCTTCAATTGAAGTAGGAATTGATATGAATTTTAAAAGCTTAATTTTTGAAGCCACATATTGGTCTTCTGCAATACAAAGATTAGGAAGAGTTGGGAGAAAGGAAGAAGGAGAAGTCATTATTTTCACAAGAAAAGACTTTAAACCATTTATAAAAAAGAATATTTTTGAAAGGTATGAATTTGAGAACATTTTGAAAGAAGTTTTAAATAATCCTAAAGAAGAGATCGGAGATGATATTTCCTTTAGAGGCCAAAGTTTTAAATTTCTTATATACGATGAAGATTTAAAAGAAAGTTTTATTTATAATGAAAATATTTTTGCAATGTATGAAATAAATGATTTTATTGACGATTGGCAACAGAGAACTGAGGACGAAAAAATAAAAATTTTGAATAATGAGTTTGGTATCGAAAAAGAAAAAGTTAAGGACATCATTTTATATGATAAAATTTTGCCATTATGGGGTTTGTTGAAAGGGAAAATCAAAGATAACTATGAATTTTTATCGAGAGGAGATATAATTTATCCAACACAAGATAGAAAGGAATTGCATATAAAAGGATTTGTGTTTTATGGAGTATAGATATGGAAATAAATGAAGTAAGAAGAATTTTAAAACCACAGTTTGGATATTTGGCAAAGTCAGATGGAGAATTACTTTATTCTCATCATTTTGTAGTCTGGTCTATTGGTAAAAAGATTGCAGAATTTGTCCCATCTTTAGATGAAAAAGAAAAATATCTATTTGAAATAGCATGTTTAATCCATGATATTGGAAAAATGAAAAATTCGATACAAGAAGCTTTAAGAAAAAGTAAAGAACTACCAGAACCACATAAAATAACTTCAGAAGATGAGGTTAAAGAATATCTTAACAAATCTCGGATAAACTTACCAGAAGAAGATTTGAAATTTGTTACAGACATTATAAGAACTCATCATGGAGTTTCAGAAAAAGACCTAAAGGAAATTACCACATCAGGCGCTCAATTTTTTACTTTGCTTCTTCAAACTTCAGATTGGCTTGCTTCAATGAAATATGTCTCTTTTGATACTTTGAATAAATTGCAAGAAATTTATACAAATATAAAATTTACCGCATTTCAATATTCTCGTCAAGTTTCTCCTTCAGCATTTCTTATAGTAAAACTTGCGATTAAAAAATATGAAAAATTCGGCTGGAAAGTTCTTTGTTATCCTGAAAATGGTATAGTATTTGTAGGTAGTAAAAATTCTAAATTCCCAAATAAAACTTCTTTAATAGAGGAAATCTATAATGAAATAATTAAAAAATCGTTGGAATTGCAAAATCCAATTCCACAGCGAGCAGATAGAGAAATATTGAGTTTCCCTGCTAGTAATTTTCCCGAAGAATTTTTGAAAGTACACGAAGAAAAGATAAAAAATGCCCTTGGAAATATTGACCAAAAAGGTTTTGTATTTTTGAAATATTATAAGGATATATGTAAAATTAGAGAAAAAATAAAAATCAAAAATGATGTGGTAGAAATAATCAACTCAGCCTGCGGTTCAAGTGGGCCTCTTAAAATAAAGGCAAAGGAAAAATTAAAAAAAATATTCAAAGAAGAGGTATCTAATCCAAAAGAAGTTTTGATAAGATTATTTGACAAAATAAAATTGAATGATATTTTGTCAGAGGACTTTTTAAGAGAATTATCTTTTTCATCAAATAACTTAAAAGATTTGAAACCTTATGAATCATTTAAAATTTTAAAAAATTTAGCAAAACTTGAAAAAGAGAGTAAAACAAAAGAAGTCCTTTTGGGATATTTAAATTCTATTATATTAATGGAAGAAGAAATAGATTTTGAAAAACTTGCAACTGAAATTTTTGAAAAATATAAATTGTATAAAAAAACTTCAAATGCTGAAAAAGGGGTATGTGAAATTTGTGGTTGTCCTGTTTCATTCAAGATGCAACCCGCTTTAAATTTATCTCGTTCGCCTCAATCTTTTTCTCAGATAAAAGCAAAATATAACTATAGATCAATATGCCCTCTATGTATTTATGACAATTTTATATTTAGAAAAAATGTTTCCCAAAATAAAATTCCTATATATGTAAGAATTACCACAAAAACTCCCGATTTGTTTCTTAATATTAATGAGTTAGAAATATTAATTGATAGAATTGGAAGTGCTTTAGTAAAAGGCATAAGAAGAATTGTAAAAGCAATTGAAGATGAAAAGCTTAAGGATATTCCATTTGGAGATATTGTTGAAATACCTGTAGGGGACGAAAAAAAAGAAGTCGAAATAAAATCAGGAATCGAAGCAAATAATTTGTTTTTTGAATTAGAACAAGTTATACAAAAAAATTATTCGTCAAAAGATATGAAGATAAAATATGAACCTTTGTATCATGTTTTAAAAATGTTAGGTTTTAACGTAGCAATAGGAACAGAAGAACAAGAAGAGTTATTTGGTGAAAAAATTGAAACTAATGAAGAAAATTATTATAAATCTTTAGCAACAATTATCTTTGCAACAAGAATTGTGAAAAAAGAAGTAAAGAAATATATTTATGCTAGAGAATTAATAGAAAAATGTCCAAGCGTAGCAATAGCAACTATAGGAAAGTCAATAGAAGATAGGAAAATCTCTGAAGATTTAGTAAAATGTTTAATTAGAGGAATGATAAAATCTAAAATTATAATTGCAAGGAGGTGATAAGATGAGTGAAATAACTTTTGAAGGATTATTAAAAGATGCTGCTCTTTTGGCAGATAAAGAAAAAGGCATTCCACATTTTTGTGTTGAGCCAGAAGAAAGAGGAAAATTTTGGCAAAATTTAAGCAAGCATTCTGCTTCAAAGCCAATCTCTCAAGCACTTCACGCAATGATGTCAAACCGCTCATTTGACGAAGTTATAGAAAGGTTTTTGAGAAACCTTGCTGTTAAAATACCTGAAAACGAGAAAGAAAGTTTAAACAAGTTTGTTAAGAATGCCAAAAAGATATTAAAAAAGTATTACGAATTAAGACAAAAAAATGTAAGCGAATTTTTAAAAGCCAAAAATTCATTGATCTCAGCAATTTATATTTTAACAAAATATCCAAATTTAAAGGAGGTGCTTTATGAATAAAATTAATTTGTTCAATGATATTCAAATTCTGCCAAGGGGTTTATATTTACAAATAGGATTTGTTGTAAAAACTCTTGACCCAACGGTAATACGCTCAAATGAACCTGAAGAAGTACTTGCTTACTCATATCTGTCTTTAGGCAACAGATTTATTATACCATGGAGAAAGTTCAAAGGAAAATTAAGAAGGCTTGTTATGGAACAACAAAGAAATTTTGGTATTTCACCTGATTGTTCACTTAAAGATAATTTATGTATGAAATGTCCTTCTTGTTTTTTATTTGGGGGGACAGGAGAAACATCTCAAAACAAAGTTTCATACAATCTTCTTTCAAGGATATTAGGCGAAACTTTGATATCTTTACAAGAAGTAAAAGATGTTTTCACATATACTGCAAATGCAGTTGATGAAAAAGATTATACCACTGGTCAAGCTTTAATGACAACAGTTGCGGTTCCACCAGAAACAGAATTTTTGGGAATAGTTACAATTAAGGATCCTACTTCAGAAATTGCAGCCATTATAGTTGATAATTTGAAAAGAGTAAAAAGAATAGGAGCATCAAATAGAGAATGGGGAAGGTGTGAAACTGCTATATTAGGTTATAAATTATCTGATAGGGAGGACCTTTCAGTATATGAACTTATTCAAAAGAATGAAATAGCCAAAGTTTTTGAAAAAGTTGAAAGCCTTAAATTGCCGGGAGATATTGAAAGCTGTTTTAAGAAGATTGATAAACAAATAAAGCAGATATTACCAAAACCAAAAAAGTAAATTATTATGTATAAGATTTATTTATATCAAATAAAACTTGTTGATCCACTTTTTTATTCACGAGAAGGATTGTCTGCTTCTTTTACCCCTCCATACTTACATGCAACTGCTGTTAATTTTGCTGTTAAAAATGCATTAAATATTGACCCTCATGAACAACCTTACATTATAAGTGAGGAAAATGGTATTTCAAAAGACAACCCTAGATATAAGAATTCTCTTATTTCGAATGATTTTTATTTTACCCCTGCACGACTAATTACTCCTTTAAAATATTTTTCAGAAATTACTAAAGGTGAAAATGATGGCTTTATTTTCACTACTAAACAAGGAGAACCTTTACAAGCTGGTACGCTAAATTATATCTCACCTGAATCAATTTTTGAAGGTTTTCTTGTAGAGAAAAGACCTTACAAATGGCCTAAGACAATTAGGCTCGGGAGTTTTAGAGGAAAAGCAGTTTTGAAACTAAATGAATTAGAAATTTTAAAAATAATCAATTCAAATACAGTTGTTTCTCATCCAGTTGACCCCTTAGTAACAGTTGTTAAAAAAGGCATTGCTATAGCAATGTTTCCATATCCTATTATAGAAAATGCTGAATGTTCTATTTGTATATTAGCTAAATTAAATACTTATATTTATTATAAGATGGCTCTTCCTCAAGAATGGAAACTTCCAACTATTGACCATATTAAAATCAGCAAAAATATAATAGTACTGTAAATGAGTACTTTTAGCGTGTTTTTAATCTCTTTCATCTTGTGATGCGTTTATCAGGAACTCTTATTTGGTATTATTATATCTGTCCTCGTGAGGTTTGGCTTATGTCAAGGCATCTTGTGCCCTATCAGGAAAATCCTTTCATTGAAATTGGAAGACTTATTTCAAAAGAGTCTTACCCAAGGGAGAGAAAGGAAATTCGTGTTGAAAACATAGTGATAGATTTATTAAAAACAGAGGGAGAAAATGTTGTGATTGGAGAAGTGAAGAAGAGTTCCCGCTATGAAAAGAGTGCAAGAATGCAACTTGCATTTTATCTTTTGATGTTAAAAGAGATGGGGATTGAAGCAAAAGGAAATCTGCTTTTCCCGAAAGAGAAGAAAAAAATTACAATAACACTTACAAAGGAGATAGAAGATGAACTTATTGAGGCACAAAAAAGCATAAATTCAATTATCCAGATGGAAAAACCTCCACTACCACGAAAATTAAAATTCTGCTCAAAATGTGGATATCAGGAGTTTTGCTGGTCATGAAGAGAACTATTTATATATTTTCCGATGGTGAGATAAAAAGAAAAGAAAATACATTGTATTTTGAAACAGATGATGGGAAAAAATACATACCCGTTGAAAATACATCAGAAATTCTTATTTTTGGAGAAGTTACAATAAATAAAAGACTGCTTGAATTTCTTACGGAAAGCGAGATAATAATGCACTTTTTTAATCACTATGGATACTATGTGGGAACATATTATCCAAGGGAACATCTTAATTCAGGATATATGATACTAAAACAGGCTGAACATTATCTTGATAATGAAAAGAGACTTACACTCGCAAAGAAATTTGTCTACGGGGCAGTTGAAAATATCAAGAAGGTTCTTAACTATTATGCTAATAGAGGGAAGCCTTTAAATGAATTTATTGAAAAGATAAATAAAATCTCAACATCTATTGAAAAATGTTCAGATACAGAGGAACTGATGGCAATAGAAGGGAATATAAGGGAGCAATATTATTATGCATTTGACCATATACTTGATAATGAACATTTCATTTTTGAATCTCGTTCAAAGCGTCCACCCAAAAATAGGCTTAACGCATTGATAAGTTTTGCTAACTCTCTTATCTATACTGTATGTTTAAGTGAAATCTATCATACACATCTTGACCCAAGAATTGGATTCCTTCATTCAACGAATATGAGAAGGTTTACATTAAATCTTGATGTCGCAGAGATTTTTAAACCGATAATTGGGGATAGAGTTATATTTACAGTTGTAAACAAAGATATAATCAGGAAAGAACATTTTGAACAAAAACTTGATGGGATTGTATTGAATGATAAAGGGAAGCAGATATTTGTGAGAGAAATGGATGAAAGGCTGCGCACAACAATTCAGCATAAGAAACTTGGAAGAAATGTTTCATACAGACATCTTATACTGCTTGAACTTTATAAAATTCAAAAGCATTTAATAGGTGAAGAAGAATATGAGCCTTTTATTTCGGGGTGGTGATGAAAGTTATAATTGTATATGATATAAATGAAAAAAGGGTTTCAAAGGTTTTAAAAACCTGTCGTAAATATCTTTACTGGGTTCAGAATTCTGTTTTTGAAGGAGAGATTTCACCAGCACGGCTTGAAAAATTAAAATTAGAATTAAAGAAAATAATAAAAGAGGAAGAAGATTCAATAATTATTTACAAGTTCAGGAGTGAATGGTATACAGAAAGGGAGAGTATGGGGTTAAAAAAGGGTGGAGAGGAATGGATATTATAAAATGAGTAGGAAGATTATTTTCAGTCTATCCTAAATAATGTAAAATTTCCTTGAGAACGACGAAATATAAAAATTAAAAAAGTTATTGACAAATGGAGATTTTCTGTTTATATTAGAAAAGAGAAATGAAAAATATAAATGCTCTTTAAAAATTTAAGTTATTGATGGATAAAAACAAAAATGGATTTTTAGCCTACCTATGAGGAATTGAAACTGTCAAACAGTGTAGGTAGTGTGATAGCGAATTTGACAGATTTTTAGCCTACCTATGAGGAATTGAAACTAGTGAATGTGATTGGGAATAAAGAACATCTTGAAAAGATTTTTAGCCTACCTATGAGGAATTGAAACTTCTATCAAAAGCGATTGAAGGTGGCACCGAATCAATTTTTAGCCTACCTATGAGGAATTGAAACTCCTATATCGACAAACGGGACATACCTTCAATATAATTTTTAGCCTACCTATGAGGAATTGAAACTATCAATTATGATGATTTAATTCTGAATGAAGCAAATTTTTAGCCTACCTATGAGGAATTGAAACATGAAGCAGAAAAAATAAAAATTATAATTTCAAATGCTTATTTTTAGCCTACCTATGAGGAATTGAAACAATAATGATATTGTGAGAAATTCTTTTTTCCTCAAAATTTTTAGCCTACCTATGAGGAATTGAAACACAAGAGTGTTGCAATTTTCATACTTCCTCCTAAAAATTTTTAGCCTACCTATGAGGAATTGAAACTGATTTATCGGGAAAATACAAAATACAGATAGGAAATTTTTAGCCTACCTATGAGGAATTGAAACTCACGATATCCTGAAGAAACGAATGATTTTATTGGATTTTTAGCCTACCTATGAGGAATTGAAACTGTTCTTGGTGAAATCAACAAAAAATATAAAGGTCAAACATTTTTAGCCTACCTATGAGGAATTGAAACTATCATCACAAGGAGGTGAAAAATGATTATATTGATGATTTTTAGCCTACCTATGAGGAATTGAAACTTATTTTCAAAAAAATGGGTATATCTACCTACGCAAAATTTTTAGCCTACCTATGAGGAATAATTTAAGGGAGGAGGGAGTAAGGGAGGAGAGAGGAGATGAATATGGAAAACAGTATAAAACCACATAAGAAGTTAGATATATGGGGTAAGAGTATAAGATTTGTTACCTTACTCTATAAGAAGTTGCAAAAATTTCCGAATGAAGAACAATTTGGACTTTCTATGCAACTAAAAAGAGCAGCTATATCTATTCCGAGTAATATTGCCGAGGGTGCAGCGAGAAAAAGCAAAAAAGATTATGTGCATTATCTCTATATAGCGAGAGGTTCAATCAGCGAAGTAGATGCTCAACTTGAGATAGCACGAGAATTGGGATTCCTTAATGATGAAGATTACAAAGAATTACAGGGTATCCTTGACGAACTAAGCAAAATGTTAAATGGCTTAATAAATTCACTCAAATAAACTAACTCTCTGCTCACTCCTCACTGCTACCTGATATATAGTCTACCTATGAGGAATAATTTAAGGGAGGAGGGAGTAAGGGAGGAGAGAGGAGATTTATAATGGGCTAATAAAATCACTCAAATAAACTAACTCTCTGCTCTCTCCTCACTGCTACCTGATATATAGCCTACCTATGAGGAATAATTTAAGGAAGGAGGGAGTAAGGGAGGAGAGAGGAGATTTATAATGGGCTAATAAAATCACTCAAATAAACTAACTCTCTGCTTCCTCCTCACTGCTACCTGATATATAGCCTACCTATGTGGGATTGAAACTACATAAAAATAAACCAGGAGGTATATAATATGAACTTTTTTATTCTTGGAGTAATAGCAATTTTTCTGATTGCATATTTTACCTATGGAAAATTTTTAGAAAAAAATTATCAGGTGAAAGAAACAGAGGATGTGCCATCAAAGAAGTTATACGATGGTGTTGATTTTGTCCCAACAAACAAATTTGTTCTTTTAGGGCATCATTTTTCTTCTATTGCTGGAGCAGGCCCTATTGTAGGTCCTATCCTGGCAGGGCTTGTTTTTGGATGGCTTCCTGCAATACTATGGATTGTTCTTGGAACAATATTTATAGGTGGTGTTCACGATTTTTCATCACTTATAATTTCCATTCGTCATAAAGGTGCTTCAATTGCAGAGGTTGCAAATAAATATATAAATAAAAGAACATACAAAATTTTTCTTTTATTCATATGGCTTGCCTTAGTGTATGTTGTCGCAGTATTCACTGATTTAACAGCGGATACATTTTTTAATGAACCTTCTGTTGCAGAGATCAGTATTTATTATATTTTTATTGCAATAATTTTTGGAATACTGGTTTACAGGGTTAAATTAAATCTTGCATTTTCTACTCTGTTATCTCTAACTTTAATTTTAGCAGGAATATTTTTTAGTTTGAAGTTTCAATTTTTATTTCTACCAAAAACACTCTGGATTATTGCTCTTCTTTTTTATTGTTTTATTGCATCTATTATCCCTGTATGGTTCTTACTACAACCAAGGGATTATCTTTCAAGTTATTTCTTGTATTTCACAGTTATAATTGGTTTATTAGGTCTTTTGTTCGGGAATACAAGCATAACATATCCAGCATTTATAAGTTTCAATTCTTCCTTAGGACCACTTTTTCCTTTTTTGTTTATCACAATAGCCTGTGGTGCTATATCAGGTTTTCATTCTCTTGTCTCTTCAGGGACAACTTCAAAACAAATTGATAGTATAAAAAATAGTAGATTCATCACATACGGAGGTATGATTTTAGAAGGTATTGTTGCTGCAATTTCACTGTCAACTTTGATGATGCTAAAAGGGAAAGGCTTGACCAATCCACAGGAGATATATGCTGAAGGAATATCAAGGTTCGCATCTATTTTTCATATCAATTTAGAGATCGGTAAGAGAATAGGCTATCTTGCTATTTCCGCATTTATTTTAACAACACTTGATACAGCAACAAGAATATCAAGATATATATTCCAGGAATTTTTTGGAATTACCAAATCTTCTTTACTTATCCGCTCTTTCTCCACAATTGTCTCTTTAATCCTCCCTTTGATTTTACTAAATTTGAAGTTGAGAGATTTAAGCGGAAATATTGTTCCATGCTGGAAAATAATCTGGCCCCTCTTTGGAACAACAAATCAACTCCTTGCAGCATTAGTATTATTGATAATATATCTATGGATAAAAAAGGAAAAATACAGGAATAAAGTTAGTGTATTAATTCCAGCGATTTTTATGCTTATAGTAACAATTTCTGCTTTAATATACACTCTATATATGAAGATAAACAAAGGTTTATTTGATGTGATAACTATTATCGGTGTTATTTTGCTTATATTAAGTGGTTTTATTATTTTTGAAACAATAAGATATGTGAAAGAGAAAGGATACCATTAAATAAATCCCTTGAATATTGACAATAGCGAAATCTTGATTAATATATAAATTAAGGATTAAAATATGATAGAAGATAGAATTGAGGAATTAAATCAAAAACTTGTTGATGAAATAATCAAGAGAAATAAAGAAATTTTTAATAATGAAATTTCTTCTGAAATAATTGAATCATTCAAAAAAAATAAAAAGGCATCTTTTTATAGAAGAATTATGGGAACAGAATGAAAAAACAGGAAAATGGGAATGTTTTAAGATTGACTTTAAAAATCCACAGGAGGAGATATTAAAGAAAATTTATGTTGATACTCCCCTTGTGATTGCAATAAAAAATGAGAATGTTTTTTCTACCTCTTCTCAGCCTTCACTAATGGGGTATATGTTAGAACTTTCAGAAATAAAGAAAAATGATATAGTGCTTGAGATTGGAACAGGCTCAGGATACAATGCTTCATTGATATCTGAAATAGTTGGTGAAGAGAATGTTTTTACAGTGGAAATAGACCATTCTATCGCTGTTATGGCAAAAAGAAATATTCAGAGATGCGGAAAGAAAATAAATGTTATATGTGGGGATGGAAGCAAGTTTTACCCTGATAAAAATTACAATTCTGTTATTGTTACCTGTGCAACACCTGATATATACTGGTATAAAAATATAGTGGATGGGGGAATAGTTGTAATACCTCTTCTTACAAGAGGTCTTGAGATGCTTTGCAAATTCAAAAAAATTAAAAATAAATTTTATGGAGAAGTAAAACTTCCTGTTCGTTTTTTAACTTTTGCAGGAATAAATATGATATTATCTGATTATAAAAGAAATATAGAAGCGCTTGGTAAATTGCTTTTAAAAGGAGAAAAATTAGAAGAACTTTCTTCAGAGTTTACTTCCCTCCCGCCAATAAAAAGGGTCTCTTTTTTGTTTTATCTTTCTCTAATAGAAGAAGATGCTATTTATTATCTTCCTTTAAAAAATGAATTCCCTGAAGGTTATGGTATATGGAAGAAAGTATTTCCACAGGGTATTGTATTAATAACCAGAGATGGTATAACACATTTTGGTGATAAAAGCGTTGTTGATAAATTGGTGAAACATTTTGAAGAATTCAAAAAAAAGAATATTACTTACAGAGATTTTAAAATAGAAGCAGTTAAAGAAAAACCTGAGAGATTATCAAAAGATGATATCGTTGTTCAAAAGAAATTCAATACCTTCATATTCAGATTAAAGTAGAAATGTTTCAAAATAATTATTGACAAGATTTTCAGATACCATATAATCAATAAAAAGGGAGGAATAATGAAAAAGATACTTTTTGTGCTTTTTTTACTTTTTTTTGCGTGTGAAAGCCAGTATATGACTGGTGGAAAGGTTTACATACAATCAAAGCAGTATGATAAGGCTGTTGAACAATTTAAACTTGCGGTTGAGAATGAACCGAACAATTACCAGGCATACCTATGGCTTGGTCATGCATACGGATATGAAGCGAAATGGAAAGATGCTGGAACACAATACATAAAGGCACTCGAAGTAAATAAAGAAAAGGCATCAAAAGAGATGATGAAAGATGCTGATATCTATTGGCAGACATTTTATAATGCAGCGGTATCTTGTATTAAAGAAGAAAATTTTGATGAAGCATTAAAATTTCTTGGATATGCACTTAATTTCGCAACATCTCCAAAAAATAAGGTGAATTCACTTGTTTTAAAAGGTAGTATTTTACAGAATAAAGGCGAGAATGAAGAAGCATTAAATATTTTTAAGGAGGTTCTCGAAAATGACCCTAAAAATCTTATTGGTAACAGGGCATTGGGAAATTATTATTTTATGAATCAGGATTTCGAAAATGCAATTAAGCATTTTAAGAACGCATACGAAACAGACACAAATAATATAGAGATTATAAAGATGCTTGGGGCATCTTACCTCGATGCAAAAAAATATGATGAAGCCATAAAGATATTCAAGAAACAAATTTCTCTAACACCTGATGATGGTGTTGCATACTTCAATCTTGCAATTTCCTATCTCTTTAATGGAATGAAAGATGATGGTATATCAAATCTTTATACTGCAATAGAGAAATTGAAGGCGGTTGGCGATATTGAGATCATCCAGAAGGTTTATATCCAACTTGGAGAAATATATTATGAAATGAAAGATTACAAAAAGACGATAGAAATTGCGCAGGAACTTCTAAGAATAAATCCAACAAACTGCGAAGGGATAAAACTTATATACAATTCCTATGTTGATATGAAAGATAAAAAGAATGCTGGTGTTTATTTGAAAAAAGTGGAGGATTGTTTAAAGCAGGGAAGATAATTAAATAGTATCCTGTTTTATTAATTCTCTGTATAGTTTACATTTTTTATATAGTTCTTTGTGATTGCCATCACAAACGATTCTCCCTTCATTCATCACTATTACCCTTTTTGCTATAAATGCAGTTGATGGCCTATGTGCAATTATTAAAAGGGTTTTTTCTTTAAATATCTCAGTTATTATATTTTTGAATTTTTTTTCTGATAATGCATCAAGGCTTGATGTTGGTTCATCCATTATAATTATATCAGGGTCTTTTAGAAAAGCACGTATTATTGAAACCATCTGTTTTTCCCCACCCGACAACATAGAACCTCTTTCACCCATCATTGTTGTTATTTTCCTTCTCAAGTTCTTTATTATTCCTTCAAAGCCAAATCTATCAAGTGATAACTTTAATTCTTCTTCATCTATTTCCTTCCCGTATATAAGATTGTTTAATAGTGTATCATTGAATAAAAAACTCTCTTGAGGTATAATAGCAATCTTTTCCCTGAAAGAGGTTGTTTCTATATCGTTTAATTCAACACCATCTATCAAAACTTTTCCTTTTTCAGGCAGGTAAAATTTTGCAAGAATATCAAGTAATGTAGATTTACCAGCACCTGAAGGACCTATTAATGCAATCCATTCACCCTTTTTTATTTTTATATTTATTCCTTTCAAAACTTCTTTATCATTATATGAGAAGTGGACATTTTTAAAAACAATATCTCTTTTGAATCCTTCAAATTTTATTTTCCCTTTATATTCATCTGTTATTTTCTCTTCATAAATTTCAAGGAGCCTTGAGGTTGCTGTTATAGATTGCTGTAAATAAGAGTTTGCCCAGAATATCCTCTTTAATGGTCCCATAATTGACGCTATTGAGGCAATAAAAACAAGAAACTGGTCTGCTGAAAGTGTCTTCTCGATAAATATGAGCCTTCCACCTATAAGTAAGAATATCACACCAACTACCGCTGTGAGTATTTCAATAGATGGAGAGGAAACACCACTCACATATATGTATCTCATCGTTGATGAAAAATATTTCCTTAAATTTTTTTCGAATTTTTCCCTTTCTTTATCTTCTTTAGAGAATCCTTTCACTATTTTTATCCCCGATATCACTTCTGATAAATTCTGCGTTACTATACCAAAATTATCCTGCAATCTTTTTGACCTCTTCCTTATTTTTAAGTTTATGAAATAAAAAAATATAGCAAGCAAAGGGAAAATGAATATAGATATAATGGTTAATTTCCAGGAAATTATCAATGAGAGTGATAAATAAACTATCAGGAGAAATATTTCCCTGAAAAACACAGCAATCCCATTTATATATCCTTCCCTTAAATAATTTGCATCATTCACGAATCTTGCGATTATATCACCTGACCCTTTTTCTTTAAAGAAACTTAAAGGCTTCCTTAGAAGTCCACTAAATACATCCATCCTAATATCTTTTAATATTTTTTCCCCGAAATAAAAATTC
>Ga0207433_10009835_pt1 | contig 15104 bp, 22 predicted proteins | sample YelNatPaOPGAMG01_FD_187559 | JGI IMG/M metagenome (GOLD analysis project Ga0207433, IMG submission 187559) | Hot spring thermophilic microbial communities from Obsidian Pool, Yellowstone National Park, USA - OP-RAMG-01 (SPAdes) (version 3) | ecosystem: Environmental > Aquatic > Thermal springs... | reverse complement strand
CCTTTATGTTAGCCCATGTTAGGTATTTTAAAACGTTACTTGCTGCACTATCCGAATATCCGAACTTGTCGGCGTCAACGGGCGTGCTCTTTTGTGTTGCACCGGCTATCTTTGTTCCGAGGGTGGTCGTTGTTTCGTCGCCCGTGTTTGTACCCGTAATGCCGTCTAACTTGGTCTTGTCGGTTGAGCTCATTAGCCCGTTGCTGCTGGTGGTGGCCACTGCCGGCAAGGGGTGCACGTGGTCGGCCCGGGCTGCCGAGGTGGCAGTTCCCACGGACGCTGAAGCGCCTAAAGCGGCGGGGGCTGAACTTGTTAGCGGGGTGTTTGTAGCCCCCGAAGCAATACCGTCTAACTTTGTTTTATCGGTTGAGCTCATTAACCCATTTGTGCTTGTAGTAGCTACCGATAAAGTAGCATAAATGGTATCAAAGTAAGATTTAAGGGCGGCCTTTATGTTAGCCCATGTTAGGTATTTTAAAACGTTACTTGCTGCACTATCCGAATATCCGAACTTGTCGGCGTCAACGGGCGTGCTCTTTTGTGTTGCACCGGCTATCTTTGTTCCGAGGGTGGTGTCATTTTCGTCGCCAGTATTAATTCCGGATACGTTGCTTAAATCCTCAGAATTATTATGTTCATGCAATTTAGCCCTATCCGCATCCGATATCAATCCATACCCTTCTGCCTTGTCAACCTTTGAGTTCATTTCAGAATCGGAAGTAAACCGACGGTCGGGAGTGGTTGTTATCATACTCGATGGGTGTGTCTCAGGGTGCACGTATTGTTGTACTCCTGCCCCCTGAACGTACTCCTGCCTGGTAATATAGTCAGTATTTAACTGGGTAAGCGATAATCGTCCAGTATTCACAAGATTTTGGAGCGATTCAATATCCAACTGATAGTTGGAGTGGGCATGCCCAATAGAACTATACCGGTCGTCGTGGTTGTGTGTAACCGATGCTTTTCCCGCCAGTTCGGTTTTGGTTGCTAAGTTAGGCAATTCAGCGGTTGGAATATAATCGTGTGAGTGATTTATAGGCGCATAATCGGGATGCGAGTGTCCAACATTGCTTTTCTGCGATAACCCACTATCTACATATGATTTATCGGCTTTGGCATTCACCTCATATTTGGTGGCAAAACCGCTAACATCGACAACTTCGTCGGGTATCGCAGTTAAAACGTAGTTAATATCTTTAAACCGGTAATGTTTTTTTTCACTCCGGATGTAACAGATTAAGCCATCGTAGGCTAAAGCCATAGCCTCGTCAAGTGTGTTGCAAACCACACGTCCATCAAGAGGCTTATTTTCTATAACCCTAAGCTGGTGTGGTATCCTTTTCATTGTTTACCTCCCTGTTTTTACACTGTAGCAGTAAGAGCTTTCGTTTAAGTGTATGATTTTCATGCTTGATACTATCCATTTCCGATGCCAACCGGGTTATTTTGGCATTTAACTCAAGGTTTACCATGTACAGTTCATTGTACTTGGTTTGCAATTCCAAATGTTTTTGCGATAGTTCCTCATAAAGGGCAATCATTTGCTTTTGAAAGGAAGTTCGTCGTTCCCTTCGTTTTGTAATCAATGTAAATCCATAGGTTACAGCTGCAGTTACAGATGCAATAAGTATATCTTTAAGCATTTTCAACCACCTCGCTACTGGTAATTTGTTTCGTAAACACGTTGTATGTTACAGTGGTAGGGGCAAACCTATTTTTTTCGCATTCAGCAACTCCTCCTGCATGCACATGAATAACCACCGAAGCATCGTACTCGGGCATATTACCTCCCCGGGTTACCTTTGATGTGGTTGACTGGAAGATGCTGATAATAATGGTATTCGGGTTTTCCTTTTGTAACCTGTCGAAATCAGCTTGGTCCATCCCCCTGAGTTTAGTCCAGCTGTCGATGGCCACAACATCGTAGCTCTTGCAAATGGCATTAAGCTGGTCATAATCGGGAACCGTATCGGTTATATCGATGCGTTTAAGGTTAGCCGGGCTTATGTACTCGGATTTGTAGCGCTGGGTAATAGCACTGTGGATTCCCATTTCGAGGCTCAAAAAGGCTACCCGGTAAAGTTTACCGGCAAAGGCATTTATCAGTTGGTATAAAAGCCTGCTCTTACCGGCACCCTTATCACCCCGGATAACTATGGAATAACGGTTTCTATCGTATTCACCGAGGAATTTGCCCAATTCGCCATTAAACTTGTAAGTGCGCACGGAACCCTTTCTGCTAAAATTGACGAGCCCCAAGAAATTATACTCATCATTTTTTTTGCTGTTTTTTGGAGCAAAACCATAATTTTTTATTATATTTGTAGCACCCTTAGCTAGGTAAGCAACCTCTGCGGTTCGGCGCAGTTTGTTAATCCAGTTAAGGGCTTTTTCTTTATCTACCCACAAAAGCAAATCGTAATCAACAATCCACTTTAAGATATCTTTATAGTAATCCTTTGGATAAAGGCTACGAATATCGTTAACAGTCACAACTACGCCACCACGTTTTAAAGTTCTAGCTAATTCAACTGCAACAACAAAATTTACCCCATTACTGGCTAAGCTAACAAGCAGAACCCTACTATTCGCATGGGTTAGGCTTTGAAATATAGCAATAGGCTCATTAATAGCCTGAGGCAAACCCTTAATATCGGCCAAGTTAAAGGGGTGGCTTCCTTTGTAACTTTTACTCGATTTGGTCAAAAGCGTTTTAGCCCTAAGCTCAATAGGACAATTGTAGAATCCTGCCTCCAGCAATCGCTTACCAGGATAACCCAGGTTGAATATATGGCTCTCGGGAAGAATTCCATTAATTAATTTATCTAAATCATGGTTGAATTGTTCGTTTACATCATCAAACCCCAAAAGCGAATTTTGTTCAGAATTGTTTGCACCAGCAAATTTTTTTATTATATTTGTAACGCTCTTAATTGTATGTCCAACGTCAGCGGAATTGTACCGCTGTTTGGATAGCCAATTAAGGGCTTTTTCTTTATCTACCCACAAAAGATGTTTTTTAAGTATCCAGTTTATTAGATGCTTAGCCTTTCTATAATGGATCGAACGGATACTGTTGATTTGGGTATTGCTAAAAGATTTCACATGTAGCGCAACAACAAAAGGTTCGCCTTTCTTTTCTATCTCAAGCATTACAACAAATGCTCCTAATTGTGTTGCACTTCTAAAAACCGCAACAGGGTTTTGAATTAGGATTGGGAGATTTCTTAACTCAAGCAGTTCAAACTTATGTTCCTCCTGCTTCGATTTACTTAGCAATCTTGATGCCGACAATTCTATTTCAAAGTTAGGAACACCTGCCTCTATAAGTTTTTCGCTGGGTTTACCAAGTTTGAAGATTTGATTTTTGGGCAGCCTGTTTTGGGAAAGAAAGACTAAATCTTGGTTAAACCTTTTGTTTACCTCGATTAAATCACTACCCCCTGTTTCTCTTTTTATTTCCGATTCCGTTTCCCTTTGTCCGTCAAGGCTTTCAGGCGCTAGGCCATTACCCATTAAGGTATGGGAAGAGTTCAAGCTTTTGCTATATTTTTTTGAGGGCAAAGTATTGCTTTCGGAATTTTTTTGAGCTATATTTGCACCATTGAGGCTTTCTATTATCCTCGGCAGCAATTGGAGCTGCCCTGTCACTGATAGAAAGCCTTTTATTTTTTCCCTATCCACATGCCAAATGGTGTTTTTTGCAAGGGCTTCTTCAATCAGCATAGCTACGGAATCAACCGGCTTGCTGTAAATGCTAACAATGGCAGCGTACTTACCGCGCTCACTTTGACGTTGTACCTGCAGGGCTGCCAGCATCTTTCGACCTTTGCGTTCAATATCGACAAAAAGAAGCCTTGAATTATGGGTATTCCCGCTAATCACCAGTATGGGGTTTTGAACCCTTTGTGGTAAGTTGTACAGCTCATCAACGGTAAGGTCATGCGCCTCATCGGCTTTGCCTTTAACCTGCCCAAGAGCTTTCCGAAGGGTTGACTGCATGATAAGTATTTCATGCTTCGGGTACAGTCCACACTCGACAAGTATTTTACCAGGATACCCACACGAAAAGCAATCGGACCTTTCGTTTAAACGGCACCCGTTCTTTTCAAATTCCCGCAACTTGTCGTTAAAAGCATGGTTAAAGTCTATGGATGGGGCTCCTGACAAATCAGCCCGATGGCTACTGGTTGATGTGCCCTTTTCCAGCTGCAAAAACAAAGAATCCAAAAAACCGAAAACCATAAAACCGTTTACTCCTTATGCTTACGCTCGTAGCTACTTCCAAAGTAGAAATTGATTACCGCCACCAGCCCACCACCTATAAGGGTGCCAAGGCTGATATTGAGTATATCCCTATTGCTATCGGGAATTTTGAAAAAGATTAATCCTATTAGAATTAATCCGGACATTGCAGTAATGGTTGCAGCCAGTATCATGGGGAACCGACGAATAAAAACGTCGTCGCTTTTGATGCTTTCACGGTAGAGTTGACGGGCATCAGCTCTATCATCCACCTCGGCCTTTATGGCTGTTTCCATAAGTTCAAGCTGCTTAAGCTTAACCTCAGTGGCCTGGCGTTCAATTTCAGCATTAATTTGCTGCTGCAAACCCTTGTCGGGAACAAAGGTGGTGATTACGTTCTTTACGCTGGTAAGCGTTTTGTCGATTCCACCCGAAAGGATATCCTTAATGCCCATGGCTTAACCTCCTTAGTACAAAAATCAATATTGCCAGTAAGACCAGCCCAACACCAATGCCTACCTTTTGCCCAACTGTAATGCTCTTTAGGTCTTTTAACCTGTTATCCCACCCGCTTTCAAACTTTTTCTGCGATGGGTTATTCTGTACAATGTTTTTCAGGTACCCGTTTCGTTCATTGATTAGTGCCGTTAAGAGAGTGTTCTTGCTAAAACTCTCCAACCAAGATGCCAACTTAGCGTCGAAGTTCGTGGCGTTGAACGAACGGCCAAATGTTCTTTTTACAACACCAAGCAACCTTTGTAAACTATAACCGCCATGCACAGCCCAATCAAATAGCACAAGGGCTAGGTCGGTAGTGTTGAGCAAATGAAATCCATTCCTGACAAAGTAGTTTGTGTAATAAAACTTTGCCACCTCGGCTTCCAGCTGAGGGAATATAGTATTTTGCTTTATGGGTTGTTCCTTGACAAATAGTGAAGGTTTTTTAATCTTGTCAATGAATTTCCATCCGCTCCAGTCCGGATTTGACTTACGCGAGATTCCCCGGTAAGTTTCCCCACCTTTATCACCAGGCACATTGGAGTAGCCCCCTTCATATTTTAGGGTTACAGGCAGTATGCTTGACGTAAAAACACTATAGGTTATCATTGCTAACAATCCTCCTTAGCGCCGATAGGCGATTATTCCAACCCTCGGCGAATACCTCCTGCGACGGGTTGGCTTGTATTATGCTGGCAAGGTGTTCCCGACGCCAATCGAGAATGGCCAACGAAAGGCGCTTAGGGTCTTGGGCGTTAATGGCATCAATGGTCTTGTCGCCAATAATTCCGTCGGGCTTTAGGGGTACGGCAAACCTTACCGATAGTAATCGCTGCAATCGCTGAACCGAAAAGCCCCCATGAACGGCAAAGTCAAAACAACACAATGCCGGTAGTGCATGGTTAAAGCAGTGAAACCGGTTAGGTGTAAAGTATTTTTCCCAGTACACTTCGGCCACCACCTGTCGCAAGGCATTGTCGCTAATTAAGTCGCCACGACGTAGGGGCCTGTACTGGTTTAGGATTTCCCAACCTGGCCAGTTTGGGTTAGCGTTGCGTGAAATACCGCAGTAGGTTTCACCCCCTTTATCGCCCGGAACATTGGCATACCCCCCCTCAAACCTGAGGGTTACGGGAAGTATCTTTGAGCTAAATTCTTCGCGAGGTATCATAAATCATTACTAAATAAAGTAAAACAAGGGATTCATGGTTGCCGCTGCAACTACACTTGCAGTAGCCTTTTTGGCTTGGGCCTGGGCATACTGGTTCTGCTGTTGGGGTGTTAGGGTTGCAGGATTTACCCTACGCCAGAACTCTACAATTTCCTTTGAGTCGAGTTCGCTTTGAACGTCCTTAACCAAATCGCGTTTATACATGGCGTAGTACTCCTTGGCCACATCGTTCCATGGTATTTTTTCAGTACGAATTTGGTCCGCCAGTTCATACATCAGCTTTTCATTGGTGCCCCACCCAGCCATGGCCACCCTTAACTTGGTGGCAATTACCTTAGCCTTTCCCGATTTGGTGTTAGGGTCGATACTGTTATTGGATGTTGCCTCTTGCTGTTCGCGCCAAGGCTTATACAGGAAGAAGTACCCCAGCACACCGGCAGCAAGTATTAGAATGCCATACACAATGTACTTGGTAGAACCGCCACTTTGAACAACTATCGGATTACCTTGCATAGCCCCTCCTAAGCAAACGATTTTAGTAATTTTTGAGCAAGTGGATTTTCGGCAAGCTGTCGTACCTTTATGGCGTACTCCCTGGCAACACCCGGGTTGCTAAACTGCATGAGCAACGATTGGTGCTCCCCCAGCTCATTAAGGATGTTCTGCAATGCTTGCCGCATGAGCTCAGCCTGCATGATATCAGGGCTATTAACTTCTACTTCAACTTTAAACCTTGCCATACCTACTCCATTTGCTCCAATATGGAATCAATGCTGTTTATATTCTGAAACACCTTTGCCAAAAGGTTGTAAACCTTACTTTTTTGGTTTTCGTCCAGTTTGGTGTAGTACATGACTATAGCCTGAAGGCGATTATCCTTTACGGGCTGCAACGATTGCCCTGCCCCTTGTGGCTTTCCTGCTGTTGTACCCAGTGCTCCACCATCCAACCCCATTAGTGAGGGAACCACACCGGCAAGACCCGCAACTATATCGCCAACAGCGCTATTCTTGGATGCAGCGTGCTCAACCTCAAGTTTCCGGAGCTCCTCTAATGTTTTTTCGTACTTCTCGCGGTACTCCCGGGCATTTTCTCGTTCATTCTCCCACATTATCCGGTACACATCAGTACCTCCCGACGATGGGCCTCCAATGAATCCAGAATCGACTGAACCCAAAGGATATGGTACTACTTGGGCATTACCCACATCCATTATGCTACCCGTATCCCTTACAAAGGCACTGCCTTGCTTGCGCTTTGGTACTATTTTAATTTGCCCGTACATCCGAACATAGGACTGCAAAAGCTCAGGTGTATCCTGCCCCCACTTTACCTGCCGGCGTAAGGGGGTGCCATCGGATTTTTCGATGTCAAAAGCCGGGTATGTCCGGAGCACAACTAATACCTCACTTACAGTCATACTGTATCAATTTTAACCTTTCAGAAAAATACCCCCCGGCACAAGCGCTTGCTTTGCTACAGGTGCATACTTGTTCGCAAAACGGCCAACAGCTTTAAAAAAGCGAGACCTCTTTACCCTGTTACTGTTTTTTGATGCCAATACAGGCGATGCTTTTACCGGCTTTGCAGTGTTTTTAACCGTTCTAACTACCTGCGAAGCGTTTTTCTCTTTTGCTGGTACAACCACCGATTGTTTCGGCTCATCGGATATGGTAATGTTTATCATAACTTCCTCCTAAATGGTATTTATTTGAAGCAAAAACTCCTCGTCGAAAAGCGAGTCGGTTCCTATCCACTCAAAGTTCACCATTGCCGATTCCTCGTCAACATCAATAAGCCAATTACCCCCCGAAAGCTTACTGTTAGAAAGGAATCCATTAATGTATATGGCAACTGTAACGTTCCGCTCAGTGGTTAACACCCGCCCCTTGAGCTTACGGTACGCATAGTTTTGGAACCACATGGGGTTTTTGGTGGCCTTACGGTACCCCTGCCCGTCGCCGTAATCGAACTCCAGCCTATCGGCTGTAACCCGCTCGCCCGATGTTATTATGCCCCATAGCTCAGCCATACTACTACCTTAATGCATCGGCAAATATGTTTGAAGGCTTTACAACCCTGCAAATCATCACGGTACACTCCTTACTATCGGTGGGTACCCCGGGCTTAAAACGCACCTTCAGAAGTACATCCTCGGCAAACCATGCGTTGGCACCGCTCTCAAATGCCGTTGCCTGCCCTGTGTGTAGGGTGGCAAAAGTGTCCTTAAACCCAAACTCTACGTCGGCAGTGCCGTTATTGGCAATGCTAAACTTGTTAACCCTATCAAGTTTAATATCTTGATTCTCCGATAGGTTCAGTATTTCAGCATCTACCTTATGCATGTTTTACCTGCTTTTTGAGTACAGTACGGTAACCGTTACGCTAAGGTCAACGCTACTAACAGCGGCAGCGTCGATACTTACGCCTAAATCCTGCCCGTACCCCTTCACGTCCGACAATTCAATGAACCTTTCCACGAACGACACCTGGTCGCTGTGTTTGATGAGCCTGTAGGGAACCGGTGCTAACAGGGTGCGGTTACTACCGCCAACCTCGCGCACTCCAACCAACACGTTGCCACTAAAGGGCTCGCCCGTTGTGGCATTTTCAATGTACACGTTTACACCCAGAACCTTGCCGTAGGCAATGTTGCCACGGAACTTCACCTCGCCATACTTTTGGCTTTGGGGTATTACTACCCGCTCGGTTCTTACCTCGTATATTTCGCGTCCGTCAATCATGGTTTGATGTTTTTTTTAAAAAAAAGGGTGGATTCTGTGGCATCCCCCTTTTACGCTATTCACATGCTCAAACGGTGGCAGGGAGTCCACAGCCAACGCTGCCACCTCGCCTTAGGTTTTGCTACATGGTTTTGCGCTCAGCAAACTTGAGGCCGTAAATCACCAGCTGGATGAACTCCCAATCGGTTTCGGATAGTGCAGCACCCTTGGCGGTGTTCAGGTAGAGCTCAAGGTCCTGACCCCCCACCACCTTGATGGTTTTTTCAAACTCTTTTGCCCACTCCGATGGAACCTCGTCGCGGTTCACACCCAACAGGAACTCATCAACTCGCATCCTAAGGGCCTCAACACCCGATGCCTTGAACACAATCTCGCTGTTTCGGAGCCATGCGGGGAAATCGCTGCGTACTGCCGAAAAGTTGATGGTGGCGGGACTGATGGCATTGGGGTCGGGGTTGCCAGTTTTGGTTACCTTACCGTAGCGTATGGCAAGCCCACGGATTAACCCGCGGAAATCCGAGGGTATTTGGGTGCCGTTAAAATCGCTCACGCCAACTTCTACGCTGGTGTTGGCATCGTTAAGGCGTTGTTCGCCACCCACCGATGCGATGCGGGTGGAGTGCAAAAGTGCAACTTCCTGTATGTAGTGCTTGGCTGCATCGTAAATACCCTTGAAGTACACGTTGCTAAGCACTGCGATGAAATCCTTGATACTTTTTCGTGCCATGTTAAGTTCTCCTTTCTGTTTAAGCAATTACCAATGCGTCGCTGTTTCCGCCGTTTATTCCGGAAAAGGCTTGGAAATCGTCGGCGTTACCAATTCCATCTACCACCGGAATTTCGTAAGGCATTACCTCGCCGGTTCCGTTAACCAGGTAAACCATGCCGTTCTCGTCCTGAACAACGGTACCCATGCCATTATCGTTACCGTTCAGCCCGTCAACGCCAAGCAAGCCGGTGGCAAAGCCCAGGGCTCCGTTCATGGCCACGCCTGTGCCAAGCCCCTTCATTACTTCCGATTTGCTCTGCGATACAATCCAAATACCGGCAAGAATGAGCAGCAGCTTGCCAAGGGTATTGTCGAAAAAGGTAACCTTCTTACGAAGATAACCGGCAGCAATAGCTCCACCGGCCGTTGTGGCCACGTGCAACGCTGCAGGTGTAATCTTTTTCATGTCGAAATCCATTGTAAATCCTCCTACTTTTTTCTAAGAATGTTTAGTAAAATCAATGCAATTGTGGCTATTGAAATCAACTGGCCAGTGCGCAAGCCCGAACGCACATCGTTTCGGAATACTTCGTTCTGCTTTTGCTCCTGTACCAGCTTTTCGTTTAGGTCCTGTGTTAACTTTTGGCTCCCTGCCGACACGGCAATGGCCTTTTGCAGCTCCTGATTCAACCGTTCGGTGAGTTCCGCCGTGGAAACCATGCTCTTGCTTAGCCGGTCAATTTCTGGCTGAATGGAGTTGAAGGTGTTGTCAATCTTACTGACAAGCCCCTTGTTCAGGTTATCGAGGCTAACCACTGCAGCCTTGTTGCTATCGGTTACCAGCTGCTTAACCTCGCCCCTCAGCTTATCGACCGATAGCACTGCGTTATTGTTGGTTTGGGTTATAAGCTCGGTGATGTTAGGGGCCTGCTGGTTCGCCTGTGCCTGAGGTGCGGCTGACTGGTTGTTTGGCGCTTTGGGTTTAAACAGGTTTTTCAGGTTTACACCCTTTGCCCCCTTTACCAGCGACTTACCAATGTTGAATGCGGTAAGAGCGGTGGCAATGAAACCCAGCCCCTGATGTTCGTAGGGTTCAACGTACCGGAGCTGTGGATTTGCCTTTAGGTAGTAAGCCCCATCAATTCCCCTGAAAGCCCAAGTTCTTAGGGTTGGGCTGTAGTAAACCCTGTCGTAAACCAGCCTGCTCCTGTTGGCAAAGGGCAACTTGCCGTTAAGGGCACGTACGGGTAAGCCGTTTAGCCCATTACCCTTTGGCCAGTCCAGCATAACCCTATCCTGCTTGAACAGGTAGGGCTTTTCGGAATCAAAGGCATCCATTACGGGGTCAATCACCCAGTAATCGGAGCGCTTGGAGAGGTTTGCCTTGGCCGATTTGGGAACCACTACATACACATGCTGGTAGCCCCTGCGTTTGTCGTACGCGGTCATGCGTAAAACATGCGGTATGCGCAGGTTCATCAGAACCGATGAAATGAATACCGTGTAACAGTCGCAATCAACGCCTGTTCTACGGTCGGCCCACGTACGCGCTGGCCTACGGATTTGCTCCTCAAAAGGGCTATCGGGCTTGTACTGCACATGGTTATACAAGAAATCCCATATAGCCTTGAGGGTATCGCGCAGGTTCTCGCGCTTGAGCAGAACTGCCAGCTGAGCGGTATCGGCATGGTAACGTTTAACCACTTCCGGAATAAACGCGTGCAACGTTTGCTCGTTGGAACCACTGCGGGTTAAATACGGGTCGGTGCGGTCGGGTTTTGGGAAAAGCGCATCGTACTCGTTGCCCGGCTTTATGTTTCGCCTTCGAGTGGCAGTTAGGCCTAGTCCGTTTAGCATTCGTACATCCATGCCGCAATATTACGGCGTGCGTTGAACGGCTGCAAACGTTTAGGGCTGTAGTTACGCACAAACACGGGGCTGTTATTAACACTTTTAGGGTAACGTAGGGCTAATCAGTTGGCGTTTTACCACAAAACCTGTCGGATTTGGTTGTTGAGTACCTCAAAATTGTTCTCGACATTGAATGAAATACCCCTCAAACGCCCCTTCGGCAACCAATGCCTCGTCGGTGCCATGGCTGTATGAGTGCGGGCACTCGGCCACACAATCGCACCCACACTCGCAGTAGAGCTTGCCTGCCACGTAAACCATTTCCACACACTCCAGGCCCACCACGTGGGCAAACGGGCACTGGTAGTGCCTGCAGCAGCCCGTCTGATTCCTCGTTTCGCATGCCATAGCTCAAGGCGTTAAACGGTTCGCACGTTCGCCCGGCGCCAGTCGGTATCAACCAGCTTCACCAGGTTACACGACTCGTAAAGCCGGCTGGCCACCCGCTGGCCGTAGAGCTGCTCCAGCTGCTCCATGTTGAAGTTGCTGGTAAAGTGGGTGAGCTTGCGGTCCAGGTAACGCTCCTCCACGATATGCTCCATCAGGTTGAGCCGGTTGCCGTAGTAGCTTACCTCCTGGGGCTCGCTACCCAGGTCGTCGATGCACAGGATTGACCACCGGATGTACCTATCCACCGCCTCGTAGCCCCCGGCTACAAACTCGCTCACCATGCGGCGGGCGCTCACCACCTGAAAGGCGAACGGCTGCGGCTGCCCGTGCAGCATCCACCGGATGTTGTAGCCGCTGAGCATTTGGCTAAGCAGGCGCATGGCAAAGGTTTTACCGCTGCCGGTATTGCCCATTAGCCCCAGCCCGCGGTTAATATTCCACTCGCACTCGGGGTGGGCAAACGCGTAGCGCACCAGGTTGCGGTACACGTCGATGTTGTTGTCCGTAAGCCTGAAGTTGGGCTCCAGCTGCTGGGCAAGGCCAAAGAATACCGCCCGGATATCGTCGGCCCAGGTGTAGGGCAGGCGCATTTGAGGCGGGTTTTGGCCGGCCCTAACTCCCCCATTGAGGGTTTTGGGTATCAGCTGCTCTACGGTTTGGGGGCTGTTGGTACGTTCCATGTTTCGTTTAGTTTGGTTTTGTCAACTGCAACGGTTTTACGGCCGCGTTGCTCGTTCCACCGCCTGAAGTCGTCGGGGGTGGAGGCAAACACCACGGTTTTGTATCCGCCCGCAAGGGCTTGCTCCAGCAGCAGGCAGGCAAACTCCGCGGGGTAACGGTTCAACTGCTCCATGGCGGTTTGCAGGCTTTGAGCCGTTTTTTTGCGCCACGCAGGCTGCTGCAGCAGCTTACCCCACAACTCGGTGAACCGCTTGGCCGCCGACGTTTCGGGCGGGGGGGGCGGCGCAACCGGGGGGGTGGGCTCCCGGGGTTCCTGTAGCTCCTGCATGAAAACCTTGAACTTTTCACCTGAATTTTTTTTTGAGCTCCCGTTGGGTTGCCCCCCGCTAAGGGGGGAAAGGGGGGTTATATTATCTAGTCTTATCTTATCTTGTCTTATGTTTGTATCAGGAACTGTATCAGGAACTGTATCAGGAACTGTATCAGGAACTGTATCAGGAACTGTATCAGGAACTGTATCAACCATTGATACAGTTCGGCCAGCTGCAGCGGGAACTGTATCAACCATTGATACGGTTCGCTCGGCTACGCCGGTAAGCCAGTATATGGTTTGGCCATCGATGCCCTTGCTTCGCTTGCCGGGGGCGGGGGTTCTGAACCTCAGCAAACCTATTTGCTGCAGCCTGTTGCGGCTATCGCGCACGGTATTAACTGCCATTCCTAGCCTCAGGCTCAAATGGCGGTCGGAATGCCCAAATGGGTTCTTCCATCCTAACGCATTACACGTATGTAGCAGGTACATATATAGGCGTGTGTCGTTGGCGGACAGATGACGCTCCAAATCACATTGCCAGAACCGGTTGATTAGCTCAATGTAGGTCATACAGCATTGGTTTAGCGGGTTTCAGAGCTTGCGTTTACCTCCCCAACAAGCAGGGCCTTGGCATCGTGCAGCGGCTGGTAGTACTCCCAGCGCTGGCCGTACACGCTAAGCATTGTATCAACAACTCTAATGGCGTGGTACACCGATGTACGGTCGCGCCCAAAAAACTCGGCCAGCTGGCGGTAGTACGATGTTTGGCTAAGGCCTACCCCATCGGTGGCTATGTACATGGCCAGGTAGCGTGCCATAACCACCCGCTGCCTGCGGCCGGGCATGGTGGTACGCACGGCGGGGTCGAGGCCGCAGGCCCGGGCCACGGCCCCCCACACGCGGTGAAAGTAGGCCTGGCGCAGCTCGCGCTGGGTGTGGCTGCAGTCCATGCTCAGGCCCGGGTACAGGTAGGGGCTCACCACGGGAGCTCCTCCTCGCCACGTTGAACGCGGCGGGCAGTTCGGTAGTACAACATCCATAGCTCTTGGGTTTTACGCCCCAGCGTGCGGTCAACTTGCTCCAGGTAACGCCTGCAGGCCTCCAGCTGCACGGGGCGGTTGCAGCTGAGTATAACCCGCAGGGCCTTGCCCACCAGGGCGGTGGGGCGGGGTATGCTACCGGTGGGTTGCATGGCTACCTCACGGTAAAGGTTTGCGACACCACCTCGCGCACCCGCGGGCTCACCTTGCCGTGCAGGCTGATGGTGGGGTTACCATGCTCGTTGATGAACCGGATGAGCTCCGTGCGGCTGATGCGGGGCTTACCGCCGGGGGTTACGGCTGCCGCGCTGATGCGGCCCTCCTCCACCAGCTTCCGGAAGTGCTTGTAGCTCACACCCACCAGCTTGGCGGCGCGACTTAGGGGTATAAGGCCGCGCTTCTCGTCGCCCAGGGGGTTGGGGGCCGGGGTGCTCTGCTGCAGCCGGTGCACCTCCTGCACCAGCTGGCGCAAATTTTGCAGCTCCTGCAGTATGGGCTGCAGGTCCTGCGGCTGTACAATTTCAAGCTGTGCCATAGCGTTTTTGGTTTTTTGGATTAATTTTATTAATTTGGTAAAAATTTACTATACAAATATAGATAATATTTTGACCTTGTCAAGCAAAAAAGACAAAATTTTTTCTCCAATAAAAGAAAGAATTATGTACTTTCTTGAAAAACAACAAGAAAGCAAGTTGGAATTTTTCAAAAAAACAGGAATATCACCATCAAATTTCAAAGGTGTTGGGGCAAAAAGTGAAATAGGTTCAGATAAACTTGTCAAAATTTTGTCCATATATAAAGATATAAATCCGGCCTGGCTGTTAACCGGTGAGGGGCCGATGCTGCTGGATACGTACCCGGTGAGGCCCGAGGCCGTGAAGCGGCTAACGCCGCACGCCGTGCCGGGCTCCACCCGGGTGCCGCTGTACAACATCGAGGCGGTGGCGGGCGTGGTGGCCATATTTGACCAGCTGGCCGGCACGGAGCCCATAGCTTTTTTGGAAATACCCCACCTGCCCCAGTGCGACGGGGCGGTGTACATGGTGGGCGACAGCATGTACCCCCTGCTCAAGAGCGGCGATATAGTGATATACAAGGTGCTGAACAACCTGGACAACCTGCTGTGGGGCGAGATGTACCTGCTCTCCATAGTGCACGACGGCGACCAGTTTGTAACCGTGAAGTACGTTAAACGCTCCGAGACGCCCGGCCACGTTACGCTGGTGAGCTACAACGAGCACCACCAGCCCAAGGATTTCCCGCTGGAGTCCATAAAGTTTGCGGGGCACATCAAGGCCTCCGTGCGTATCAACAGCATGGGGTAGGCCCGCGGCGTTGAACGCGGCGGGGAAGGATAAACCGGGTTAACCCCGAAACGGCGGTAACCCCAAAAAAGGGGAAC
>Ga0207433_10009828_pt1 | contig 15113 bp, 14 predicted proteins | sample YelNatPaOPGAMG01_FD_187559 | JGI IMG/M metagenome (GOLD analysis project Ga0207433, IMG submission 187559) | Hot spring thermophilic microbial communities from Obsidian Pool, Yellowstone National Park, USA - OP-RAMG-01 (SPAdes) (version 3) | ecosystem: Environmental > Aquatic > Thermal springs... | reverse complement strand
CGCCATTTATAGAAGGTCTTCTTGGATATGCCAAAATGCCGACAGATAAATGAAACATTTTTTATACGTTGTTCATACATTAACATCCAGGCTAAACGCATACGGATTAACCTCTGTAAATAATACTTAGACATGGGTAACCTCCTTTCAAATTAAGATTTTTTTATGCTTTTTATTATAACAAATAAAAAGCAAAAGCGTTACCCATGTCTATGAACTTTACAAAGGAAAGATAAAATTTCTTGTAAAATAAAAAATATAGATTATAATAAAGAGAAATCAAGGAGGGAAATCTATGGATAAATTAACCTTAAAAGATGTATCTTTAAAAGAAAAGAATGTTTTGATGCGCGTAGATTTTAATGTGCCTTTGGATGATAAACTTAATATTACCGATGATACACGCATAAGGGCGACATTACCTACTATAAAATATATATTAGAGCAAAACCCTAAAAAACTAATTCTTATGAGTCATTTAGGTAGACCTGATGGGAAAAAAGAGCCTAAATACAGTTTAAAACCAGTAGCAAAAAGGTTGGAAGAGATTTTAAAAGAAAAGGTTAAATTTTTAGATGATTGCATTGGAGAGAAGATAAAAAAAGAGATAAAGAACTCAAAAGAAAAAATCATACTTTTGGAGAATTTAAGGTTCTACGCTGAGGAAGAAAAAAATGATTCCAATTTTGCCAAGGAACTTGCTTCATTGGGTGATATATTTGTGAATGATGCCTTTGGTACTGCTCACCGCGCCCACGCTTCTACAGAAGGTATAACCCATTATTTAACTTCAGTTGCCGGTTTTTTATTAGAGAAAGAGATACAATATTTAGGAAAAACCTTAGAGAAACCTTTAAGACCATTTGTAGTTATCTTAGGAGGAGCAAAGGTTTCGGATAAAATCGGAGTAATTAATAATCTTTTGCCCAAATGCGATTGTTTACTTATCGGTGGTGGAATGGCTTATACATTTCTCTATGCCCAAGGAAAAAATATAGGAAACTCCAAGTTAGAAAAGGATAAAGTAGATTTAGCCAAAGAGATATTAGAGAAGGCAAAACAACTAAATAAAGAAATCGTGTTACCGCTTGATCATCTTATAGTCGATAAAATAGAAGCAGGACAAAAGGGTAAAATCGTAGAGGATATTCCAGAAGGAAAAATTGCGGTAGATATTGGGCCAAAGACAGTAGAGGAATTTAAAAAAAGACTAAAGACCGCCAAAACTATTGTCTGGAACGGTCCTTTAGGCATATTTGAAATAGACGATTTTAGTAAAGGCACCTATGAGATTGCTTCTTTTATTGGTAATCTTTCAGCCACTACCATTATTGGTGGAGGGGATACCGCCTCAGCCATAGCAAAGTTTAAATTAGAAGACAAGATGACCCATATCTCAACCGGTGGCGGAGCATCCTTAGAATTTATGGAGGGAAAAGTTTTACCGGGAATAAAAGCACTTACCGATAGATGAAAAGAGTCCCCTTTATTGCGGGTAACTGGAAAATGTATAAAAATATCAGCGAGGCGATTGAGCTTGCTTCTGGGCTTAAGCGCCAGCTTTATCTTATAGAGCCAGAAATTTTGGAGATTGCTATCTGTCCCGCATTTGTTTGCCTATCAGAAGTAGCAGAGGTAATTTATGAATCTAATATAAAATTAGGAGCACAGAATGTCCACTGGGAAAAAGAAGGTGCATTTACCGGAGAGGTATCTATTTTGATGCTTAAGGATGTAGGTTGTAGATATGTAATTGTGGGTCATTCTGAAAGAAGGACTTATTTTAAGGAAACAAACGAGATTATTAATAAAAAATTAAAGATAGTTCTTGCGCAAGGTCTGATTCCTATTTTTTGTGTAGGAGAGACTTTGCAAGAAAGAGAAAATAACCTTACCTTTAAGATACTTGATGAGCAAATTTATAATGGCTTAAAAGATATTGACCGTTCTTTTGCGCAAAATATAGTGATCGCCTATGAGCCAGTATGGGCGATTGGTACAGGGAAAACCGCTACCCCTGAAATTGCTCAGGAAGCACATAGGTATATCCGTTCGTTATTAACTAAACTTTATGGTGAAGAAATATCTTCTCAAATCCGCATTCTTTATGGAGGAAGTGTAAAACCGGATAACATTAGAGATTTGATAAGACAGCCGGATATAGATGGAGCCTTGGTAGGGGGAGCAAGTCTAAATATAGATTCCTTTGCCAGTATAGTACAATTTAGTTATGATGAGGTAAAGAAAAAATGTACGGATTAGTTATTTTTATTCATGTAGTGGTCTGTATCCTTCTGATTACCGTTATTCTTATTCAGCGGGGAAGGGGCGGGGGTTTGGTTGAAAGTTTTTCCGGATTTGAATCTATGTTTGGGACAAGGACAACTACATTTTTGACCCGTCTTACTACAATTCTGGCAGTTTTATTTATGTTTACCTGTTTACTTTTAGCGTCTTTATCAGTGATGCAGAGTAAGTCTTTAATGGAAAACATAAAGTCAAAAAAAGAAACGCTTCCTTCCCAAGGTATGCCGGTTAATCCAGGTACCGAAACAAAATCAAAAGATTTTCCGAAAACTGAATAATATATCCTTTATTGTTAAAATAAAGGACTACCCATAAAGAGGTAGTTTTTTATTTTATGAAAGAGAAGAGATTATTTTGGGTTTTTGCCTTAAGTAGCAGTATCTATTTTATCCAAGGTATAGAAGCTCTACCTTCCCAGGCATTATTTTATTATTTAAAAGAGACCCTTAATTTTTCTGCTTCTAAAATTATGCTTTTGGGTAGCATCATCAATTTAGCCTGGTTAGTTAAACCACCTATTGGTTATATTATCGACCGCTTCTTTACTAAAAAGACCTGGATTTATCTTGCCTTATTTTTGGATATTATTTCGGTTTTAATTTTGGGGGTCTGGAGTTTGCCGGTTTGGTCTATTGTTTTTCTTTTATTGCTTAATTCTTCCAATTCTACTTTTCGCGATGTAAGTATTGATGGGATTATGTGTGTGGAGGGCAAAAAATATAATATTACAGGGAAGATTCAAAGTATCCAGTGGTTATCCATATCAGTTGCCTCTATCATCACAGGGATTGCGGGCGGATATATTGCCTGGAGGTGGGACTATAAGTTTGCTTTTCTATGTCTTATACCTTTTTACCTCTCTTGCGCAGTAATTGCTTATTTTTATAAAGAGGAGTCTCGTAAGTCTTTAGAGAAAAGATACTTCTTTTCAGATTTAAAAAAACTTTTTTCTCATAAACAACTGATGATGGTAGCATTATTTATTTTTCTTTATAAATATTCTCCTTCTTTTGGAACCCCTTTATTTTTTATCCAACGTGATGTCTTCAAATGGGATAAACGCTTAATTGGAGCTTTGGCGACTTTAGGTTCTTTTTTTGAGGTTGGTGGAGCTTTGCTTTATTATAGATTTAGCCAGCGGATAAATCTTAAAAAATGGCTTTTTGCTTCGGTCTTTTTGGGTGCAGTAACCACCTTAAGTTATCTCTATTATACTCCGATAAGTGCAGTAATATATGATATTCTGTATAGTTTTATTGGGATGTTTATCTTTATTATGGTTTTAGATTTTATGGCAAAGAATACTATTGAAGGTATGGAGGCAACTTCTTTTGCTTTCTTGTGTAGTGTAAGTAATTTGGCAGGAGGTGCCAGTAGTGTCTCCGGTGCATTGCTTTATCCTTTAGTTGGTCTTAAATGGCTAATTATTATTTCTTCTTTTACGAGTTTTTTATGTTTACCTTTGATAAATAAAATAGAGTTCAGAGAAAATATATTGCCTAAAAATAATCGTTAATATATAATATAAAAGATTTTTTAAGAATATAAGAGCATTCCAAAATAATGTATAAGTTAATAGAACCTTTTATCTTAACTTTTATCCCTATTTTTGTGGCGGTAGATAGCATAGGCAATATCCCTTTATTTATTTCCTTAGTAGAAGGTTTAAGCAAAAAACAAAGAAAGAGAATAATTTTAGAATCTGTAACCACTGCTACTATTATTGCTATTTTATTTGTTTTTATCGGAAAGTGGATTTTAAGATTTATCGGAATTACGGTTGCAGATTTTCAAATTGCGGGCGGTTTGCTTATATTGGTAATTTCTGTAAGTCTTTTGCTTCCCGGGAAAACAAGATTTGTCGATATAGGAGAGCAGAGACAAACAATAGGCATTTTCCCCTTGGGTACTCCTTTAATTACCGGACCAGCGGTATTAACCACAACCTTAATGATGGTAGATAGTTTTGGAATAATTCCTACATTCTTCTCTTTAATTCTAAATATGCTTATCGCTTGGATAACTATGGAGAAGTCTGATTTATTAATTAAATTTTTAGGAACTTCCGGTACAAGGGCGTTTTCTAAGATTACTTACATCCTTTTGGCTTCTATTGGTATAATGATGATAAGGAAGGGAATTATTCAGGGGGTTTTAATAAGATGATGCGCAAAGTCTTAACCTTTATTATGGCAGGTGGAAAAGGCGAAAGACTTTGGCCTTTGACGCGGGATAGGGTAAAGCCGGCGGTTCCTTTTGGGGGCATATACCGCATAATTGATTTTACTTTAAGTAACTGTATCAACTCTGGATTACGTAGAATTTTTGTGCTTACCCAATATAAATCTGCTTCCTTACAGAGACATATCCGTTTAGGATGGAATATCCTTCCTTCAGAATTGGGGCAGTTTATTGAATTACTTCCTGCACAGCAGAGAGTGGGTGAAAGTTGGTATTTGGGAACTGCAGATGCCATATATCAGAACCTCTATACTATTGATGAAGAGAAACCCGATGAGGTTTTAATTTTATCCGGAGATCATATCTATAAGATGAATTATTACCAGATGATTGAGTATCATCGGAAATTAGAGGCAGACCTTACTATTAGTATAGTAGAATTGGAGAAAGAAAGGGCAGTCTCCTTAGGTATGGTAGAGACAGATAATAACTTTAGAATAAAAAATTTCCGGGAAAAACCTACTTTGGATGAGATTAATTCTTTAAATAAAGAAAAAGTATATGTTTCGATGGGAATTTATGTATTTAATAGAGAGATACTAGAAAGTCAACTTATAGAAGATAGCCAAGATCAAAATTCTACTCATGATTTTGGCAGGGACATTTTACCCAAGATGCTTAAAAAAAATTTTAAGATTTACGGTTATAATTTTATTGATGAGAATAAAAAACAGGCGCAGTACTGGCGAGATATTGGAACCATCGATGCCTATTATGAAGCAAATATGGATCTGGTACAGGTTGAGCCATTATTTAATCTCTATGATAATGAATGGCCGGTGCGCACTTATCAGGAACAATTTCCTCCTGCTAAAACAGTTTTTTCTGGCAATGAAGTAGGTGGGAGGATTGGTTTGGTTTTGGATTCTTTAATTGCCAATGGTTGTATTGTCAGTGGAGGAAAGGTATGTAGGTCTATCCTTTCTTATAATGTGCGCATAAATAGTTTTGCTGAGGTTTACGATTCTATCCTTATGGAAGGGGTAAATGTAGGAAGATATGCTAAGATAAAACGCGCCATTATTGATAAGGATGTAGATATCCCCAGAGGTGAGGTAATTGGCTATGATTTAGAGCAGGACAGAAAAAGGTTTTTTGTCACTGATTCAGGAATTGTAGTGGTAGCAAAACGCACACAAATATAAATAAGATGATTAGAAAAGCAGAAATTAAAGATGTTATCCCGATTCAAAATATAATTAATAATTTTGCTAAAGATGGTTTTATGCTGGCACGCTCACTTAATGAACTCTATGAGAATCTAAGGGACTTTTGGGTGTATGAAACGGGAAAAAGGGTAGTAGGATGTTGTGCTTTACATATAAGTTGGGAAGATTTCGCGGAAGTTAAATCTTTGGCGGTAGAGGAAAGATTTCAAAAAAGAGGAATTGGAACTGCTTTGGTGGAGGCCTGTATTCAAGAGGCAAAGCAATTGGGAGTTAAAAATCTATTTGTGCTTACTTATATACCTCAATATTTTAAGCGTTTCGGTTTTAAAAAGATAAGCCATGAAAAACTTCCCCATAAGATATGGGCAGAATGCATAAGGTGCCCCAAGTTTCCCAACTGTAAGGAAGTAGCCTTAATTAAAAAATTATAAGGAGGTTTTTATGGATTATTTATTTACGGAAGAACAAAAACTTTTACAGGAATTATGCAGACAGATTGCGGAAGAAAAGATTTCGAAAGTAGCAAAAGAGTTGGATGAGAAAGAAGAGTTTCCTTATGAGATAATCAAAGTTTTAGCGCAGTCAGATTTATTCGCTATATACATACCTGAAGAATACGGAGGTATCTTAAAACTTAAAGAAGGTAGAACTGTAGGAGGGGTGCTTGATTTATGTATTGCTACAGAAGAACTTTCCCGTGCTTGCGGAGGAATTGCAGTCTGTTACGCTGCCTCTGCTTTGGGAACTTTTCCTATTATTTTATACGGTAATGAAGAGCAGAAAAAGAAATACCTACCGGATCTGGCAAAAGGGAAAAAATTGGCTGCTTTTGCTTTAACTGAACCAGAAGCGGGTTCTGATGCTTCAAGTATTAAAACTACTGCCAAAAAAGAAGGAAATTATTATGTTTTAAATGGGATTAAACATTTTATCACTAACGGAGGAGAAGCAGAGATTTATGTGGTGATTGCTATGACGGATAAAACAAAAGGACCAAGAGGTGCCTCTGCTTTTATCGTAGAAAAAGGAACCGAAGGTTTTAGTTTTGGGAAAAAAGAAGAAAAATTAGGGATTCGCGCTTCGGTTACTCGCGAACTTATCTTTGATAACTGTAAGGTTCCTTCAGAAAATCTTTTAGGTAAAGAAGGGTTGGGTTTTATTATTACGATGAAAACATTTGATATTTCTCGTCCCGGAGTGGCTGCGCAGGCAGTAGGGATTGCCCAGGGAGCATTGGATTTAGCCTTAAAGTATGCCAAAGAAAGACAGCAATTCGGAAAGTCTATCTCTAGTTTTCAAGGTATTCAGTGGATGTTGGCAGATATGGCTACCCAAATCGAAGCAGCTAGAAGTTTAGTTTATTCTGTGGCTAAAATGATTGATGCGGGAAATACTGCGGTTTCCAAGGAGTCTGCAATGGCAAAACTTTTTGCTTCTGATGTAGCGATGAGAGTAACTACTGATGCGGTGCAGATTTATGGTGGATACGGTTATATGCGGGATTATCCTATAGAGAAATATATGCGCGATGCCAAAATTACCCAGATATATGAAGGTACCAATCAGATTCAGAGAAATATTATTGCTTTACAGTTAATTAAAGAAATGGCAAGATGAGTTCATAGTTAATAGTTCATAGTTGAGAGTTTAAAAATTAAAATAAAAGATGAATATAATCGTTTGTATAAAACAGGTTCCCGAGACTACCGAGGTAAAAATTAACCCTGAGACTAATACTTTAATTAGGGAAGGAGTAAAGTCGATTATCAATCCTTTTGATATGTATGCGATTGAGGAGGCAATTAGATTAAAAGAAAAGTATGGGGGTAACACTATAGTGATTACCATGGGACCGCCTCAGGCAGAAGAGGCATTAAGAGAAGCTTTGGCAATGGGGATAGATGAAGCCATACTTATTACCGATAGAAGTTTTGCAGGAAGCGATACCTGGGCAACCAGTTTTACTTTATCTAATGCCATAAAAAAGATAGGTGATTTTGATTTAATTTTATGCGGAAAGCAAGCTTCGGACGGAGATACAGCCCAAGTTGGGCCGGGAATTTCTGCACACTTAGATATTCCTCAGGTAACTTATGTAAAAAAAATTAGAGAGATAAATAAAAACTCTGCCTGCGTGGAGAGGATGACTGAAGAGGGTTTTGAGTTAATTTCTGTAAGTCTTCCTTGTCTTTTTACCGTAGTAAAAGAGATTAACGAACCAAGACTGCCCTCTTTAAGAGGGCTTATGCGCGCAAAACAGGCAAAGATTTTAAGATGGTCAGCGAAGGATTTGGGGTTAGATGAAAATAAAATAGGGCTTAAAGGTTCACCTACTCAGGTAATTAAGATATTTACTCCACCACAAAGACCGAAGGGTACAATCTTTCACGGTGAAACAAAAGAGGTAGTAGAAAAATTAGTAGAAGCTTTAAAAAAAGAGATAACTTAAAGATATGCCGATAAAGATTATTATTGAAAAATGCACTGGTTGTTCTTTATGTATTAAAGCTTGCCCCTTTGATGCGATTAGAATTTTGGATAAAAAAGCAGTAATTGATTTAAATAAGTGTAATCTCTGCGGTGCCTGTGTCTCATCTTGTAAATTTAAAGCCATCCTTTTGGAAAAACCCGTTACTGATTACCAAATACCGATCACCGATTACCATGGAATTTGGGTTTTTGCAGAACAGAAAAAATCCATGATTCAACCCGTAGTCTGGGAACTTTTAGGAAAGGCAAGGCAGTTGGCAGAGAAATTAAATACGGAGGTAAGTGCAGTTCTTTTAGGATATAAAGTAAAAGAAAAGGCAAAAGAACTAATCTTTTACGGTGCAGATAAGGTTTATTTGGTAGAGGATGAAAGATTGGCCAATTTTTTAGATGAGCCTTATACGGAGATCTTAATCCGTTTGATCCGTAAATATAAACCAGAAATATTTTTATGTGGAGCCACTTCTATTGGAAGGGCTTTGGTTTCACGGATCGCAGTAAAATTATATGCGGGTTTAACTGCAGATTGTACAGGCTTGGATATAGATTTAGAGAAAAGATTACTTCTTCAAACCCGGCCTGCATTTGGAGGAAACATTATGGCAACAATAGTTACTCCTTTCCATCGGCCTCAAATGGCTACCGTAAGACACAAGGTATTTATGCCTTTAGAGAAAGAGACGACCAGAACCGGCCAGATTATAGAGGAAAAACCAGAATCAGCGATTTTGGTAAGTCGAACAAGCATATTAGAAATAGTAGAAGAGGTTTCCTCTATGGTAAATCTTTCTGAGGCAGATATAATCGTTTCCGGAGGAAGAGGCTTGGGTGCAAAAGAGAACTTTAAAATTATTGAAGATTTGGCAAAGGTTTTAAATGCAGCAGTGGGTGCATCGCGGGCAGCGGTAGATGCGGGTTGGATGCCTTACTCCCATCAGGTAGGCCAAACCGGAAAGACGGTTGCTCCCAAAATATATTTTGCCTGTGGAATTTCTGGTCAAATTCAGCATCTGGTGGGAATGCAGTCTTCTAAAATAATTGTGGCGATAAACAAAGATCCGGAGGCACCCATTTTTAAAGTAGCTAACTATGGAATAGTAGGTGATTTGTTTGAAATAATCCCTGCCTTAACTAAAAGATTTAAAGAAATCCTTCAGAGATAATGACCATTCCTATTATCACTCCTACTTATCATCGCTACGAAAAATATTGCGATACCTTAATAGATTTAATGGATAAGCTGTGGCGAAAACATCCTATAATATGGTTGATTACAGATAGTGGTAAAAAAATAAAATATCCTTATAAGATTTGTATTAATTCTGGTAGTTGGGTTTTTCGTCTTTATGAGGGGATAAAATATCTTAAGAAGATCTACTCTGATTTAGAATATCTCTATCTTATTATAGAGGACCTTTATCCTTTATGGAATTGCGATGAGAATTTTATTAAGAAAATAGAGCAGAAAATAATAGAAAATAAAATTAATTATGTCGCTTTTTTAACTTACGAATTAGAACAAAATACTGTTAAATGTGAAGAACCGCTTTTTTATAAAATATCATACGATTTTCCTTATTATTCACAGATCCAGCCAGCGTTATGGAGGTATACACATTTATTAGAGACCTGTGAATATGCTTTAAAGAATAATATTCACGATTGTTGGGGGTTTGAGCATATACATTTAGAAGTAGAACATTATTTTAGCAATTATCGTTGGCCAAGTATACTTGATGGTTTTCTGCGTGTGAATAAAGTCAATCCTTGCGTGTTAAAGTTCATAAAATTGCCTGAGGGAAAGAAATTAAAAATGATTTTGTTAAGAGACTACCTTCTTTATTTACCTTTCTTTATATATTATTCCTTTAAATCCTTTCTCAGAACTTTCTTTAAAAATTTCATATTTTAGTAATTTTTAGTATATAAATTATTTTTTTTGAAATTTTATGTTAAAAAATGTAAAAATTTTCCTTGACAAATTCTGTTTTTATTTTTAAAATATACTTGTTTCTTAAAGGAAGAAAATGATAAAACAGGAAACCCTTTTAACTATAGATGAACTGGCCAGTTACTTAAAAGTAACTCGACGCACTATCTATGAATGGCTTAAAAAGAAAAAGATACCTGCGGTAAAACTTGTAGGTCAGTGGCGATTTAGAAAGGACAAAATTGATGCCTGGATTGAATCGCACGCTTTTCCCAAAAATAATTAAGGAGGTAATTTATGCGTTTAGAAAAATTAGAGCTCAGAGGATTTAAGTCATTTTTAGAAAGAACCGTTTTGCATTTTGAACCGGGTATTACTGCAATTGTTGGGCCTAACGGTAGTGGTAAAAGCAATATTTTTGATGCTATCCGTTGGGTACTGGGAGAGCAGTCTATTAAAGAGATGCGTGGCTCTAAAATGGAAGATGTTATTTTTAATGGAACAGATAAATATCAACCTTTGGGGATGGCGGAAGTTTCGCTTACACTTTCCAATGAAGACGGAAAACTTCCTATTGAAGAAAAGACAGTGACCATTAGCCGGCGTATCTTTCGTTCCGGAGAAAGCGAATATTTAATTAATCATAATCCTGTACGCTTAAAAGATATAAATGACCTTCTTCTGGGCAGTGGCTTAGGGATAGATTCTTACTCTATGGTAGGCCAAGGAAAGATCGATTTAATTTTAAGCAGCAAACCTGAGGACAGACGTATCATCTTTGATGAGGCAAGCGGTATTTTAAAATATAAATTACAGAAAAAAGAAACCAGCCGAAAATTGGAGGAAACGGAAAATAACCTTTTAAGAATAAATGATATTATCGCGGAGGTAAAACGCCAGATTAATTCTTTAGAAAGACAGGCAAATAAGGCAAAACAGTATAAAGAAATATGGGAACAACTTAAGGAGAAAGAGAAAGTATTGGCGATTATAAAAGTTAATAAGTTAGACAAAGAAAAACAGGAATTTTTAAATAAACTGAATCAACTTATGGAAGAGGAGGAGAAGTTAAAAGTATTTTATCAGCAAAAACTTATTCAGACTGAAACCTGTCAGAAGGAATTGAAAAAAACAGAAGATGAACTTTTTAAGATAAAAGAAGAGACGATTCGTATCGAACATCTTATGGAACAGAATCAGCAATTAAGAAATATCTCTAAAGAGCGTATTGAAGAATTGACTAAACAAAAGGAAAAATTAAATCAGGAAATAGATTCTCTGAGGGAGAAAATTACCCAGATTAACAAAGATATAGATAATTTTAATCATGACTATCAGAAATTAAAGGAGATATCTAAAGAAAAGGATTTTTTGATTGAAGAAAAAGAAAGAAGGATAAATCAGATAGCCCAACTAAAGATACAGGCGAAAGAAGATATAGAAAAGGCAAGGAAAGAAATTTTGAATTTAAATACCATAAAGACAAAGATAAAAAATGAACTTATAGATTTAGATGCTCAACTTAAGGTAAAAGAAGCGAGAGAAAAAAGGCTAAGGATAGAGGAATTAAAATGCCAGCAGGATAAGGATAATATTCAAAACAATTTAGAGCAGGAAAAAAAGATTTTAGAGGATTTAGAAAATACATTGGTATTAAAAAAACAAGAGATATCAAATTTAAAATTCAATCTTGATGAAGAAAACAGAAACATCGAAGAAATTAAATCCTATATGCAGAATTTAGAAAGGGAAAAAGAAAGATTAGTTTCCCAAAAAGAATTCTTAGAGAAGTTAGATTTTGAAGATCCCAGTATTCAACTAAAGGCTTTAATTTTAGCGGAATCCTTGCCTAAAGAAGATTTTAATGGGCTGATAATAAAAATAAAGGAGAAAACTAGTTGTAGCGATGTAGATAAGAGTATATTTTCTCAGGCGAATTTTAAATTGTACGGTGAGGCAAAAGCTATAGATTTTGATTTGGAAAGGCTTTGCTTGAAGATAAAACAAATAGATGAAGAGATAGATAAAAGGAAACAGATAATTAATAACAAAACAGAGAGCATAGAAAATCAAAAAAAACAAATGGAGGAAATTGATAAGGTTATACATCAGTTGGAACTGGATATTTCAAAACAGAAAAATCAGTTTAATCATATAGAGAAAGAATTTGAGAAAATAAATGAGGAATTAGAGATTGTAGTTTTAGAGTTGAGCGAGGTGGTTGGAGAAATACAGAAGATGCGAGAAAGGAAGGATTCATTCCTTAAGGAAGAAAAAGAGTTAGAAGAGAAAATAAAAATAGAGGAAGAAATTATTCTTAGAGAAAGCGAAAAGATTAGTTCTTTAGATACAGAAAGAGAAACCTGCCTTTTAGAGATTACCCAGATAAGAGCAGAAAAGAATTCCATAGAAGAAAGCCTTAAAAAAGAGGATCAAACTTTAAAGGTTCTTCAGGAGAATTTAAAAGAGGCAGAAATAAGAATGAAAAATTATCAGGATGAGATTTTAGAATGCGAAAAAAGGATAAAAGAATTAGACTTAAATTTAAATAATCTTGATGCTTTAGATAAAGAGCTCCTTGTTAAAAAATCAGCTAAAATTGAAGAATCAAAAAATAAGAGTGTTGAACTTCAAGATTATACTCAACAGTTGGAGGATTTTAAAAAAGGTATAGAAGAATTACGCAACCAGATTCAAGATATAAATAATAGGGTTAACGATTTAAAACTGCAGATTCAAGATATAGATTTTAAGATTTCTAATATAAAGGAAAGACTTAACCAGACATATCAGATACAACTTGAGGATAAAGATACAGTGTTACCGGAAGAATATACTGAGGAGGCTCTGCTTTTGGACATAGATAAACTTAAACAGAAACTTAATTCTTTAGGTACGGTAAATTTGGTGGCGATTGAAGAGTATGATGAATTTAAAAAGAGATATGATTTTCTAACCCAACAACAACAGGACCTAATCAAGGCAAAAGAATCACTTTATGAAGCAATCCAGAAAATAAACCGAACTGCTAAAACTCTGTTTCTGGATACCTTTAAACTCATCAATCAGGAATTTAAAAATTACTTTCGTCTGCTTTTCGGAGGAGGCGAGGCGGATCTATTTTTATTACAAGAAAATGACCCCTTAGAATCGGGAATTGAGATTATTGCCCGTCCACCAGGAAAGAAATTACAAAATATATCTTTACTTTCTGGAGGAGAAAAAGCGCTTTGTGCTATTGCCCTTATCTTTGCAATTTTTAAAGTAAAACCTTCGCCTTTCTGCATATTAGATGAGGTAGATGCAGCTTTGGATGAAGCAAATATATCCCGTTATGCAAATCTCTTAGATGAATTTTCTAAGACAGCCCAGTTTATTGTGATCACTCATAACAAAAAAACCCTACTTAATGCAGATGTGATGTATGGGATAACAATGGAAGAGTCAGGAGTTTCTAAGATTGTTTCGGTAAAATTTGCAGACGAGAATAAAGAAAAAGATAAGCAAACCAAGCCTGTAGAAGTATTAACTTAAGGCTCTTTATATCCGCAACAGCGGTTTTTCCCCTGTGATTTCGCTTCATATAAATATTTATCCGCAGAAGAGATAAGTTCAGAGTTGTTATTTCCGTCTTCAGGGAAGGTAGCAATACCACAACTTATAGTAATCCTTTTGTCTGGCATTATCTCTTCATAGAGAAAAGGATAATCTTGAATCTTTTTCCTTAGTTGTTCAGCAAGTAAAAATGCTTCTTTCTTGGATGTTTGTGGTAAGATGATGGCGAATTCCTCTCCGCCGTAACGGCAGACCCAATCGATTTTACGGGAATGGTCATTGAGGATACGAGAAATTTCTTTTAGGATTTGGTCTCCGGTTTGATGTCCCATCGTATCATTATAAGTTTTAAAATTATCGATATCAATCATAATTAAACTTAACAGACAATTCTGTTCCTTTGCTTTCTGGGTTTCTTTTTGGAGTATATATTGAAAATAACCGTGATTCCATAAACCGGTTAAGGAATCCGTATGACTTTTAATTAAGGTTTGCTCATAAAGCTGGGAGTTCTCAATCGCCAGGCCCGCTTGGTTAGAAAGCATCACTAACATGCGCATGTCATCTTTGGTTATAGGTTTGCGAGTGTAGATGTTATCCGCTACGATTACGCCATTTACTCTGTCTTTTGCTTTTAAGGGAACAATTACCATTTCGTCGGTTTTTAATATTTGAACCAGAGGGTCATCTGTGTATTCTTTTATAGTCTCTTTGGTAAGGTGCAAAAGCATGCCGTCAGAGACTGCGATATTAAGTAGGGTGGGTTTATTTTCTTTAATACCGATCCTTATGGATTTTACCTGTTGATTAAATTTTGATTCCGGCATCTTCTCTGATGCTTTGAAGACAGCAATTAAGTCATCTAAATCCATTTGCTCCTGTTGAATCTTTGTCCAGATTTTATTTGCTTCTTCTCCGGTGTCCGGACCAATACCCATTTTACCTTCAATAAAACCTTCCTTTTCATTTACTAAAAATATCATTGCCCGGTTAAATCCTAAACCGACATGGGCAGTTACACCGGTAAGGATAATATAGAGGATCTCATCCAGTTTTAGGGTAGTACGTAGGGCATTGGATATCTCATAAAGGATGGTTAATTCTGCTCTTGTACGATTAAGTTCTTCTTTTAATTTTTCTATTTCTTCCATATTTAAGAAACTTAACATAATTTTATGTCTCTGTCAAGGTAAATTAGGCAGGATTTGTAAAGTTCATAGACATGGGTAACGCTTTTGCTTTTTATTTGTTATAATAAAAAGCGAGAATTCAAAAAGGAGGTTACCCATGCCTAAGTATTATTTACAGAGGTTAATCCGTATGCGTTTAGCCTGGATGTTAATGTATGAACAACGTATAAAAAATGTTTCATTTATCTGTCGGCATTTTGGCATATCCAAGAAGACCTTCTATAAATGGCG
>Ga0207433_10009824_pt1 | contig 15115 bp, 18 predicted proteins | sample YelNatPaOPGAMG01_FD_187559 | JGI IMG/M metagenome (GOLD analysis project Ga0207433, IMG submission 187559) | Hot spring thermophilic microbial communities from Obsidian Pool, Yellowstone National Park, USA - OP-RAMG-01 (SPAdes) (version 3) | ecosystem: Environmental > Aquatic > Thermal springs... | reverse complement strand
AACTTGCTGATGTTGCGCTATAATTCGTGTCTTAATTGTGGTTGGACGTTCTTCATCAATCAATATTTTCTCAGTATTTATTCCTCTTTCTTCAAGAAGCGATTTTAATTTACTACCAACTAAATCGTTACCGATTACACTTAATATATATACTTTGGCACCTAAACTTGATATGTTGTTTGCAACATTACCTGCACCACCAGATAAGTCAATTTCTTTTACTACATTCACTACAGGCACAGGTGCCTCCGGTGAAATTCTATCAACAGTACCATAAATAAACCTGTCCAACATAAGGTCACCAATAACTAAGATTTTCTTCTCAGAAAATTTTCTTATATATTTTTCATAGAAATTCATTTTTCTACCTTTCTTTTTATGTTTTTACACAGAAATAAATACAATAAAGGTAACATTAATTCATGATAACCAACAAAATTATATCCGATACCACCCTTTGCTACAGGTCTTGAAATAATATTTGTTATAGGTCTGTATTGTGAAATCATATCAAAATTAGCAGCAGTAAAATTTTCAACTTTATATCCGAGATTACGCATTATATTGATTGCTTTAAGAAATACTTCAGGTAAAATAACAGCACTACCGAAATTCAAGATAACACCGCCATCATTCAGATTTTTTAATTCAGCACATAGTTTAAGGAAATCAATATAACTCGATTTACCCCAGTCAGCACCATTGTAATATTTTGATTGACATACAACATCTGTTCCTATCGCAACATGAACTGTTATAGGTGTGTTATTAATATACGCCTGTGAAAAAACACTTATTTTATTATATTTTAATTTATACATCTTCTTACCTGCCATTTCACCGATACCAATATTATTTTTTGATGCATCAGTAGCTATTCTGTTAACAAATCCAAGTGTCTCTTCTGTTACACCAAATTTACCATCCTGTATCGCTGTATCAACATTTTCTGATGTTTTGCCAAAAGAACAAAGTTCATAATCATGTATTAAAGAAGCACCATTGGTCGCTAAAAAAGTAATATACCTGTTTTTAATCATACTTATAATAATCGGAGAAAGACCACATTTTATCACATGTGCTCCGAACATAAATATTATTGATTTCTGCTTTTTTTTAGCATCCAAAATAGAATTAACTAAATTCTTAAAATTTTTTCCATAATTTATCTCAGGTATAAAATCAAAAAAATATTTAATATCATTTTTAGATATTCTGTCAACATTTTTTATTCTAGAAAAATTTTTTATTGATACTTTACTGACACGGTTCTTTATCAGCACTGTCTTAATCTTCTCTAAATCTATCTTGTCCATAATTATAGTATACAAAATAAATTGTTATTTTTCTTTTTCTTTATGTACCATCGGAACAAATCTTACTGGTAGAACACTCTTTTTTATTATTTTTCCTCCGACTTTTTTTAATAAAACTAATTCCTGAGAGTAACTGCCAACAGGAATAACCATACAACCATTATCACTTAATTGGTCAATAAGTGTCTGCGGTATCTCATCCGGTGCACAAGTAACAATTATTCTATCAAAAGGAGCATACTCTTTCCAACCAAGATATCCATCTCCTATCTTAATTTTAATATTCTTATAATTAAGTTCTTTTAATAATTTTTCAGCACGTATTGCTAATGACGGTATGATTTCAATTGTATACACATATTTACATAACTCAGCTAATATTGCTGCTTGATACCCGGACCCTGTTCCGATTTCAAGTACCTTCTCATTACCTTTCAATTGTAAAAGTTCTGTCATATATGCAACAATATACGGCTGCGATATTGTCTGCCCTTCCCCAATAGATAATGGTCTGTCTTCATAAGCATATTCTCTGATATTTTCTGGAACAAATTTATGTCGTTCTACTTTTAACATAGCAGTTAATACACGTTTATCTTTTACACCGCGTGCTTGTATTTGCGTTTTAACCATCAATTCTCGTAATTTCGTAAATTCATTATTCTTATTCTTCTCAATTGTCATAGATTTCAAAGTAAATAAAATAATAAGAAATGGAACAGTAAATATTTCCTTTAATTTCATATCATTTGACTACTTTTATCTGGTCCGGCTCCTTAACAATTATCACTGGTCTGTTGTTATCTCTTCGTATAAGACCAGTCACTCTAATAATTTTATTTAAATAATATTCATCCAGATTCTTATTGAATTTATTTAAATTATGTCTGTATATTTTTATAGTGAGATATCTTTTCCAGTTATTATGAAAATTCAGATAACATACTTTTTCTGTTAAATATGTTCCAACAATCTGTCCTTCAACAGTAACAATCTTATTATAATATTCATCAGCATCTTCCCAAGATATAATTTCATTTAATATCTGATTAGTTGGCGGTTCTAATAACTCAATCTGGTTCTGAGTATCAAGTATAATTTCAGGACTATCTTTATATTTACGAACTACACCATGAACTTTTACCTTCTTCCTATAATAGTAGTCATCAGGATATCTCGGAAAATTCTTATAATTTGAAGAAAATATAACAGCACTAAAAGAACTATCAAATTTAAGGAAACAAGTTTTCCCACTATCATATGTATCAATAACTGTCCCTTCTATTATAACTGACCTATTATAATAATTAGTTGTATCAGCAGGAGTGATAACAGGTTCACATAAACAAATATGATTAATAACTAAAATTATACAGCAATTAATAATCAAAAATCTGAGAATAAATACCATTATTTTATTAACTCATTTACTTTTTTCAGTATTTTGTCTATTGAAACTAATCTTCCAATTCCTTCTTTCCCTGATGCTAATTTACCTGTCTCCGGACCAATAAAATAATAACCATATTCTTTCAACTGTTTAACATTTCTCTGTGTTGCAGGATGCAGCCACATATTAGTGTCCATAGCAGGACATATTAAAACTTTTGATTTACTTGATAATATAACACAAGTTAATAAATCATCAGAATGACCGGTAGCTAATTTAGCAATAATATCGGCTGTTGCCGGTATAACTATAATTAAATCAGCTCTTTCCGATAAAGATATATGTCCCGGAATAGAAAAATAATCTGAAAACAGGTCCGTATAAACTTGTGTCCCAGATAATGTCTGTAAAGTTAATTTAGTTATGAATTTCTGTGCCGCTTCCGTTAAAATACATGTCACCTCAAATTTATTCGCTTTTAAATTACGTATCAAATCGCATACTTTATATGCAGCAATACTACCACAAACACCTAATATTAAATTTGAACCATTTTTTTTCTTTAACATTATATTATTACTTGCTCCTCCTATTGGAAGTTAATTAATAATAAATAATCACTCGTTATATCATTGCGAAGTAAATAGTCTCCGAACAATTACATATTGCTCCGTATCAACCTTTCCTGTCTGTAATTCATAATGTAAATACAACATTATCTTAATTGATATTAAGCAGATTGTTTTTGATATTTCTTATCAAATAATAACCATTAGATAACTCTATTGTATAATTGTGTTTAAATTATTCTTATTTCGTTGTAGATTTCTGTTCCGACTTATTTTCGCTCAATACATTCTTTAATGCTGCTTCAAGTAATTTATAATGTTCTACATACTTAAATTCTTCTTTCTTCTTAAGTTCTTTTACTTCATTGGATGCCTGAATAACTAATTTATATCTATCTAATGGTTTATTTAATAATAACTCTTCTAAATTCTCTCTGGGTTTATTAACATCAGACAATTTTAGTTTTCTCCTTTTCTAACTAATTTATTTTTATGTACTGAATTAATTATTTCCTTTATCTTTTTCACTGCTGTCGTTATCTTATCATTTATTACAAGATAATCATAGTCAGTAATATATCTTAATTCTTTTTTCGCATTCTGTAATCTTAATTTTATTGTTTTCAAATTATCTTTAGCACGTGCATAAAGCCGAGTTCTAAGTTCTTCCCAAGAAGGAGGTAGAATAAAAATCAAAACAAGATTCTTAGGGTATATCTTCTTTATCTTTCTTGCACCCTGAACATCTATTGCAAGTATAACATCTTTACCTTGACTTATCGTATCATCTACAAATTTTTTTAGTGTTCCATAATAATTGTTATGGACAATAGCCCATTCAAGAAACTTTTTGCTTTTTATCATTTGCTTAAATTCATCTTCTGTAACAAAAAAGTAATCTTTACTATGAACTTCGTTTTTGCGCGGTTTTCTTGTCGTATATGAAATAGAATATTTCAATTCTGGTGCTACTTTCTGTAATTTTTTGAATAATGTTGTTTTTCCAACACCAGAAGGACCGGAGATTACTATAATTAACCCTTTTCTATTACCCATTTTTCTATTCTCTTTATCAACTCTTCTACTTCTTCTGTATCACATGGCTTAAAATGTAGAACCAAACCTTTGGGCGATAATTCATTAATGAGATTATCAATATCTTCTTTATCAATCCACCTTAATACAAGTAATTTATTCGACTTCTGTATCCTTTTGTATATAGGTATCCATTTTTGTGAACCTGTTCCAGGATTACCTGCACCTGGCTCCCATTGGATACCATCTAACTCAGTAATATCTAATAATGTATCAAGATGCACAAGTGCAGTGGGTCCATCTAAATGATAAATTGAATGGTCAAGATATCTACATTGTTGTATTAAATCAGGAACAACAAATTCTTTAAACATTTTCGGTGATATCATTGCCGAAAAATCACATTGAATAGGATACCATTTTTTTGGAGACCATAATCCCATCCATGCTGAAGAACCAACCATCTTCTTATTTATAATTTCATAAAGTTCCTGATAACATTTAATCCAAATTCCAGTTATTTTCGATGATAATCGCTTAACTTTATCAGGGTTATCAATTAAGTCAAATAACAGGTTCTGGCTCCCACGAATAGCAGCAACTGTATCTAAAATACCACCTAAATCTGTTATACCAACAAAAAATTTATTGTTACTTAGTTCAGTTACAGTATCAGTTAAATATTTAGTTAATTGCCACCAATTATTTTTTGGATTAAATTCCAAGGTATCAAGTATACTCCAATCTGTTTGCGTCTCAAACCAAACTGTATCTTCACCTATTATTGGATTAGAACATAGATATGCAGCCATAATACCAGCACCAAGATTTATCCATAAATTTGGAAATTCATCTCCACCAAAGTATGTCTGTTTACAATATGTCTCAAATTTAGAAACAACTTCTTCAATATTCTCTTTATTATGTAACAATTCCCAGCCAGTCCAGTTAATAATCTGTTTAACACCTTTTTTACGGGCTAAGACCTGGACAATAGGTCTATCAACCAATTCTTTTTCCCAGAACGCATTAAATCTTTCTTGTGTTTTGCTCCAATCGTTTTTATATAATAATTCCATATCTGTTATTCAATCTGCCGGGCTAGGTCTCGAACCTAGAATCTTATGGTCCAGAGCCACACGTGTTTCCAATTACACCACCCGGCAATCTAAAATTTATTTTGTTTCTTTATTTCCGTTTTTTTTCTCACTCTGTTCTACTGTTGACCTATTTAATTCGTCAACATAATTCAGTTGTAAATCAGCAAGAGTATTACTAATAAACTTTTCTTCTTCCGGAGTAAGATTTCCTCTCGTTTTCTCTTTAAGCATCTCAAGTGTATCTATGACTGTTTTCGCGTTATCAAGATCTTTTTCTATTTTGTTAGTAACAGGATTCGGTATCTTTCCAAGTGATTGCCATGCTGAAGCAGATAACAAAAAAACTAAATTTAAGAAACTTTGATTATATTTTTTATTATTACTCTCCATAAACTAATTCACCTACTGTTAACAAAATTTTTCTAATGAAAAATTTATTCTTCTTATCACTGTTTCTTTCCCAAGTAATTCTAACATCTCAAATAGCCCCGGACCAATTGTTCTACCTGATACAGCAACACGTATAGGATGAAATATATCTGATGTTTTAAGTCCATTAGTATCAGCATATATTCTTGTTTTTGCTTCAAGTTCAGTTGCAGTAAATTCGTTTATCTGCTGATATATTTTCACTATCTCTTTCAATATCTTATCAACATTCGGTTTTCTAAGAACTTTATCAATATCTTCAGGATCATAATCATTATATTCTAAATCATTTTTTAGGAAAAAATCAATTCGTTTAGGTATATCTGATAAAAGTTTAATTTTATCTTGTTCTAATTTTATTACTTTTTTTACAAGTTCTTCTTTATTCTTTATCTTATCTAATAACTCTCGTTGTCCTGTCTCAGATAACCAGTTTAAAAATTTTGTATATAAATTATCTATAGACATCTTACGAATATATTCCCCATTCATCCAAATAATTTTTTTTTGGTCAAATATAGCAGGATTTTTTGCACAACGTTCAAGTGAAAATTTTTCTATAATCTCATCTTTTGTAAAAATCTGTTGACTATCTTCTGTTGACCACCCGAGTAATACAAGATAATTAAAAATTGCTTCCGGTAAAAATCCGTTAGTTTTATATTCAAGTACAGAAGTATATCCATGACGTTTTGACAATTTTGTCCTATCAGGACCTAGTATCATTGATAAATGTGCAAATTGTGGTGGTTGCCATCCTAATGCATTATAAAGTTGAATCTGTTTCGGTGTATTTGATAAATGGTCATCACCACGAATAACATGTGTTATCCCCATTAAATGGTCATCAATAACACACGCAAAATTATATGTCGGACCACCGGATGATTTAACAATAATAAAATCATCAAGTAGTACATTTTCAAATTCAACTTTACCACGTATAACATCATTCACTATCGTTTTATCTTCTTTCGGCATTTTAAATCTGATAACAGGATTTTGTATCTTATTTTGTAGTTCTTTTCTCTGCTCTTCATTAAGATCTCTACATCTATCATCTAATCTTACTTCATTTTTAGATATTTTCTGTTTCTGTCGTAAATCTTCAATCTCCTCCGGTGTACAATAACAATAATAAACCTTTCCTTCTTCTAAAAGTTTGTCAATATACTTTTTATAAATACCTTTCTTGTAGCGTTCCATCTGAAAATAGGGTCCATATTCACCTTTATATGGTATTGTATTATCTCTATTTTTTGACTCAAATATTAACTCGTTATAACCTGATACAATCTCTACACCTTCATCCCAATTTATTCCGAGCCATGTCAAACTTTTAATAATAGCATCAACCGATTCTGTTGTTGACCTGACTTCATCGGTATCTTCTATCCTTAATATAAAAGTTCCATTCATTTTCCGAGCAAAAAGCCAATTGAATATTGCTGTTCTCGCACCACCTATATGCAGATATCCGGTCGGTGACGGAGCAAACCTTACTCTAATTTTTTTATCTAACTTGTTTCTATTATTATCCATATCTTATTTTGCACACCTGAACCCTACATCAGGTCTTACTTCATTAGGAGAAATAAAGTGTCGTCTAAAAGTCTGTGCATCAGATTTTGTTTTTCTGTAACAACCTCCACGCACAACTCTGTAATTTTCACCGTAATTAGGATTCGGTTCAACATTACCAACATAAGGCTTAAAGAATGAAGAAGTTAATTCGCTCACATTACCACTCATATCATATACACCGTATGGACTTACTCCATTAGGGAAACTACCAACGGGTCTCAGTTTCCCGAACCAAATTAATGGCCTTACATTAGCAGATCCTTTCTTCCAATCATCACCCCAAGGATATCTCCTACCATCTGTATATCTTGCTGCTTTCTCCCATTCTTCTTCTGTTGGTAATCTTTTATTAGCCCATTTTGCATATGCTTCAGCATCATTATATGAGACATTTACTACTGGATAATATTTTTCTTTCTCAGGATATGTATTATTTTTCCAATGTATAGGTGGTTTATGACCTGTCGCATCAATAAATCTTTTATATTGCGCATTTGTTACCTCAAATTTATCTATATAAAATCCTTTAAGATAAACAATATGTTTGGGTGATTCATAATCATAATCCTCATTAGAGCCCATAATAAATTCTCCCGGTGGTATATATACCATACCCGGCAATTGCTCAATTTCTTCTTTTTTGTTTTCTTGAGTAGTTATCTCTGACTCCTGCTTATTTACATCTTCTTTTTTTGGTGTTCTTAAGCGCTCAAGTTTTTCTTTCAATTCATCAAGTTTTGTTCTATCTTTTTGTGCATAAACTGTATCTAAAATGATAAAATTTATTCCGAATAATAAATAAATAACAGTAAATATAACTATTGATTTTTTTAATCTACTATGCAATTTAGTATTATATATTCTTATCATATCCAGTTTTCTCTTGCTTCTCACCAAATTTCTCTTCTAACTGCATCTGCTCTCTGGATTTTCGTTCATTAACAAGTTTTTCTATGATAACATTCATACTATCAATAAGTTTTTTTATTGAGTCCTTATTACGCACTCTCAAAAGATGGTATTCATTATTCTCAATCATCATATCCAATTCTTTTCTAATTCTCGGAATAGGACCATAAAACCGATGTGTGTATCTTATAATAAAAATAGCAGTAAAAACAATAATAGCAATATTCCCAATAACAAAAACGGAAATTTGTTTTATACTTGCTGAAATTATATTAGTTGGAACAATCTCTTTTAATAGAAAGTAAATATTCCATAAAATAAATACTGTAAATATGACGAAAATAAATATTATAACAAAAACAAATTTTAACTGTTCTGGTTTGTTTACTAAAAACTTTTTTCTTCGTTTCATTGTTGTTTATATTACTTCTTATCTATTATTTAACGGAACTTGCTAATGTTTCCAAGTACTGTTTTAGCAACATTTCTTACAGTCATAGAAACATCATTTTCAGCAATATATTCTAATGGTTTTTTAGCACGCAGATCACCAATCTGTCCCAATGCAATTATTGTGTTTTCTCGTATTCCTGAATTTCTGTGTTTTAATGTTAACAGTAAAAATTCTATTGACTCGCGGGACCTCAATCTACCTAAAGATGAAATAATCCATAAAAGTAATTCTATGTCATCATTTGTTGATGGGTTATCAACTAAATTTAAAAATTCAGAAACAGAAGAATCATCTGCAATATCATCAATAAGTGACATTATCTGTTTTCGTGTATTTCCTTTAGTTGATTTAACTAAAGCGAATAGATTATCTAAAATATTTTTAGGTTTTATTTTCCTTAGTGAACTAATACTATAGTCCTTTATTTGCTCGTTTTCACTCTGTAAACAAGTAAAAAGATATGATGAATCGGATTCATCAATAAGTATATCAAGAGATTCTTTGATAGAGTCGGTTAACTCTTTATTATCAGAACTCAATAGTTTTACAAATTCAGGAATCATTTCTTTAACTCTCAATTTGGCAAGAGACCTAACTGCTTCAATTTTTACCTGTGTATTATAATCATCACGGAATATTTTTTTGATTGGTTCAATAACAGAATTATCACCTATAACACCGAGTGTACGAACACATATTGCTCTGACAGACGGTTCAGGATCTTTTGTTGCAGTTTTTATCAGTATTGGAATCGATTCTTTATCTTTGAATTTTTCTATTATTTCAACTATTTCTATTCTGATATTTAATTCATATTCCTTAGATAACATTTTTATAATTGGTTTTAATATCTCTTCATTACCATATTGTTTTAATAGTTTAACTGTTTCTAAGCGTACATTTGCTGATTTATCCCTAAGTTTCGGGATAACATATTTAACTACAGATGGATCACCTAACTTAGATAATGATTTTACTGCTTCTGTGCGAACTTCTTCCTCTTTATCATTTAATGCACGGACAAGTTCATCTACTGCTGACAAATCGCCTATTGTTCCTAATACTTCAATTGCATCTCTTCGTATATATGTATCTTTATCACGGGTTACTGATAATACAAATGGTAACATTGATTTAACAGGATATTTTTTCAATATTTTAATAGCATATGCTCTTACTACAATGTTCTTATCAGAAAATGCTTGCTTAAAATATTCAACTGAATTAGCATCAGAAAGTCTATCTAATAATTCTTCTGTTTCCATTGTTAATATGTCGTTCCCAATTTTTAGACATTCAAGTAAAGCTGGAATAGAAGTATAATCTCCTATTACTTTCAATACACCTATTATTCCTATCTTTAAATCCATATTTTTCTCTGAGATAAGAATTTCATGTAATTCAGGTAAAATTGATTTATTTCCTATCTCTTTCAATGTATTTAAAATCGTAAATTTTATATCAATATCTTTCTCTGCCCTATATGTAGATAACAGTTCTGGTAATAATTCATTCAATTTCAGTTTATTTATTGACTCGACTGAACATAATCTTACATATCTGTTTCTATTTTTCAATCCATTAGAAAGAAAATTTGAAACTGATCTATCACTAATTTTAATAATCGTTTTATAAATCAAATTAAGTAACTGGTTATCTTTTTCTATACTTAATCTATCAATTAAAAAAGGGATACATTTAGGATCACCTAAATTTGATAACGAATTAATTACATATTCTCTTATTTTCTTATCTTTATCATTCAATACAAAACATATATTAAATACAGCTGTTTTATCTATAAGGATACTTAATGACTTAAAAATTTCTGCTCTAACTTCCTCATTTTTATCTTTCAGACTTGTAATTAAAACAGGTATAGCGGATTTGTCACCTAAAATACCAAGTGCTTTCGCAGAGTAGATTCTTATATTAGGACTCTTATTTTTCATCAAAGATTCAATAAAAAACAAATATGTCTCCTTTGAAATCATCCTATCTAATATAGGTTCTACCTCTTTTCTTACATATGGATCTCTGTCATCAAGTAATTTAATAATTTCTGGAATAGAATTATGTGATTCAATATTCATAATTGAATGCGCTGCTTCTATCTTTATCTCGCATAAAGTATCATCTAAAACATTTATTAAATTTCTTACACAAGATTCATCACCTATTTTACCGAGTGACTTTATTGCAGAAAATCTTACAAAATCATTATCATTTAATGCTCTAATTAAAAATGGTATATCTGTTTTATCACCCATTTCACCTAATATAACTGCAATCTGTTCTCTTACTTGAGGATTAGGATTTTCAATTAAATTCTTCTGTAATATATCCTTCATATTAAATTTAATTAGAACATTTCTTATTGCTGAACATACTCTTTTATCAGTATCATTTAATGCATTTATCAGTTCGGAAACAGATTCCTTGGCATTCATTGTCAATAAACCGTTCGCTGCTGCTATTCTCACTTCAGGATCGGGATCTTTTAGCGAATCAATAATCAAATTTATGTATTCATTGTTCTTAAGTTTAGCAATATTTTCAATTGCTCTAACACGTATTTCAGAAGTACCGTATTTTAAATCCTGAATATAACTATTTATATTTTGTGCTAATAATTTTTGGTTACAGACAAAAATAATAAAAGAAAATAGTATTATTCCACTTTTTAGATTGAAATTATAAATCATAATATGACTTTATTGAGTGGATATTCAATTATACCTTGCGCACCTAACTTTTTCAGTTTAGGTATAATCTCTCTAACTTTATTCTCTTCTAATATTACTTCTAAAGCTGCCCAACCTGGAAGTGATAATTTTGATATAGTTGGTTTTTTTAAAGCGGGTAAAATTTTTATTATTGACATTATTTTCTTTTCTTCAATATTCATTTTTAAACCGACCATATTTTCTGCTGTCAATGCACCTTTAATAAGTATAACTAAATTATCTATTTTCTCTCTTTTCCAATTATCTTTGATTGACTTAAAATTAGCAATAAATCGTGTAGTTGAGACAAGAACTTCATCTATTATAACAAGATTATTAGCACGCAATGATGCACCTGTCTCTGTTAACTCTATAATTGCATCGGCTAATTCTGGAACTTTTACTTCGGTTGCACCCCACGAAAATTGTATTTTACATTTGATATTATGACTATTAAAATATTTTCTCGCTACATTGACTAATTCTGTTGCAACTATTTTATTTTTAAGTTCTTTAACTGATTTAATCTTGGATTGTGACGGAACAGCCAAAACCCATCTAACAGGAGTATAACCCGATTTTGAATATATTAATTCACATATCTGTTTTACTTTTGAATTTGTCTCAAGAATCCAATCATAACCTGTTATCCCACAATCAAATATTCCTTGTTCAACATACTTCGGTATCTCCTGTGCACGAACTAATGTTATTTCAAGTTCATTATCATTTGAACTTGGTCTATAAGAATGTTTATCACAATATATTTTTATTCCAGCTTTATTAAAAATCTCAAAAGTTGATTGCTGTAAACTTCCTTTTGGTAATCCTATTCTAAGTTTATTCATTTTTTTCTCCATCTAATTTCAGTATTATTAACTCTGGTTATATTCTGGCAGGAAGAAGAAACTATTTTTTTTCTTTTACGCTGTATTAAATTTATATTCTTAAATTTCATTTTATGAAGAAATATTTAAGAATCAGGATATTGTGTATCACAATTTATATACCATAATTTATTTTTATTCCGGGACCCATTGTTGTTGAAATGGCTATGCTTTTTATATACTGTCCTTTAACAGATGCAGGTTTTGATTTAATAACCGCATCTATCAAAGTTTTGATATTTTCTATTAATTTATTTTTTTCAAAAGATAATTTTCCACATAAACAATGTATTATCCCGTTAGAATCGTTTTTGTATTCCACACGACCAGATTTTGATTCCTTAACTATATTCTTGATATTGAATGTAACTGTTCCTGTTTTCGGATTCGGCATCAATCCTTTCGGCCCTAATAACTTACCTAATTTTGCTAAATTTTTCATCATATCAGGTGTCGTTATTAAAATATCGAAATCAAGCCATCCTTTTGATATCTTATCAATTAACTCATCAGAACCATAAAAATCAGCTCCCGATTCTTCTGCTTCCTTAAGTTTATCATCTCTCGCTATAACAGCTATTCGTCGCATTTTTCCGGTTCCATGTGGTAAAACAACAGTTCCACGAACAGTTTGCTCGGTCCGTTTAGGATCAATACCTAATCTTATATGGACTTCAACACTCTCATCAAATTTCAATTTAGGTAATTTTTTCAACAAATCAATAGCTTCATCCAAAGTATATAACTTGTTTTTATCAACCAATTTATCTATTTCTTTCATCCTCTTACTCATTTTTTTACTTCCCTTCTAATTCAAGTATTAATCAACAATATCAATACCCATACTTCTTGCTGTTCCTTCAATTATCCTTACTGCTGCTTCAATATTATCTGTATTTAAATCAGGTAATTTCTGTTTCGCTATTTCCATTATCTGCTTCCTTGTAACTTTACCAACTTTAGTTTTATTCGGTGTTCCACTGGCTTTGGCGATTCCAGCAGCTTTTTTTAGTAGCGCTGACACTGGTGGCATTTTGAGTATAAAAGAAAAACTTCTATCTTCATATATAGTTATAACAGCCGGAACAATCATACCCGCTTCTATTGATTTTGTTCTTGCATTAAACTGGTTACAGAACTCCATAATATTTATACCATGCTGTCCAAGTGCAGGTCCAACAGGTGGAGCTGGATTAGCCGAACCTGCTGGTATCTGTAATTTTATTTGCGCTTTAATTTTCTTTGCCATTATTTTTTATCCTCCAGTTATTCAATATAAATTTTATTCATAACTAATTATAGTTTCTCATTACTACATTTTTTCTACTTGGAAAAAATCAAGTTCAACTGGTGTCTGTCTACCAAATATTGTTACCATAATTTTTAACTTCCCTTTTTCTTCATTCACATCTTCAACTGTACCAACAAAATGTTTAAAAGGTCCGTCTATGATTGATACATTTTCTCCTTTCTCAAAACTCACTGCCGGTTTTGGCTTCGTTTGAACAGGTTGTGTTATAAACTGCAATATATTTTTTTCCTCTTCTTCAGATAAAGGGGCAGGATGAGTACCACCTAAAAAACCACTTACACCTGCAATATTCTTTATTATCCAATAAATATTCTGATCAAAAATCATATTAACAAAAACATATCCCGGGAAAAAAGGGCGCTGTTTAATATATTTTTTATTTTTACGGATTTCTACTATCTCTTCGTATGGAACAACTACTTTTAAAATTTTGTCTTTTAAATTAAGATTCTCTATTGCTTTTTCTAATGCCTCTTTAACTTTCTTCTCGTATTGCGAATAAGTTCTTATTACATACCATTTCACTTGATCAGTTTTTGATATCTGATCTGCCATTTATTAAATTCCTCCTTACTTGTCTAACTATTTCCATAAGAAATTTTATTATTTTTATTTTATACTGATATTGATTTTATTATCGTATCAAAAATGTTCCTAATATTTTTGCTAAAACAAAATCAACTAATCCAATAAAAACTGCTGATAATAAAATAAAGATAATTATGACAACTGTTGAACCTAAAAGTTCTTTGTATGTAAGCCAACTAACTTTATTTAATTCACTATATGACTCTTTAATAAATTGGATTAATTTTTTAATTAAATTTATCATTGTTCTATTCACCTATTATCAACATACAATAAACTGAAAATTTTATTTATATTTTTTTCTGGCGGGGGCAGAAGGATTTGAACCCTCAAGACCGGTTTTGGAGACCAGCAGTTTGCCATTAGCTTATGCCCCCCCTATTTTCTATCAGTAATATAAAACATAACTATCAACACAGATTATATTATTAATATTCCGTGATCTAATTTGGAATAAGTATAAAAAATTTAAAATTACACTAACTCTAACCAGAAATTATTTTTTAATATTGATACTCAAAAATATTTTTTGTAATTTTTCTATTTTGTCTCTTTATGTAGTGTGTGTTTCCTGCATTTAGGACAAAATTTTTTTAGTTCAAGTTTATATTCTTTTTTCTTACCACGTGCAAAATAGTAATTTCTATTTTTACATACACTGCAACTTAATGTGATGATTATTCTTTCAGCCATAGTTCTATTCCCTGTCTCATTCTATTATCTCTGTTACGACACCGGCACCAATTGTATGTCCACCTTCCCTGATTGCAAACCTTAACCCTTTCTCCATCGCTATCGGAGTCAATAACTCTACTT
>Ga0207433_10009823_pt1 | contig 15117 bp, 8 predicted proteins | sample YelNatPaOPGAMG01_FD_187559 | JGI IMG/M metagenome (GOLD analysis project Ga0207433, IMG submission 187559) | Hot spring thermophilic microbial communities from Obsidian Pool, Yellowstone National Park, USA - OP-RAMG-01 (SPAdes) (version 3) | ecosystem: Environmental > Aquatic > Thermal springs >... | reverse complement strand
GTTGTCTAGTTTACTTACTCCCAATTTTAACGCCCTTCTTAATCCTATCCAAGGGTTGTTGCGTAAGCCTCGTCTACTTTTGACTGTAAATTCTTTGCCCGACTTTTCCTCAACCGTTTTTTACGAAAAAATCAGCGGTATACCTGCTTCTTAATACTTATGGATAATGGACAGTTTCAAAAGGGAGATTAAGAGGGATTTTCAATTTTTATTATCACCTCCTATAACTGAGGCGTTACATACTAATGTATCCCCTCAGTTATGGTAGGTTTTTATAAAATATAAATTAAATTTTTTTGCTTTGCTTTTACATTAATAAAATCTCCCCATCCCCCTCTTTAAAAACTGTCCATTACCCACATCTTCTTTTTTAATAAGAAGGAGGTATATCCTGATTTTTGAGGAAAATTACGGGTGGTTCGCAGTGTTGTCTAGTTTACTTACTCCCAATTTTAACGCCCTTCTTAATCCTATACAAGGGTTGTTGCGTAAGCCTCGCCTACTTTTGACTACAAATTATTTGCCCGACTTTTCCTCAACCGTTTTTTTACGAAAAATAAAGCGGTATACCTGCTTCTTGATACTTATGGGTAATGGCGAGTTTCTTAAGGGAGATTAAGAGGTATTTTCAATTTTTATTATCACCTTATATAACTGAGGGATTACATACTAATTATACATTTAAAATTTACAGTTTGCGATTTATGAAAAGATATTTTCCGATTTTCGTTTTTCGATTTTCAATTTTAAATTTCCCCTCACCTTCATCTTCTCCCCAAGAGCCCCTGCAAAAAACAAGAAAAAATATAGAAAACAAAAAACAGAAAGACAAAACACATTAAAAAATAAGGAGAAAATAAAAACAGGAAAAGTTAAAACATTAAATTTTATATTTTTTACACAAGTTCCCACAGAGTAGACGAATTTTAAATTTTCAAATTTAAATTTTTTTTATTTTTGGTTTTAAAATTGAAAAACGAAAATCATAAATTGTAAATGTCTTTCTTAAATAGTAAATTTTTTTCACCCTTCCCCTATTTCATAATATTCGCTTAACTTTTTAAAAACATCTTCTATATCATCAAATTTTAAAACAGCGCGGTCATCTATATATGTTTCTGCCCTGTTTATTAAAACAATATTTCCGCCATTATTTAATGTATACATAGGCATAAAAGCAGCCGGCTGAACAACAAGGGACGTCCCAATTACAAGCATTAAATCAGAATGAGATGCATTATAGATAGCCATATTCAGGTCCTCAGGTGGAAGCATTTCACCAAAAAAAACAATGTCCGGCTTTATAACCCCGCTGCATTTACAGGACACAACTTTTTCTTTAAAAAGTTTTTTTAAAAATTCTTCATAATTATACGCCTGTCCGCATTTTAAACAGTGACTTGAAAAAATTGATCCGTGTAATTCATAAACATTTTTAGAGCCAGCGAGTTTGTGTAAACCATCTATGTTTTGCGTAATTATTGCTTTTAATTTTTTCTTTTCTTCCAAAAACTTTAAAAAAAAGTGTGCAATATTTGGTTGATATTCTTTATTTAATATTTCTCTTAAAAAATCAAAAAACATCTGTGGCGATTCTTTAAAATATAAAGGATTAAAAACTTTATCCTGTGGATATCTATTCCAAATAGGATTATTGCCGCCTCTGAAATCAGGAATACCTGAAAGAGTTGAAATGCCAGCACCAGTTAAGGCAGTTATATAATTTGATTTTTCAATTAGTTCTGTTAATTTTTTTATTTCCATTTATTACGCCTTTATTTTTTTGACGGCGTTGGAGTTGGTTTTGCACCCCATGAATCAAAAGAAAATCTTGACTCAAGTCCCATAAAACCTTCAAATCTATATGTTGAAAATGTAGGGTCCTTTATTACACCTTCAATGACTAATTTGTTTGTTGGATCCAGTGTATACTCAAAACCAAGAGAATGTTCAAGATATAAATTTAAATTGGTATCACCTAATAAACTGCGACCTTCAAGCAGTCGCATTCTATAGTCAAAATAAAACTGGTCGGTTAAATATTTTCCCAATCCTAATTCCATCTTTGTTTTGGAAGTCGGGGTTATACCTGCTTCTGGTGTTGCTTCTGCTCGTGGAACAACATCACTCACTTTTATATCAATAACATCAAGTGGTGTAAATTTTTTAATTTCTTCTGTTCTGCCTTTTATCCATGCATTTGCAAGTGCTTCTGCCATTTTATAAGCATCATCTGCTGCAATTAAACCACCTGCATCCTTCCCAAAAGTTAATATATACAACAATCTATTTCTATCCAGTGATGGTTCAGAAGTTAAATCAATTTTAATATCCCCGACTCTACCCCACGCCCGCATATTAATATTTAAATCCATTGTGCCTGATATTTCTGCTCTACCACCGATACCGGGCAATTCAATTCCACCACTGCCAGGAGTTTTTCCTAATTCTATTCGTTTAATAGATGCACTTGCATAAACATTTAATATTGGCTTTGTCAAGCCATCAAAAACAGCCTTTGATTCACCTGCCATAGGGTCAATTGAAAATTCAGTGTTAATATATTTATAAACACCTTTAGGCAAATTAATATTACCATAAATTTTTAAGTCATCGCCCCTTCCCTGTATCAAAAGCGGATTATCACCGATCTTCAGATAAATCTGCGCATATGTATTAACATAATCATCATTATAATAATATACATTATCTCCCCCATATACTTTTAAATCCCAATTTATTTGTTTTGCATAATTATTTTTAAAATCTGTTATTTCTCCTTTTTGATTTTTCATTTTTACCGGATATCTGTATCTCATATCAGAAACCTTAATTGTGCCTTTTACATTAGGTCCTGAAAAAGGGCCGGTTATTTCTAAATCAATATCTGCATCTCCTTCAATAAATTCCATAAATCTCGTATCTGTAATTTTTATTTTATTTCCTATATTTACAACCTTCCAGTTTGCTTCATACGGCTTTATCCACTTCATTGTTCCACCGTTTTTTTCTGTTAAATTAGATATCTTTAATGTGCCTTTTTGAGTATCTGCTCTTAATGAATATATGTCTATTATATTATCTTTAATAAAAATATTTGCAAATATATGGTCCAAAGAATTAAACAAATATTTTAATTTTGCTTTTGCATCTGTTATTACAAATTTACCATTTACAACAGGGAATTCTTTTGTTCCGCCAATATGTAAATCCATATCAACAGGCCCAGATGCATCATCTATCCAATTAACAAATTTAGCAACTGATAAGTCACCATTTTTCATTATAACTTTTATATCCATTGGAACACCTTTTAATTTCTCTACACCTTCTTCGGACATTGGGGCCGGTATTACTCCTGTTATTTTAATATCATATTTGTCGGTTTTTGAAAGCAGCATAGGAGAAACTGGGGAAAAATCTACCCAGTGGTCTTTTAAAGATATAATACCGGTAAAAATATCAAAATCCAGATTATTAACAGAACCATTTTTAATGGTTAAAAACATTGTAAATGCAAGGCCCTGTTTTGTATTTCTGGACACCTTTATGCTGCCGCTTAAATCACCTGTCCATTTATAATCCCACCCCATTAAATCATTTATCATCTGCGGGTTCATATTATTTGCTTCAAATAAAAGGTCTGAATCCCCCTTTTCCTTTTGTATTGTGCCCTTACCAGAAAAATAACGTTCTTTATTTTCATTTTCAATATACAAATCTTCAATTACAATTCTATCTTTGAAATTTTTAACAAGCGCATAAAAAAAAGATTTACCTTTGCTTGTTTTTAATAAAAGACCTTCGCTGTCAGTATAAACCTTTACAACAAAAGGTTGAAATTTATGGCTTTTAAACATAAAATTATCTGACCCAATTGCACCATCTATTTTTAATTCTTTTTGATTATCAATCCTGCCATAAAAATTAATATCACCATTTAATTTATTACCGCGCCACACATAATCTTTTAAATTTGATTTCATAGTAACATAAAACTGATTATTATCTTTAATCTCAACTATTGAATCAAAAATATTAAAATACGTTTTTTTATATTCAAAAAACAGATTCTTTAAAGAAATTTTCTTATTTTTTATGTTATAAACAGTTTTTATTGAATCATAAGGTAGTCCTATAATAATGCCATCCGAAAGAATTATTTCTCCTTCACTTTCTAAATTATTTATTTTCCCTTTTAAAATTCCTTTTCCATTTATCCTTCCACTTTCTTTTATGTTATCTGAAATTATAGAAAGTAATTCTTTAATCCTCATATTTAAGAAATCATATTTTATATTAATAATTGATGGTTTTAATAGCACCCCCTGTTTTATAAATCCAATATTTCCATTAAGATTCATAATTCCATTTTGTTGCGAAATACTCCCTACAAATGCAGCATTTTGAAAATCGCCGTCTATTGTAATTTTACCATTAATCAAAGAATTTTCATCCAATCCGGAACTTCTTAAATTTAAGGCAGCATATAAAGGTAACAGATCAGCATTTTTTAACTGGCAAGATAAACTTATATTATTTTCTGAATCACCTTTGGATTTCAAATCAACTAAATATTCATCACCGATTTTCAATAAAACAGAAGGTAAAATATTTTTCCGGGTTACTAAATTTAAACTTGCGTTACCAATTGATTTTTTATTAATAAAGACATCTGTAAAATAAATATTATTTATTGTTTTTTCTATTCCTTCAGATATAGTAATAGAAGTGTCCTGCTTAAAATTTCCACTAAATACCATTTTATCATTTACTTTAAATTCCTTTGAAGTACCATTTAAAGACAAAACCAAAATCTCATTATTTATATATCGGCACAATCCAGAAGCCGTTAAATTACCCCTGTGTTGATTAATATTAACTCTATTAATTACAAATTCATTTTTCTCACCCTTTATATCTACATTAAAATATTTATAATCACCTTTTGAATATTTTGACTCAATTGCAACACTGCCGCCATAACCATCTTCCTGTTTTTTAATAAAAACCGCTCCATCTATAATACTATTGTCAAACAAACTTAATCCCGTAAATTCCTTTAAAACATATCCTTCCAGTTGTTTAATATCCATAGTTATGTTGAATATTTTATTTTTTAATGAAATCTCGCCATTACCTGCCAGATTTTCATTAAATAAAAATTCTGAAAATCTTATTGTGCTATTTTTATAATTTATTTTACAATGCAAGGAATTTTCCTTTTTTTGAATTAAAAATTTTGGAATATTAAAAACCGCTTCTACATCAGGCGATGTTAATGTCCCTTTTACAATAATCTGGCTTACAATATCGCCATCTATATCTTTGCCTCTTATTGCACGTATGCCGAGAGATGATAATCTTATATTATTTATATCAGCAGCTAAATTTATCATTTTATTATCGAATTTATAATCTCCTGTAATATTAACAAGTGTATCTGCTTTATTATTTAATTTTAAAGATAAAATATTTATAATATCGTTTTTGATTTGCACATTGCCGTTTAATTTTAAATTTTCATAATTATTATAATTAAAACTTCCGTCAATAATTAAATTTTTATTATTAAAAGAAAAAACAGAACTTATTTTTGATGCAGTATTTCCATCAAAATCAATTTTATCAGAATTTAATTGTAATATTAATTGTGGTGTCTTCATTGAACCTGAAAATTTTAAATTAACATCAACATTTCCATTAAAATTTTTATTTCCTGAAATTTTTGAAAAGTCAACTTTTTTTATTTGAAAATTAAAAGGATTTTTTATTAAATTTTTTTCATAAGAAATAATACCGCTGCCGCTTAATATTCCATCACCAACATTCCCCTTTAATAAATTTACATTAATTTCTTTTTTATTAAATGTTATTTCGCTTTCAAAGTTTTCTAATCTAGCTTTATAAACATTTCCTTCATCAATAAAAAATTTAGCAGATAGAAAAGGCTCATCTTTATTTCCTTTAACAACCGCCCCCCCACGCATTTTCCCAGAAATAAAATTTTCATTTATTAAAGAAATATCCACATTATCAAATGTAAGATTGCCATCAAAAACAACTTCTTTAAAAATATCTTTAATAATTCCTTTTCCATTACATTTTCCACCCATAAAATTAAAATTGATATTTTTAAAATATAACCTGTCTTTTATAAAAGAGATATCGGCATTCAGATTCTCAATGACTTTTTGGTAAACTGAAATGTTTGATTTTAAAATAGAAAACATACCTTGTATTTTTAATTTTTCCGGATTAAATTCAGTGCCTTCTATAGATAAATTTGATGAAAAACTGCCACTTTGTGCTAATATATTTTTATCAGGTGTAAAATACGAAAACCACAAAGATATTGGTTCATCTTTTACCTGAATTTCACTTTTAAAAAAACTTTCGTTTGAAATAAAATAATTAAAATCTATCTTTATATTATTCTTTATATTATTTTCTGTTTTTCCTGTTATATAAATTCTTAAGCTATTTGATTTTTGTCTGTATGCAATATTCCCTTTGAAATCCATTTTTGTTGAAAAATTTTTATCCAAATCTTCATAAATAACCTTTCCTTTTTCAATAAAAATCCTGTTAATTGGAAAAGTAAATTCTGTTTGGGTATTATTATTTTCATTTTTAGGAATTATGAATGATTTAAAAAAATCAGAAACATTGAATTGCCCCCTTTCTTTCTTTATATGAAAAACAGGCCCATTAATAATAATATGCGATAAAGTTTTATCAATGTCTTTTTTATAAATAAAAAGGTCAATAAGATTAAAACGAAAAACAATTGATGAAACATCTATAAATTCACCTGCTTCACCCATCGTCTTTTTTAAAGGTATTTTTATATTTTTGATAGTTATATTATTAATAAAACCAAGTTCTATTCTATCAATATCAACATCTTTGCCTGTTAATTTTAATATTTCTGATTTTGCATATTCTTTGAACTGGCTTGTCAAAATTCCTGTTTTAAAAAGCACAAAAATTAAAGTGGCAATAATGAAAATAAATATTACAAAAAAAACAATAATTTTTTTAATAAGTTTCATCAAATACCCTCATTTAATAAATATTACTTAATGACCTTAAACGCTATTTCATCTTTATCTCTGTCTATAACAACTTTATTATTTATTGCAATAGCACCACTTAAAATTTTTTCAGCAAGAGGGTCTTCTAACATTTTTTGTATTGCTCTTCTCAAAGGTCTTGCCCCATATATTGGATCATACCCCTTTTCAATTATAAGGTCTTTTGCATTATCTGTTAATTCCATTATGATTTTTTTCTCATTAAGCCTTTTTATTAAATCTTCCAGCATTATATCTATTATTTTTCTTAAATCATCTTTTGTTAAAGGATGAAAAACTATAATTTCATCTATTCTGTTTATAAATTCAGGATTCATTACTTTTTTCAATTCATCAAGCACCTTTGACTTCATAGAATCATAAGAAATTACTTCTTCATTCTTCTGAAACCCAAGTGGTTTGGATTTTTCAGTGTATTTTGAACCAATATTGGAAGTTATAATTATTACTGTATTTTTAAAATCAACAACTCTGCCAACCGAATCTGTGAGTCGCCCATTTTCAAGAATTTGAAGTAAAATATTAAAAACTTCAGGATGTGCTTTTTCAATTTCATCAAATAATACAACTGAATAAGGCCTTCTTCTGACTTTTTCCGTTAATTGTCCACCTTCTTCATATCCAACATAACCAGGTGGAGCACCTACCAGTCTTGAAACAGCAAACTTTTCCATAAATTCTGACATATCAATACGTATCAAAGCATCCCTGTCTTCAAAAAGTATGTAGGCAAGTGTTCTTGCGACTTCTGTTTTTCCAACACCTGTTGGTCCCAAAAAAATAAATGAGCCAATCGGTTTATTAGGGTCAGACATTCCTGAGCGCGACCTTCTTATTGCTTTTGATATTGCCTGTATTGCTTCATCCTGCCCAATTACTCTTTTGTGAAATTCTTCTTCCATTTTCAATAATTTTTCTGATTCTTTTTCTTCTAACTTATTAATAGGAATTCCTGTTTGTTTTGATATTATATATGATATATCTTCTGCTTTTACAACAGGTATCTGTCTGGATTTGGAATTTTCAAATTTTCTTCGAACTTCATCTCTGTATTTTTTTAATTCATTTATTTTATCTCTCATACTTGCTGCTTTTTCAAATTCCTGTGCTTTTATTGCTGATTCCTTTTCTCTGATAACCTGTTCAATCTCTTTATCTATATCTCTTATCTCATCAGGTAAAATTGTTGCATATAACCGGGCACGCGCACATGCTTCATCAATAACATCTATTGCTTTATCAGGCAGAAATCTATCAGGGATATATCTGTTTGAAAGTGTTGCAGCTGCATCTATTGCATCATCAGAAATTTTTACTTTATGATGTGATTCGTATCTATCTCTTAATCCTTTTATTATCTGAATTGTTTCATCTACTGATGGTGCTTTTACAAAAATTGGCTGGAATCTGCGTTCCAATGCACCATCTTTTTCAATATGTTTTCTGTACTCATTTAATGTACTTGCTCCAATACATTGAAATTCACCCCTTGATAATGCCGGCTTTAACATATTTGAAGCATCTATTGCACCTTCTGCAGCGCCTGCTCCAACCAGAGTATGTAATTCATCTATAAAAAGTATAACAGTATTGCCCGCATGCCTGACTTCGTTTATTATTGTTTTTAAACGTTCTTCAAATTCTCCCCTGTATTTTGTCCCGGCAACAACTGCCGCTAGGTCAAGAGTAACAACGCGACGATTAAGAAGTAATTCCGGAACCAATCCTTTTACTATTTTCTGAGCAAGACCTTCTACTATTGCTGTTTTTCCAACCCCCGGCTCTCCAATTAAAACAGGATTGTTTTTTGTTCGCCTTGATAGTATCTGAACAACCCTTTCTATTTCATCTTCCCTTCCAATAACAGGGTCAAGTTTATTATCTCTTGCAAGAGCGGTTAAATCTCGCCCAAAATTATCAAGGGTTGGCGTGGACGTTCTTTGCGCAAATTGGGCAGAATATTTTGGTGGTACACTGGACCCGAGTATACTAATTGTTACCTCTTTTGCCTTTCTATACGTAATTCCCATCTCTATTAATACACGAGCTGCAATTCCTTCCCCCTCTTTTAATAGTCCAAGCAACAGATGTTCTGTTCCAATATAATTATGGCCAAGCGATTGGGATTCTTCGGCTGCAAGTTCAAAAACCTTTCTTGTTTGTGGCATAAAAGGAATCTCACCTGCTATCATTGTGCCGCCGGAGCCATCCATAACCCTGTCTTCAATTTCAAGTTTAAGTTTTTCAATATCCACTGACATACTATCTAAAACAGCTGCAGCAATGCCACCACCATCTTTTAATATACCAAGCAGAATATGTTCTGTTCCGAGATAGTCATTCCCGAGTCTCTGTGCCTCTTCTTTTGCATAGGCAATTACCTTTCTTGCCCTGTCAGTAAATTTATCATACATATAAAACACCTCTTTATTATATTATAAAAAAATTTCTTTAGTATTTCACCTTCACACCCAATATTTTTGTTTGTTTTCTGAATTCTTTTATTAATTTTTTAGTAATATGACCAGGTATTCCACCATTTATTTCCCTGGCATCAATTTTAACAACAGGAATAACCTCTGCAGCAGTCCCTGTTAAAAAGCACTCATCAGCAGTATACAAATCATATCTGGTCATTATTTTTTCTTCTGTCCTTATTTTTAATTTTCTGGCAATTTCAATTATAGTATTTCTTGTAACACCTTCTAAAGCGCCCATATAAGTTGGTGGAGTATATAACGCACCACTATTTACAATAAAAACATTATCACCTGTTGCTTCAGTGACATAGCCCTGATTATTTATCATTATTGCTTCAAATCTGCCATGATTTATTGCTTCTATTTTTGCAAGAACATTATTTAAATAATTCAGCGATTTTACCTGCGGATTTATTGCTTCACTTATATTTCTTCTTACTGCAACAGTTGTTATATCAAGACCCTTTTTATAAAACTCTTCAGGATATAATTTTATATTATCAACAATAATAAAATAAAATGATTTTGGACATTTTCTCGGATCAAGTCCAAGATCACCAGCGCCTCTTGTAACAACCAATCTTATATAACCATTTTTTATCTTACTTGCTGCAACTACTCTTACTGTCTCTTTAATCATCTGTTCCTTGGTCATACCAATATCAAGCATAATAAATTTTGCAGAATTATAAAGACGGTCAATATGTTCCTGCAATTTAAAAATATTACCATCATAAATTCTTATACCTTCAAAAACACCATCGCCATATAATAAACCATGGTCAAAAACAGAAATTTTTGCTTCTTCTTTTTCTACTAATTTTCCATTTAAATTAACAAGCATAGAAACCTCCAGAAATTTATTTGTTATTTATTTTTTTTATATCTTTAATTTCGCCATCATCAATATGAATAACCCTGTCCCCATAGGATGCGAGTTTTTCATTATGCGTTACTATGACAAATGTTTGTTTAAAATTTTTATTAAAATCAACAATTATTTTATGTATTATTTCCGCATTTTGCTTATCAAGATTTCCAGTTGGTTCATCTGCAAAAACAATATCAGGGTCATTAATAATGGAGCGGGCAATTGCAACTCTCTGTTGTTCTCCACCAGAAAGTTCTGATGGTCTGTGATTTAACCTACCACCCAGTCCAAGAGTTATAAGTATTTTTTTGGCTTTTTCTTCTGCCTGACTTTTATCAATGCCATCCATTAAAGCAGGTATTATAACATTTTCAAGAGCGGTAAACTCAGGTAAAAGATGATGAAACTGAAAAACAAAACCCATTTTTTTATTTCTTAATGCTGCAAGTTTATCATCATCCATACTATATATATCTATATTATTTAATATTACTTTTCCTGTTGTAGGTCTGCTAATGCCTCCCATTATAGAAAGTAAAGTCGATTTTCCAGCACCAGATGGTCCAACCAACATTAATAGTTCTCCTTCAACTACTTCAAAATTTATATTTTTTAAAACATTTAACTGGTTTTTACCAGTAACAAATGATTTCTTTATTTCTCTTATGGTCATAATATTATTCATATCTTATTGCCTCAACAGGGTCAAGTTTTGAAGCATGAAAAGCAGGGTAAAGAGTTGATAAAAAAGATATAAAAATGGCAACAATTGGTATGATTATTACTTCCTGCCATTTTATTGTAACTGCAAGTTTATCTATGTAATAAACACTTCCTCCGCCCGGCATTGATATAGGATATGCCTGTAAGTAAAGACAAATACCAATACCGATAATAAAGCCAACAATTGCGCCAATAACACCTGTTGCAACTCCCTGAATAATAAAAATATTCATTATATCTCTGTTATTTGCGCCTATTGATTTTAGTATGCCAATTTCTTTTGTTTTTCTCATAACAACCATAATAAGAGTGCTCGCAATATTAAAAGCAGCAACAAGAACAATCAAAACAAGAATAATAAACATTGCTATTTTTTCTATTTTCAATGCAGTAAAAAGATTTTTATTCATTGACATCCAATCACGTGCCCAGATATATTTAAACTTTCTGTGTATTTCAGATGCCACATAACTTGCATTTTCAATATTATCTACCTTAACTGCAATTCCGGTTACAACATCCTCTTTTTCAAAAAGTTCCTGAGCCGTATTTAATGACACATAAGTAAACGTACTGTCATAATCATACATACCTGCTTCAAAAATACCAACAATCTTCATTTTTATCATTTTTGGCATAGGTCCTGCCGGAGTTTTCTTAAATATCGGAGAAATTACAACTACTTCGTCTCCTAAATCCGCACCTGTTGAAAGTGAAAGTTCTTTTCCAATTATAATCCCTTTCTGATTTTCTGGCAGGTCTTTGGTTATTGAATTAATATCCCCTCTTATGATATTTTTTGAAAGTTTATTTACCTTTGATATACTCTCCGGTTCCACTCCCCATAGTAAAATTCCATCAACTTTGTCAGAAAATTTTAGCATCACCTGTCCCATAAAATACGGAGCAACAGCAATTACATGGTCTATTTTTTCAATTTCTTTTGCAATATTTTTATAATCTTTCATTCCAGTCTTAACATCGCCAGGCAATGCAATAACATGAGCATTCGTACCAATTATTCTGTTTCTAATATCTTCATGAAATCCATTCATAACAGAAATAACAACAATTAAAGCTATTACACCAAGAGCAATACCAGCAATGGAAATAAAACTAATGATGGAAATAAATCCCTGTTTTTTTGCTCCTAAATATCTTAAACCTATAAAATAAGTAAAACCTCTTGGCATAAAACTCCTTTTATTTATTATCAGGTCTTAATAAAGGAAATAAAATCACATCCCTTATTGATGCTGAATTAGTAAAAAACATTACCAAACGGTCAATGCCAACTCCTAGACCACCTGCCGGTGGCATACCATATTTTAATGCTTCAATAAAATCATAATCTATTTCCCTGTGCACTTCTCCTTCTGTATCCATTTCAATCTGGTTTTTAAATCTTTGCTCCTGGTCCATTGCATCATTTAGTTCTGAAAAACCATTACCTATCTCTCTGCCAAATATATATGGTTCAAATCTTTCTGTAACTGTCGGGTCATTTCTACTAATTTTTGAAAGTGGAGATATTTCTATTGGAAAATCCGTAATAAAAACAGGCTGTATTAATTTTTGTTCAACAAACTCTTCAAAAATAAGCGCGGTTAATTCACCTCTTGTTATTCCTTTTCTTATAATTACTTCTTTTTGTGAAAGCAGTTTAATAATTTCTTCATCCTTCATATTATCAATATCCATTCCCGCATATTCTTTTATTGCATTTTTCATTGAAATTCTTTTCCATGGTGGTGTCAAATCTATTTTCTCGCCCTGGTATTCAATTATATGGGTATTAAGTATTTTATCAGCAAGATAAACAACCATATCCTCCATAATTTGCATAACATAACTATAATCTTCATACGCAGCATAAAGTTCAAGCATTGTAAATTCCGGATTGTGTTTAATTGAAATACCTTCGTTTCTAAAGTTTCTATTGATTTCATAAACTTTTTCAAACCCAGCTACAAGCAATCGTTTTAAATAAAGTTCCGGAGCAATTCTTAAATATAAATCCATATCAAGGGCATTGTGATGTGTCCTGAATGGTTTTGCCTTTGCACCACCTGGTATGGGATGAAGCATAGGTGTTTCAACTTCTATGAAACCACGTTCATCCAAAAAGTTCCTTATTTCTTTTATAATTTTAGTCCTTGTTTCAAATGTATTTTTTACATCCTCATTTACCATAATATCTAAATATCTTTTTCTATATCTTAATTCTTTATCCTTTAAACCGTGAAATTTTTCCGGTAAAGGAAGGAGTGATTTTGTTAAAATTTCAAATTTTATTACTTTTATTGTTAATTCACCGGTTCTTGTTTTAAATATTGTCCCTTCTATTCCAATAATATCTCCAATATCTAATTTGTTAAAAATCTGATAATCTCTCTCTCCAACGATATCTTTACGAACATAAAACTGAATTACACCTGTTGTGTCCTTTAAATTTCCAAAACAGGTTTTTCCATGCCAGCGTAGAGTCATAATACGACCGGCTGCTTTTTCAGTTGTTGCACTTTCTGTTTCTCCAATATTTTCATATTTCTCTCTTATTGATAATATATTTGCAGTCCTCTGATAAAAATATTTATATGGTTCAATTCCCTGTTCTTTAATAAAATTTAAATTGTCTTTTTTACTTTTAATAACATCTTCTTCTTTTATATCATCCTGCTCTACTTTCTTTTCATCATTCATATCAGACATTTTAATACTCCTTTAAAATTATATTTGCCCGTTTAATCTGTTTTTATAAAGATCCCTGATATCCTCTAAATATTCATAAGGCAATTTTATATCGCCAATTCTTCCATAGTCCCTTTGATTTCCATGACAATCAGAACCACCAGAAATCAATAATTTGTTTTCTCTTGCAAAGTCAATATATTTTGCACTGATCAGATATGGCTGGTCTGGATGATAAGCTTCCAGTCCATCAAGCCCCTGCTCTTTCCATTTTAAAATAATTTCGTCTGTTTCAAGATGAGAAGGATGAGCAAGTATTGCTACGCCGCCTATCTTTTTAATAATATTTATTGCGTCTTTTACTGTAATTCTTTCTTTTTCAACATAAGCAGGTCTTCCTTCACCTAAAAATTTATCAAATGCTTCTTTTACACTTTTCACAATGTTTTTTTCAGAAAGCAATCTTGCTATATGCAATCTACCTGCATTGTTCATATTATCAGTAATCTCATATAATTCTTCAAACTTTATTTTTATACCGTGATCTTTTAATTTTTTTATTATTTTTTTTGCTCTTTCAACACGAACTTTTTGAAACTTTGTCAATCTTTCAAGAAATTCGTTATCCTTCCAGTTTATATAAAGTCCAATTATATGAACTTCACGTTCATTATGAATTGCAGAAAGTTCTACTCCAGGAATAAATTCTATTTGATATTTTTTCTCAAAATACAATGCTTCATCCACTGCATCTATTGTATCATGGTCAGTTATAGCAACAGCAGAAGCACCTGCAATTTTTGCATTTTGAAAAACATCTTCCACAGTAAAAGTGCCATCTGATTTTACAGTATGAATATGTAAATCTGCCCATTTTTCATCTTTTTTCACTTTTATCTTCCTTATTATAATATTTAAGCGAGCATAACGCTCGCCAGTATTTTACCACAAACAAATATATTTTTAATATATTATTTTTGGAGCGGGCGATGGGAATCGAACCCACGTTACAAGCTTGGGAAGCTCGCATTCTACCACTGAATTACGCCCGCGCTTCCAAAACTCTATGAAATTATGTTTATTATAAAAATTTTTTATGGGTTTGTAAAGAAAAATAACACAAAGTACGTAACCCCTCAGTTATGGTAGGTTTTTATAAAATATGAAGTAAATTTTTTTGCTTTACTTTTTTACATTAATAAAATCTCCCCCTGCCCCTCTTTTATACCGTAAAATTCACTTCGTTCATCACGGC
>Ga0207433_10009822_pt1 | contig 15117 bp, 11 predicted proteins | sample YelNatPaOPGAMG01_FD_187559 | JGI IMG/M metagenome (GOLD analysis project Ga0207433, IMG submission 187559) | Hot spring thermophilic microbial communities from Obsidian Pool, Yellowstone National Park, USA - OP-RAMG-01 (SPAdes) (version 3) | ecosystem: Environmental > Aquatic > Thermal springs... | reverse complement strand
TGACACCGTTAAAAACTGGGAGGGCGTAGTAGTCGCCAAACAACACAAGTATTTATGCTCAAAACCAGCCCAGGAAATGATAATTGAAGCAATAAAAAAGAATAACTTGGATAGAGTTGTTGTCGCAAGCTGCACACCACGTATGCACTTGCCCACATTCCAAAACGTCTTGGAAAGGGCTGGACTAAACCCTTACATGCTTGAGTTCGTAAACATCCGCGAACAAAATTCATGGGTGCACGGTCCACACCCTTCAGCCGAAGCTACAAGAAAAGCCATAAGCCTCATCAGAGGCGGTTATGAACGCAGCGTGGAGCTTGAGCCATTAGAAACAATAAGCGAAAAGGGCTCAAGGGAAATCCTAATAGTCGGCGGCGGAATAGCCGGCATAACAGCTGCGCTTGAACTCGGATATTTAGGTTATAAAGTACACCTTGTTGAGCGAAAGCCAAGCATAGGCGGCAACATGGCGAAACTCACAAAGGTTTTCCCAACCTTGGACTGCGCCCAATGCATTTTAACGCCGAGAATGGCTGAAGTTGGAAGAAACCCAAACGTGAACTTGTTAACGTATGCTGAAGTGCAAGAGGTAAGCGGACGACCAGGAAACTATAAAGTTAAGGTTTTCATGAAGCCTAGGGGCGTTGACGTTGAAAAATGCAGAAGTTGCGGTGTATGCGCAAAGGTTTGCCCAGTTACTGTTACAGACGAGTTTAATGAAAGCTTAACCCAAAGAAAAGCAGCCTATATAGAGTTTCCACAAGCAGTCCCATCAGCCTACGCCATAGACTTTAACGCTTGCAACAAATGCCGCAAATGTGAACAGCTTTGTCCAGCAAAAGCCATAAACATAGATGACCAAGGCAAGATTGTTGAACTAAACGTTGGCGCAATAATTTTGGCTACGGGTTATCAGCTTTACGATGCGAGAAAACTGGAAATTTACGGTTACGGCACATACAAGAACATCATAACAATGATGGAGTTGGAAAGGCTTACGTCGGCAACTGGACCGACTGGCGGTTTTGTTAAGAGGGCAGACGGAAGCGGCGTTCGAAAAATGGCAATCGTCCTATGCGCTGGTTCGCGCGACAAGAACTACATTCCATATTGTAGTCGAATTTGCTGCATGTACTCACTTAAACAAGCCTTCGTGCTAAAGAAAATGCTCGGAATAGACGTAACAATCTATTACATCGACATTAGGGCTACGGGAAAGGGCTACGAGGACTTGTATTGGAGAGACCAAGAGGCAGGCGTCGTCTTCATCAAGGGCAAGGTGGCTGAAATTTACAAGAATAATGCCAACGGCAAACTTGTAGTTCTGGCTGAAGACACATTGACAGGCGAGATGTGTGAAGATGAATATGACATGGTTGCACTGGCTACGCCCATGGTTCCGCCAACGGGACTTAAAGAACTAGCTGACAAAATGAAAGTGGCTATTGGCGAAGACGGCTTCGTGACTGAAAAACACCCGAAACTTGATCCAGTAGACTCGCTTGTTACTGGAATATTCGCTTGCGGATGCACCCTAAGCCCGAAAGACGTGAGAGACACGGTTTCGGATGGACTTGGCGCGGCGGCAAGGGCAGCCCTTTTCCTAAAAAGCGAATACATAACAACAAGTCCAGAGAAAGCCTACGTTATCACGGATTTATGTAACAATTGTCAAGTATGCATGCAAATATGCCCAGTAAACGCCATAATAATGGTTGAAGGAAAAGCGAAAATAGACCCGTTCCAATGCATCGGATGCGGCGCATGCACACCCGCATGTCCACAAGAAGCTATAGACTTCAAGAACGCAACGATGAAACAGATTCTCGCCACATTGAGAGGGGTTTTAGTTGGAAAGCAGACTGAAGAAGTGCGGATAATAGCTTTCGTCGACAAGAATGTCGGTTACACTGGAATGGACTTCTTGGGACTGGACAGAACAAACTATCCGGAAAATATTCGCATAGTTGCTGTGCCCTCAACCGCCATTTTAGGGCTTAAGCATATTCTTTATGCTTTTGCTTATGGCGCTGACGGCATCCTAATAATTGAAGGTTCAGAGGAAATTGACGAGAAATTCACTAAGAAACGCATGATTGACATAGGAAGGGAATTAGCAAAATACGGCATCGAATCAATGAGGTTGCGCTACAGCTATGTTCCACTGCCCGTATACAAGAAAGCAGCAGAACTGTTCACAATGTTCACGGACAGAATAAAGAAGTTCGGGCCACTTGCAGATGAAAAAAGAAGTAACATAAAGCAACAGCTCAAAATTTGATTCTTCTCACCCCTTCTCGTTCTTCTTTTTACGTGTGGATATTAAAATTCGCGAAAGCAAAAGAGAGAAAAATTATATAGTTTAGTTTTATCTATCAAGTCTCTAATAATCTGGAGATGAGAAATGCTTTGAATATAATTGTTTGCGTTAAACACGTTCCAGAAACATCTGAAGTGGAGCTAAAAATTGACGCATGTGGAAAGTCGATAGAAAAAGCTAGGCTGATTTTTGACATTAATGAATGGGACGACTACGCTTTGGAAGAGGCGGTGCGAATAAAAGAGAAGCTTGGTGGAACAGTTACAGCCATAACAGTAGGCCCAGAAGAATCTGATACCACATTACGCAAGTGCTTAGCCCGTGGTGCAGACAAAGCCATACGCATAACAGACTCAAAAATCGAAGGCTCAGATGGCTACGGCATAGCAAAAATCCTACATAGCGTAATCAAAAACTTGAATTACGACTTAATTTTGACTGGTTCTCAAGCTGGAGATGACGGATACTCAATGGTTGGTCCAATACTTGCTGAAATGCTTGGAATACCGCACACCACGCTTGTCAAAAAAATCGAGTTAAGCACTGGAGTTGCAAGGGTCAACCGTGAACTTGAAGGAGGAATCGAAGAAGTTATTGAAGTTAAACTCCCAGCACTTTTCGCGGTTCAGACAGGCATAAATGAGCCGCGATATATCTCAATAATGGGTGTGCGCAAGGTGATGCAAAAAGAAATAAAAGTCATAGACTTGACTGAAACGGGTTTAAGCGAAAACGATGTTGGCGAAGCAGGTTCATGGCTGAAAATAGAAAGGCTGTATGTGCCACCAGTTGAAAAACAAGCAGAATTTCTCAAGGGGAGCCCCGATGAAGTTGCAGCGAAAATTGTTGAAATTCTTAAGATAAGAGGGCTGATATAAATGGCTGAAATCTTCGTTTTGGCGGAACACAGACAAGGACAAATACGCGAGATCACATACGAAATGTTGACAAAGGGCAGAGAGATAGCGGAAAAAATAAACGCTGAATTGACAGCCCTCATACTTGGCAAGGATGTTAAAGAAAAAGCGAAAGTGCTCTCTGAATATGCCAAAAAAGTGGTAGTTTTTGAAGACAATAAACTTGAGAACTTCAATTCGGACACCTACCAAAAGGTGCTTTCGAGCATAATCATGGAACAAAAGCCGTTACTGACTATGATAGGGCATACTTCTTATGGAGTGGAACTCGCCCCAAGACTTGCAGCGTTATTGAAGATTCCTCTTGCCACAGACTGCATAGATCTAGCCTTTGAAGGTGAAAACCTAACTGTTACAAGGCAAATGTATGGAGGCAAAGTTAACGTTAAGGCTGTTCTAAAAAAGGCATATTCCTATATGATAACTGCACGGCAAGCGGCCTTCGCATCAAAAAAACCGCAACCGCCATTAAATGGCGAAATAATCGAAAAGCCGTCGCCGTTGACAGAGGAAATAACATCGAAACGCTTTCTAGGGTATGTTCTGCCACCGCCAGGCGGAGTGGACATAACAGCAGCTGAAAAGCTTATCGGAATAGGAAGGGGCATAAAAGATCAGGCGAACATGTCGATGATGAAAGAATTGGCAAATACCATAGGCGGGGTACTGGCTTGCTCAAGACCAGTTGTTGATAAGGGCTGGCTTCCAAGCGACCGTCAAGTTGGCAGTTCAGGAAAAACAGTCAAACCAAAACTTTACATAGCAGTTGGCATAAGTGGCGCATTCCAGCATGTGTTAGGAATGAAAAACTCCGACTTAATCATATCAATAAACAAAGATCCCAATGCACCCATATTCAACTTTTCAGACTACGGCATCATCGACGACTTGTTCAAGGTAGTGCCAGCATTAACGAACAAGATAAAAGAAGAAAAGAAACAAAAAGGAATTTAAACTAATGTGCGCGCAACAGGGTTTTTAGTGCGTTCGAGAACAGTTCACGAGGCATGCTGGACATAGTCCACAAAACGTTAAAGGCTCCAAAACCCAAAAGAAGAATAAAACTATTTTGTCTACGTAAGTTGCCATGTCCCCGCGCGCTAGGGTGTTGCTAAATTTTTGGTTTTGACATTTTCTTGTTTATCGGTGATGTTTGGAGGTGAATGTTGGTTTAAGGGATGTTTTGGCATGTTTGGATGATTTGGAGGGGTTTGTCTGTGAGCCTTACAGGCATGAGGGTGCTGGTAGGCCTCCTAGGAACCCAATGGGCATTTTGAAGGCTTTGATTGTTAAGCGTTTTAGGAATATTCCAAGCGACCGGCAGTTGTATAGGCGTTTATGGAGTGATTCTGAACTGAGGGAGTTATGCGATATGGAGGAGCATGAGAAACCTTATCATCCATCTCAGCTTACGCGTTTCAGACAGCGTATAGGCCCTGAAAGGCTTGAAAGGATAATGGAAGCGATTGTTGGCAAGCTTAGGGATGCAGGGGTTGTTAAAGGCGAGATAGTAGCCTGCGATGCAACATTCATTAAAGCCTACAGCAAGCGAGACCCAAAAGATGATTCGAGGGGTTATAGCGATCCTGACGCTAGAGTTGGAAGGGCTGAGAAGAGTTAGACGCCAGCTCAGACCTTCCATTAGCCTGTATAGCTGCACCAGCAAACGAGAACGAGAAGAAGCATGCCCCAAAGCTTATAGAGAAAACCATACATGCAACAGATAGGAAAGTTAGGGTTTTAGTGGCTGATTCGCAATACTCAAGCAGAAAGCTTAGAAAACACATATACTCCCATAGAATGAAGCCAGTAATACCCTACCCATCAAACCAGAAACCAGCCGAAGCTGAGTTTCTACGCGTAGACAAACACTTCAAAGCCCATGGACCTGAAAGGTTAAAGCGGCTCTACGCCTTTAAGGCCTCGGCTGAAAGAGCCATCTCAAGGCTTAAGCAGCATCTAAGCCTGGAAAACCACAAGGTCAAAGGCCTAAGAAACATCCTCACCCACGCCTTACTCTGCATCATAGCCATGCTGCTCTTGGCTTTAACAGCCGTAAAACATGGAAAACCAGAACAAATAAGAGCAATAACAAGACTGACATAAAATTAACAAGAAAACATCAATTTAGCAACGTCCTAGCGCGCGGCGTGCTACTTTAGTGAAGCAATAAAACTAATAAGGCGGCTTTAGTTTCTTTAGATAATAACCGAACTGGTGGTAACTATATTTTTCCTTCCCACATTTTTTTAAAGATGGTGACGGAATCTTCCGCTGAGATTTCACGTGGATTTCGAAGTAAGAGCCGTGCGTACTTTGTTAATAAATCCTCTGCATATCGTGAAACTCCTCCTTCGGGTATTCCTACCTCCTTTAAACTTGTGGGCAATTCTACATCTTCTATCAGCTTCTTTACGGCAATGACTGCTTTATGTGCCGCATCAAATGGTGATAAGTTCTTTATCTGCTCATCCATCACCTTAGCTACTGCGATAAACTTATCTAGACATGTGGGTAGGTTGAAGGCCATGATGTATGGCAAGCTCACGGCGCATGATACTCCATGTGGCAAATTATATTCAGAGGCGTATGTATATGCTATAGCATGCCCCGCACATAACCCAGCGTTTGAAAAGGCTATGCCAGCCATTAAAGCTGCTAAGGATAGCTTGTATCTCGCCTCGAAATTTTGACTATTTACATATGCTATCCTTAAATACTTTTCTATAAGTTTTACCGACTCTAGAGCTATGGCATCGGTCAATGGATTCGAATCCAGAGACATCATGGCTTCTATAGCATGGGATAATGCATCGATAGCTGTGCTTGCAGTTAACTTTTTGGGCATACTTAGGGTCATTAACGGGTCAACTATGGCCAGGTCAGCAAACAAATTGGGGTCCCATATGGCTACTTTAACGCCGTCAAGAGTTAACACAACAGCTTGTGAAGCTTCACTTCCAGTTCCTGCGGTTGTCGGTATCAGAATTAATGGTAGTCCATGTTTCTTAACTCTATTAGCACCAATATATTGTTTAATACTTCCCGGATTTGCCACGGTCATAGAGGCAACCTTGGCTGCATCTAAGACGGACCCACCTCCAATACCAACAACCACTTTGAAGTTATTACTTCTAACAAATTTAGCGAGTTCTTCTAAATCCTCTAATTGGGGTTCACTTTTAATCTCGTCATAAATTGTTATTCCAAAACCTTCATTTTTAAGGTTGCTTATAAGTTTATTAACAGGGTCTATATTTTTAACGGTTTTGTCTGTAACGAGGAGAACATTTTCACCACTTATCAGCTTGAGTTCAGAGCCCAACTTATTTGCTACTTTTGGCCCAAAAATTATCTTTCGTGGTGTTTGGAAGGAATGCTCTTTTAAAAAAGGCAATAACTCATTACTCATTTCCACAACCTCCAACTTTTAAAGAGAGAGAAATATATATAAAGTTTACAATTAACCTAACAAGACTTCAGGACACCTATAGCTAGGAAAAAAGAAATAGGCGAAAGCTGAATCTGCGGATACTTCAAAATTAACGACTTAACTCCTTTGTGCATACAACTATGCCCTTCGTTATGAAGGGAACCTAAGATGGGTGACTTGTGGATGTATGGAGAGGGTTTTGGGAGAAATTATTTAACATCATCGTCCTTCGGCTCTTTGGATGATCCTCGAGTTAAAAACTACATGGAGGAATTCATGGTCTTGCAGGAAAGAGGAATGCATACTGCTGATGAAAGACATACACATTGGCTTTGACACACTTATTGAGGAACTTTTAACACATTAGAAACATTACTTAAAATAATCCTATCTTTCAATGTGGATATCTTTGGCTATGGCATTCACATATTAAGTGCCGCTTAGCAATGTCTTTTTGACCATTTCGGGAATACTCATTATTGAAATTTTGTCCTCAAGGCCATTCTCTTTCAAGGCATCCTCAAGCATTGTGCCACAACTTGGGCATGCTACAGCCAAAATTTCCGCCCCGGTATCGTAAGCCTCTCTGATTCTAGCTTTACCATTTAAAAAGCCAAAATAGAAATTTCCACCGCCTCCTCCACAGCAGAAAGCGTTTTCTCTGTTTCTTTTCATTTCTATCAGCTCTATGCCTGGTATTGATTTTAATATTTCTCTTGGTTCATCGTAAATGTTGTTGTATCTTCCAAGGAAGCAAGGATCATGGTAGGTGACTTTGGCGCTAAAAGAAGACACTTTAAGTTTCCCATTTTTTATTAGCTCATGCAACAGCTGAGTATAATGAATAACCTCTGGCATATCTCCATACTCTGGATATGCATTTTTGAATGCATTGTAATCGTGTGGTGAAAGTGTAATGATTTTCTTGACTCCTAAATCTTTGAATGTTTTCATGTTCTTTTCAACTAACATTTCAAAGAGGCCTTTTTCCCCCAGCAATCTGACATCATTTCCGCTGCATATTTCCTGTTCACCAAGTATTCCAAAGGAAAATCCGGCTTTAACTAGCAACTCAGCTAAATTCCGAGCCATTCTCTGTCCAAATGTGTCATACGATCCCTCACATCCCACATAATATAGAAACTCATCGTCAAATTTGTACTTTCTAACTCCTTCAATTGCCTTCGCCCACTCTCCTCTCTTAGACCTTGCTTCTCCCCATGGATTTCCATGTTTTAGGATATTTTCAAGGAAATCTTTTACTTTGGGAGGTATATTACCTTGTTCAATTTGTTTTTCTCTTACAGCTAGGAAAATTTCTGTTATATGTTCTCCATGGTCTCCGTAACATTGAAATTCGCATGCTTTGCAGAGTGAGCATGAATACAGTTGCTCTAGGGTTTTTGTGTTCATAGGGACTATACCCTCTAAATTCCCCCTTAGCAGCCACATCAACCCTCCAGGTGTTGCTGACTCAAATTCCCATTGGTCCATCCTAGGACAAGTTCGATCATAAGTCTGATTAGGCCACTGGGTCCTATAAAGGCCCTGACAAGCAGCACATCCTATACACTTGTATACCCAATCCACTAATTCCTTAAACGTTAAGCGAACTTTTTTGACTCTATGCATATCCTGTCTATCATTTTTCTTCATATAACCCCCATCTTCCTGGAGCCATTATTCCATTTGGATCCAGCGCCTCTTTCACTTTTTTCATAAGTTTACGGAATCCTTTATCAGCGTACTCGTTGATGATTATGTCTGTTGCAAATTTTGGTGGTTTATATGGTAGGTATCCGTGGTCTAGTAGCAGTCTTACCTCTTCTTCATGTGCCTTTCTCACCTGTTCCACTTGTTCTGGATCTCCAGCATCAAACGAAACTATCTCTCTAAAGCACCCAATATGACCCCAGCACATCTCATGAACAACGAGCTGAGGGAATATTTTTTGGTATTTAGCGAAAATTTCACGGGTTTTCACCCAGAGGTTTTTAATGTGTTTATCGGGCCCTAAACCTCCAATCCAAGAAAGACCCGCTCCCTTTCCAGCGCCTGAAAAGCACATGCCAACGCCGCCGGGTGCCCCCAAAACTGGGCACCCATCAATAGCATCCGCTTGCCTACGAAACTCTATGTCAAAGGCTTCAGAGGCCATAATTTGAGCATCATATTTCTCTGCGAGGGATTTCGCAATTTTTCTTTTTGAGGCAAGCTCTTCTTCGCTTTCAAATGAAGAATAAATAACAGTATGAATTCCTTCTGGAATATCATCAAGTGGCCCAGTTATTGGAATTTCGGTGCACTTCTTCATGGCTACCATTAAATAACGCCAATCAACAACTGATACAGCGTCAAAACTATGCGTTCTTGCTAGTCTTCTTGGTAGCTCGCATGTTGTTTCAACATTCTTGGTCCCGAAAACCATTTTCTCTTCATATTTCGGTTTTGGAATTATTCTTATTGCTGCTTTTGTTACTATTCCTGTGGCACCATGCCATGCTATGAAGAGCCCTAACAAATCGGGTAAATCCTGTCGATGATCCCAAGCTTTCACTAATCCTCTCGAGCCTACGTAGGCTATTTCTCCTGTTGGGAGCACAACTTCTGCTGAGAGAATTTGGTCGCTTGGAGGACCATACTTTGTAGAAAATCTCAGATGCCCACCTAACAACGCATTGCTCACGACGCCTGTCTGTGCAGGTGCAAAGGGGTAAGAAAGCCTGAAATTTGGATGTTTCTCTTGCAATTCCCTATGTATATCTGCCCATGTAACGCCTGCTTCTACTAACGTATACTCCGCTTCCTCGTCGACCTCTAAAATCCTATTCATTCTTCTCAAATCAATTAGTATGCCTCCGGTTAGCAGGGCATGTACACCACCCATGTTGAGCCCCTTAACTTGACATTGAACCGGCACCTTATACTTGTTTGCCAGTTTCAAAATTTCACTAATCTCTTCCGTTGTTTTTGGCATCACAACTAGATTGGGCAGGTATTGGTCCAATTCAGTCATATCCTTTGAATAAACATACATGACACCGATGTCATCTTCGACGTACTTGTTTCCCACTATACTAGCTAGCTCTTCGCAGATTTGTTCTTGTTTCGTCAACTTCTCTGGAATATGAACTTTTTTACCAGTAGTTGCTACTTCTACTGTTTCCATATTGATTTCACTTTTAAAGTAAAACCACTTTCAACATTAATAAAATTTTTGGTAAGATCATCTGGCAGTCAGCACGTTTTGCCTCGCCCGCCTATCAAACTTTTGACTAAATTTAGGTAATTCTGAACTTTCACCGAATTACGTGTTAAGTCCACCCTTAAAATCTCCCAGATATCTCCGAATACGATTGATTCACACCTTATTTTATGAAGATATCTGTGGTCGAGTTGTGATGAGGCTTTAAAGTAAAACGTTATAGTAGATTATAATATTTCACACAGTACAGCAATTATAAAAACCTAAAGCAGTTGATTTAATGTGTAAACGGTATTCCCTTAGAGTGCCATCAGGAGTTCGCTACTGTAATCATACTAGTTGGTTACCACTTGAGATGTGTATAAAAAGTATTCTGATTTCTAATTTTTGCTAAAAAAGGGATTTGAGATGTTTAAGCCAGCGCTTTCTTAACTATCTCAGCAATATCCATGACCTCTATTTTACCTTCGAGATCTTCTGATTTGATACCGTCATTAAGCAATGTTGCACATCCACCGCATGCAACAGCTATTATTTTTGCACCTGCGTTGTAAGCTTCTCTCACCCTAACTCTGTTTGGGGCATCATCACCTTTTAGATAGTCCATGTAGAAGTTTCCGCTTCCTCCACCGCAACAAAATGCATATTCTTTATTTCTTTTCATCTCCACAATTTCGACGCCGGGAATCGACTTCAAGATTTCTCTCGGTTCATCGTAGAGATTATTATATCTTCCAAGGAAGCATGGATCGTGGTAAGTTATCTTAGTATCTAGACCGGATAATTTTAGTTTCCCACCCTTAATTAGCTTATGTAACAGCTGAGTATAATGGATTACCTCTGGCATTTTTCCATACTGCAAATATGTATTTTTAAAGGCATTATATGCATGCGGTGAAATCACGACGATTTTCTCAACCTTTAGATCTTTGAATGTTTTCATGTTCTTTTCAACTAACATTTCAAAGAGGCCTTTTTCCCCTAGCAATCTGACATCATTTCCGCTGCATATTTCCTGTTCACCAAGTATTCCAAAGGAAACCTCAGCCATAGCGAGAAGCTCTGCAAAGGCTGATGGAATCTTTTGTCCTATAGGATCAAAGGACTCAATACATCCAACATAGAGTAGGTATTCATCTCCCTTCTCATATTTTTTAACTCCTTTCACGTTTTTAGCCCACTCCGCTCTTTTTCCCATAGGTTCTCCCCATGGATTTCCATATTTGTCCACGTTTTCTAGAAATTCCTTAACTTTAGTAGGCAATATTCCCTCTTCAACAAAGCGTTCCCTAGCAGCTACGAATATGTCTACTATGTGGTTTCCATGATCCGCTAGACAATCATTCTCACAAGCTTTACAGAGAGGATCCATGTATAGTATTTCTGCTGCATGCATGTCTATGGGTACAACTTCCTCGAGTATGCCGTTGATTACCCGAATTTTTCCAGCGGGGGAATAAGTGAAAGACTTTTCCTGATAGTCGAAGGGACAAATGTAATCAAACCTATGATGTGGGAATGTCTTTTTGTATTCAGTTATGCAGGATCTGCAACCAATGCATTTATATGTCCATTCTTTAAGTTTCTGCCAAGTAACCTCAGTCATAACTTTCGCCTCCATCCTATAACTCCCACCTTCCAGGAGCCATTATATGATTAGGGTCTAATGCCTCTCTGATTTTTTTCATGAGCTGGTAGAATCCTTTGTCCATGTACTCGTTGATGATTATGTCTGTTGCAAATTTTGGTGGTTTATATGGTAGGTATCCGTGGTCTAGTAGCAGTCTTACCTCTTCTTCATGTGCCTTTCTCACTTGCTCCACCTGCTCAGGGTCGCAGACATCGAATGAAACTATCTCCCTAAAACAGCCAATATGACCCCAGAGTTTTTCTTGGAAGAAATTCTGCAGGAATATTTTATCGTACTTATCGAATATCTTTACCGTTCCTTTATAGAGTTCTTCAAAGAACCTATCTTCACCCAGTCCTCCGACCCATGAGAAACCTGAGCCTTTTCCTGCTCCGGTAAAACATATGCCTAGACCGTTTGGATTCATGCATGCTTGACCAGGTATTGAAACTACTCGATACATTTCAGGACCGTATTCCTCAAGAGGTTTCACGGATTTGGCATTATACTTTTGTGCTAGAGATTCTGTAAACTTCTTTTTGTATTTAATCTCTTCATCTTCGCCTTCTACAGATGAGTATACGACATCAGCTGCTAGTTCAAGCATGTCTGGAGGTTTCTCCGGAGGCACCTTTGCCGCTTTCATCATGTAAATTATAAGAAATCTCCAGTCCATCATATGAATCACATCGACAACTCTTGATCTTGCTAGTCTCCTTGCGAAATTAAATGCATCCCTTGCGTTGTTAAACTCTACTATTACTTCTTCTTCCAACTTAGGCTTAAGACATAGCCTGTATGCCATTTTGGTGACTACTCCCGTTGCGCCGTGCCACCCACCCAAAAACAGACCGAACAAGTCTGGAACTGGATTTCTAACACCCCAATATTTTGTCAGCGCCCTTGACCCGAGATACACGATTTCCCCTGTTGGAAGAACCACTTCAGCTGAAATTGCATGGTTGTAAGGTGAGCCATATATCAACCCATACTTATTGTGCCCATCTAAAATCACATTACCCATTACGCTTGCGAATGGAGGTGAAAATATCGGAGAAAACCTCAGATCTGGATGATTATCTTTCAAATACCTCCAAAGATCCGCCCAAGTAACGCCGGGTTCTATCAACGTGTACATACTGTCCTCATTAACTTCCAAAATCCTATTCATCCTTCTGAGGTCTATTAAGATTCCTCCAGTTAGCAAATGATGAACGGCACCAGTATTGTTAGCTGATACTACAACTTGTATGGGAACTTTGTATTTATTGGCTATTTTGATACTCTCGCTTAGTTCCTCGGTAGTTTTTGGTAACACAACCATTTCAGGGAGATAAAAGTCATGTTCTGTCGGAACAGCGCCATATACATATAAAGTAGCCATGTCATCTGATACAAATTTTTCTCCGACGATTTTTATAAGTTCTTTCAGGATTTCATTGTGTTTCTCATGCCGTGAGGGAACATAAACTTTGCGCCCGCCCACCGTTTCAAATTTTTGGAAAGAAATCTCCATAAATTTCCCTTCTAATTACATTTGTTTATTAATAGATACTGAGAATATATAAAATTTTCGCGTAAGTGCGGAAATTTTATTCTAACATGCTAAGAGTTTCTCGATAATAGCCAAGGCCAACGTGTACGTGCTTTGATCAGCAGTATACATATCTATCTCCATTAAATCCATTCCAATCAGCGAACCTTTCTTTAATGCAAAATTTCTTATTTCACTAATGATCCTGCAGATTTCATCTGTTTTCATCCCAATATACCCATTTGAGAATCTCACACCTTTAGTGGCAGCATTAGCACCAATATCCATATCAATTGAAACGTACACGTACTCGATATCACGATTCTTGAACAGATTTTTTAGAACTGTCGGATCTCTCCTTAAATCCTCTTTTTTAATTATACTCACACCTCTTTCTTGCAAAGCCATGAATTCTCTGATATAATTTTTAACTCGCGTATCACTTAGACTGAACGCTTTAGGAGGAGGGTAGTTTGAAATTCCAATACAAACCGTATTTTCCGGTAGAATTACCCGTTCCTTTATAAGAAATTTAATAAAGGACTCGGTGTTATAACTATCTGCTCTATCATAAATATATGGATCACTTTTTCTGTAGATTGTTTTAGGATTTGTTTCAATGTCATAGTGTATCAAACCTAATTTTATTGGCAGCGAAATCCCATCAAAATGAGAATCGATGAAAACTGCCAAAATATTGTTCTTTCCATATATTTCAGATAACGCCTTTAAAACCCCACCTGTCATAGAGTGATCAACGCCTATAAGAAGTGGGACGTCAGGCAAAATATTAGTTTTAGTAAATTCGCATACTTTAGCAGCATAATCCTGACAACCATTTGAATCAATGAAGGCCACAAAATTCGGAACGTTCAAAAGGGGTAAATCAGAAAGCAGCGGAAAAGGCGTCAACCATGTTTCAACATCAACCTTTCCCTTGCCGCAAAAAATTAATCCACTCCTTTTTGCAAAGTTTGTAATAAGGTCAAAAGTCACGTCGTAGGGATCCATGTAACCATTTCTTTTCAAAGATTTGCTTGATAACGCATACCTAACTTTTCTTTGTATATATTGTTCGCGTTCATCGGGATCTAACGGACAGCCAAATAGGGCTATATGCTTCTGATCCTCCAGCTTCACGGCTGTGCACCTACTATCTTGTGTGAAATTAGACCGGAGTGCGCGTTTGTTTCGAAAATTCCTCTTATTAACATTCAAACATGAGGAATTTAAGCTTAGAGAAGCGAAGTGGAAAGGCACACAGAATCAAGCTTCTTTAATGTATCCCATCTTCTATAAAGGTTATGTGCAATTCCAAGAATATCTAGAATTTTCCCAGTTACAAAGTTTTCCATATCTTCAATTGTCTTGGGATCATGATAATATGTTAACACAGGAAAGAGAATATAAACTGAATCAATTTTAGATAGTTTAAGCATGTTACGTAAATGTATTTGATTTAATGGGGCCTCCCTAGGAACCAATACTAGTTTATTCCTCATTCTGATCTGATTATCAGCTACTCTCGAGATAAGATTACAAATAATTCCATTAGCTAGCTTAGCGATTGTATTCATGGAGCATGGTATAATAATCATACCGTTAACTGGAAAAGACATTGAAGAAATAGGAGCATCCAATTCGTCGGCATTAAAAACATTCTTAGAATAGCGTTTAATCTTCTTTAAAACCTCAGAACCTCCTTCATACTCAATAACCTTCTTAGCTGAATTCGAAACAATGGTGTAAACCTCACTAAACTTGTGTAACTCCTCAATTAATCTCACCGATAACTTGACTCCAGAAGCGCCAGTAACGCCTATAATATATCTTAACATATGGTTGCCTCTATACTAAGATTTTGATTTTTAAAATATAAGGTTAACCTTCCAGGCGGGATGGAAAAATCTTAAACTTCTTTTGATATTTCAAACAGGACTTCACTTTAGTCCTAGAGAAGCTCGGATTTTTCGCTAAAATCTAGGTGCTTGAAATACTTTGAAGCAATTTTTTGACCGTGGATATTCTGGCTTTTTCTTCCATAGTTTCTTGTGTCATAAGTTCTAATGCCTCTTTAG
>Ga0207433_10009821_pt1 | contig 15117 bp, 18 predicted proteins | sample YelNatPaOPGAMG01_FD_187559 | JGI IMG/M metagenome (GOLD analysis project Ga0207433, IMG submission 187559) | Hot spring thermophilic microbial communities from Obsidian Pool, Yellowstone National Park, USA - OP-RAMG-01 (SPAdes) (version 3) | ecosystem: Environmental > Aquatic > Thermal springs... | reverse complement strand
GGTGACCGGCACCGGAGGGGCGGACAAGGAGTCCCTGATCCGCGCTCTCTCCTTCTGGTTCGGTACCGGCCTTGAAATCCGTACCACCCATGAAGGAGATGCCCTGGGGCTCGCCTTTCTCGGTTTCGGGAGGCTCGACCGCCCATGATCGCCCGTCTCTGGGGAACCCTTGAGGAGACCGGTCCGGAAACGGTCCTTCTCCGTGCCGGCTCCGTTGGCTACCGCGTCCTGCTCTCCCCCCACGCTGTGGGACGTCTTCCCTCCCAGGGAGAAGAGCTCTCCCTCCGGACCTTTCTCCTGTGGGGGGAGCATCAGGAGACCCCTCTTCTGATCGGCTTTCTCGACTCGGCAGAGGAGGATCTCTTCCACGAGATCCGGCGGATCGGAGGGCTTGGGCCTACCAAGGCGATCCGTATGATTGCCCTTCCCCCCGAGAGCTTCTGGGAGGCGATCTCCTCGGGAGATGTCAGCCGACTGCGAAAGCTCAAGGGCGTGGGGGAAACAACTGCCAAAAAGCTCGTCTCCGAGCTCCGGGACCGGGTACCGGTCTCCTTTGCCGGCAGTTCTTCAAATCTTCCCGGGCCGACGGAGACCCCTTCCGGGGGGGCCGCTCCGGGGCCCCGGGGTGTGGTGGGCGCCGTCCGGGAGGTTCTCGTTACCCAGTTCGGCCATGCTCCGAATGAGGCCGATGCCATGATCCGCCGGGCCCTGGCCCGGAACCCGTCAGCCCGTACCGAAGAGGAGCTCTTCAATGAGGTCTACCGACACGGAGTGGACTGATCCCGCTCCGAGCCCTCTCGACATGCCCGATCTTCCCTCCCCCGAATCCCCTGACTCCCCCGGGACCGCTCCCGGTATCCGCCCCCGAAGCTTTGACGAATACGTCGGGCAGGAGGCGGTCATCGAAGGCCTCCGGATCAGCATCGAGGCCGCTCTTAAAAGAGAGGAGTGCCTCGATCATATTCTCCTCCACGGGCCTCCGGGGCTGGGAAAGACGACGCTTGCCAGCCTGATTGCCGGGGCCATGGATGTGCCCTTCCTGACGACCTCCGGCCCGGTGCTGGAGAAGGGGGGGGATCTCGTCGGGATCCTCTCCCGGATCGCTCCCCGGACCGTTCTCTTTATCGACGAGATCCACCGGATCCCCCGGGCGGTGGAGGAGATCCTGTACGGAGCGATGGAGGACTTTGCCATCGACGTCATCTTCGACCGGGGACCGTCGGCCCGGACCTTCCGGCATAAGCTCCCTCCCTTTACCCTGGTGGGGGCGACCACCAGGGCCGGCCTTCTGTCGGCGCCTCTCCGGGACCGCTTCGGGATCTTCCAGGATCTCGACTTCTATCGTCCCGACGAACTTGTTCGCATCCTGCTCCGGTCGGCGGGGGTTCTGGGCTTCTCCCTGCCGAACGAGGCGGCCCTCGAGATCGGCTGCCGATCCCGGGGGACCCCGAGAATCGCCAACCGCCTCCTTCGCCGGGTCCGGGACTACGCCCAGGTCCGGGCCAACGGTCTCGTGACGAGGGAGTTGGCGATCGAGGCCCTTCGCATCGAGGGAATCGACGATCTCGGTCTCAATCGCGTGGATCGAAAGGTCCTGACCACGATCGGTACGGTCTATGGCGGAGGGCCGGTCGGGGTGGAAGCCCTTGCCGCGACGCTTCAGTTCGAGGTGGACACGATCATCGATGTGGTGGAGCCCTTTCTCCTGAAGGAAGGGCTCCTGGCGCGCACGCCTGCGGGCCGCCGCCTCACCGAGTACGGGCAGAAGCGCCTGGCTTTTCCCGGGATCTCCGGGGAAGAGCTCTGACCTCTCCTGACCGACCCGACAGGGGGCTTTGAAGAGGCGTTTTCTTCTTTTTTAGGAACAGGGTGGCGGGACATTGTCGGGATGCGGGAAGGAGGCCAGGAATGGCCCCCTGATCTGTTACGGTGAGGAGGTCTCGCCTTTGGCCGGGATCCCGTAGTTGTAGGTGATACCCAGAAAGACCGGGAGCGTCCACATCATCCCGGAGCTCACGCTGGTTCCTGTTGCGACATTCTGGGAGGAGACGGGGCTCTGGATGAGCGTGGGAAGGACCTCGCCGTAGATCGAGAACTGTTGGGAGAACGGGTAGATTGCTCCGATCCCGGCATCGACGGTCAGTGAGACGGAACCGGCATTCCCGGAGGTTGCGGAGAGGCTATTGAAGGACGGGCCGATATCGGCGGCCAGGTAGGGGACAATTCCCCCGGTGGCGCCCCGGGGATCGATCAGGGGGACGGTGGCCCCCGCCGTGAGGGGAAGGGCCGACAGGCCGTGGAACCCCATGCTCGGAGCAAAGGCCATGTAGCCCACGGAGAATCGGAGACCCAGGTGGGGGGCTATCTGGGAGCTCCAGCGAAGATGGAAGTCGAGACCCGTGTTCTCAAGGTCTCCAAGGCTCGGGGCGGGAACCGGAGTGCCGTCGATCCTTCCGCTGATGGGGCCGGACAGGATGGGGGCCACCCCCCCGTCAAACGAGAGGCTCTGCCAGGAGAAGACCCCGTCGTCGGCCTCCGCGGCTTCGGTATCCGGGCTCATCGAAAAGACGAACAGGAATGCCAGCAGAAACGCCAAGGCTCTGGTCGGTCCGCGCCAATTCCCAATGCGAGAGAAGGGTGTCATGGACACCATTCTCCCTCCCCCTCTTCGGAAATGTCAAACCCGCAAGCACCGGGGATTCCTCCCTCAAGGAGATAAAATGCAGATCAGCTCTGTCCTGTGGATCTTCTTTATCGTGATGATGCTTCAGCCGGTGATCTCCCGCCGGATGCTCGAATATGCCCGGGCGCAGGCTCTCCGGAACCTCGAGCGTTCCCGGGGAACCCGGGCGATCGCCCTGGTCCATCGCCAAGAGACGATGAACCTTCTGGGATTCCCGATTCTCCGGTACATCAATGTGGAGGACTCGGAGGAGATTCTGCGGGCGATCAAGCTGACCGATCCCGGGACCCCCATCGATCTCATCATCCATTCGCCGGGGGGGCTTGTCCTGGCCTCGTTGCAGATCGCCCACGCCCTGGCCAACAGGAAGGCCCCCGTGACGGTCTTCGTTCCCCACTTTGCGATGAGCGGGGGGACGCTCATCGCCCTTTCCGCCTCGCAGATCGTCATGGACGAGAATGCCGTTCTCGGGCCCGTGGATCCCCAGATCGGAGAGTATCCGGCCGCCTCGATCCTTCGGGTCCTCGAGCGAAAAAGCCACGACGAGATGGATGACCGGACCCTGATCCTGGCAGACGTGGCAGAAAAGGCGATACGTCAGCTCTTTCTCGGTGTGACCGGGCTCCTGTCCAAGCGCATGCCCGAGGAGAACGCGAAGAGGCTGGCCGAGCTTCTTGCCACGGGGCATTTTACTCACGACTACCCCCTGACCGTCGAGGAGCTTCGCCAGCTCGAGATTCCCGTTTCGACAGAGATGCCGGAGGAGGTGACCCTTTTCATGCGACTCTTTCCGCAGCCGAAGCAGCTCTCCCCCTCTGTCAGCTACCTTCCGACCCTCCCGGGGCGGCACGCATGACACGAGCCTCGTTTTTCCGCCCGGGTCTCTCTGGTAGAGTAGAATGGAGAGGTGGAAGTTCTTTCTGTCCCGAACATTGACAAGTTTTTTTTGAGGGGGAGAAGGGGCAGCAAGACTAATGTGTTGCCCGGTAAAAGATATCGTTTTCGGGACCATCCAAAATTACGATACCACGGGCTTCCCACCTGGCCACCGGATTGGGGCGGAGTCTCTGGGGGCTATGACCCCACTCCCCGAGGGGAAGCCGGAATTCTTCATGATGTCGAAAAAGTGGATGAGGATTCTTTTTATCCGGAACGTCTGTCTTTGACAATGGAATATAATGGAAAAGTCTACTCCGGCGGCCTCTGAATAGAGGAGTCCGAGTTCCCCTCCCGGGAGTCAGGAAGTGAGGGAAGGGGAGACCGGGAGCGTTCGCAGGGGAGTTTCCCTCCGGGGAAGAAGCCGGCTCGAGAAGTGCCGGGGGATCGGTCTTGGGAGACTGCGAGAGGGTGTCTGCCTCCCGTTAACCTCCGAACAGAATCCGATGATTGTCCCTCCGTTATACGGGAGGGGCTCAAATTTCAAACAAATACATTAAGGATCTCGCCATGTTTGTTGTCGCCAACAGGATTCGCGTGGCCTCAGGCCACGAAAAGGCCTTTGAGGAACGCTTCAAAAACCGCAAGGGGATGATCGACGGATCCCCGGGGTTCATCCGGAACCTGATTCTCCGCCCGGTCGACTCCGAGTATTACTCCGTCATGACCTTCTGGGAGTCGAAGGAGGCCTTTGAGGCCTGGACCCACTCCGACTCCTTCCGGGAGGCCCACAAGGAGCGTCCGCCCCGGGAAATGTTTTCCGGCCCCAATGTCCTCGAGATCCACGAGGTGATCATGGATACCGCCTCCCATGGCTAAGGGAGTCCTCCTGCTCTCCGGCGGGCTCGACTCCTCCCTGTCCGGCCTTCTCCTTAGGCGGATGGGGGTCGACCTCGTGGCGCTCCATCTCGAGAGCCCCTTCGGATGCGACTCGATGGCCGAGACCATGGCCCGGGAGATCGACGTTCCGCTGGTGACCCGCCCCAAGGGAGAGGCCTTTCTGGAGATGCTGGCCCATCCCCGGTACGGTTACGGAAGCGCCATGAATCCCTGTGTCGACTGCCGCATTCACATGTTTCGCATGGGCCGGGCCTTCATGGAGGAGGTCGGCGCCTCCTTCCTTGTGACGGGAGAGGTCCTGGGCCAGCGCCCCATGTCCCAGAAGAGGCGCTCGATCGTGGCGATCGACCAGGACTCCGGGATGGAGGGGCTCGTCCTTCGCCCCCTCTCGGCCCGACTCCTTCCCGAGACCCTGCCGGAAAAAGACGGAACGGTCGACCGGAAGCGCCTCTTCGGCTGGGCGGGACGCTCCCGGAAGCCCCAGCTTGAACTGGCCAAAAAGATGGGGCTGTCGGTCGTCCCCTCTCCTGCGGGGGGATGTCTTCTGACCGACACCAACTTCAACGACCGGGTGGGAGATTTTGTCCGGATCGACTGGCAGGAGACCAAGCCCTCGGGAGGGCGACGGGAGGCCCTGGCGGCGATTCTCCGATACGGGCGGCACTTTCGTTTCGAGGAGGGGGAGTGGGTTGTCGTGGGTCGCTCCCACGACGACAACCAAAACCTCGAGGCCCATATCCGCGGAGCCGGTGTGGCCTTCCGCCCCGACGGGTTCGAGGGACCCCTGGTCTGTCTTCTTCCGGAAGGGGCCCTGCCCCTCTCCCGCATGGAAGAGCTCGCCCGCGGGGCCCTCCATGCCTTTGGCCAGGGCAAGGTCCCGGAGGGCCCTCTGCCCGTCCGGATCCTTTCGGAGGAGGGAGAGAGGACCCATCTTCTCCCCTCCCTGCCCCCCCACCTCCGGCATCTCATGGAAAAGCCGGAATGGATGGCGCGGTGGCGACAGTGACAACCACGGTCCGGGAGCTCCAGTCCGATCACAGCCGCCTCTTTCGTCTTGGAAAGAGACCCTTTGTCTCGGTCTATCCTGTCCTCTCCCGCCGGGCCGGGGGGATCTCGGTCGGGGTCAACCTGAACCTCGACCGGGGGTGCAACTTCGACTGCATCTACTGCCAGGTCGACCGGACAGGGCCGCCCTCAACCCCTCAGATCGCCCTTCGGGAGCTTCCCGGACTTGTCGAAGAGGAGCTCTCCCTTCTCTTCGACTCCGTCAGTGAAGGGGCGTTTTTTTCGACCCCCCCCTTCGACGCCCTTCCGGCGCATCTTCGGGGGGTTCGAGACATCGCCTTTTCAGGCGATGGAGAGCCGACCCTCTCCCCCGTCTTTTCCGAGGTCTCGGAGGGGGTCAGGGGCTTCCTCTCGAAGCGCTTTCCTGAGGGATCCCCCCCGCTACTCCGACTGATCACCAATGGCACGGGGCTCTTCGGAGAGGAGCTGCGCCGTCGGACCGAGCGGACCTTCCTCCTGGCCGGGCCTGGAGAGATCTGGCTCAAGGTCGATGCGGCAACCGACCCGTTCTACTCCCGCATCGATCGTTCAAGGATCCCCCTTGCCCGCATGATGGAAGGACTTTCGGAGATTGTGATGGATCTTCCCGTGACGCTCCAGACGATGGTTCTCGACTTCGGAGCTCCGGGGGCTCCCGGAGCCTTCGTCTCCGACAGAAGCTTCTGGGATCCTCTTCTCGCACAGGTTGCGGCGTGGTGTGAAAAGGGGGCAAAGATCCGGGAGTGGCATCTCTATGGGGTCGCGCGCCCTCCGGCACTCTCTGATGTTCGGGTGGTCGAGAGCTCCCGGCTTCTCGAATGGGCAAAGGAGGCGGGTGACCGCCTTTCTTTGCCGGTAAAGGTCTTTTCGTGACACCCTCCCTTCCCGAGTTTTTTGCGGGATATGCAGGACTGTCCCACGACAGCGGCCCGGGCCATCCGGAATCCTCGGCACGTCTTGCGGCGGTCATCGAGGTGGGGAAGGAGCTTGTCCTTAAAAAAAGGGCCGCCTTCCTCGAAGTGCCCTCCGAACAGGACCTCTCCCTGGCCCGCACCGTTCACGACGGCTCCTACATCGATTTTCTCGAAGGGCTCTCTCCCGCCTCCCCGTCGGCTCCACTCGACGCCGACACCCAGGTGGGAGGGCCGACCGTAGTGGCCCTCCGGGAGACTCTCGGGGCGGTACGATCCCTTGCCGGGACAGCGCCCGGGAGATCGCGGAGGTGCTTTCTCGCCATGAGGCCCCCGGGCCATCACGCCCACTCGGGCGGAGGGATGGGGTTTTGCGCCATCAATCCCCTCTCCATCCTCCTGGCGGCACGGCAAAGGGCAAACCCGCAGGAGCGCATCGCCATCTTCGACTTTGACGTCCACCATGGAAACGGGACTGCCGATATCGTCGGCCGCCTCCCCGGCCGCGACCGGATCCTCTTTGTAAGCACCCATCGTTACCCCTTCTATCCCGGGACCGGTTCCGGCCGGGACAATCATGAGGGGCCGCAGGGCGAGGGGGTTCTCGACATCCCTCTACGGTCGGGGACAGACGACGAAGACTACCGGGAGATCTTCGAGGATGTGGTCCGGCCCCGCTTCGCGGCCTTTGCTCCTCAGACCGTACTGGTGAGCGCCGGCTTCGACGCCCATAGGGACGATCCCCTGGGAGACATGGCCCTCACGGAGGAGAGCTACCACCGTATCGGGCGCTGGCTTGGGGAGACAGCCCCCGGGCTTTGCGTGGCCTTTCTTGAGGGCGGCTATAATCTTCACGCCCTTCGGGACTCCTCCCGGGCCTTTCTCTCGGGGTGGTTCGAGGACTAGAATAAGGGGCGATCCCCGGGGGCGATCCGGGTCGCACTGGATCGCCTGGGCGCCTTTGTGTGACCGGGCTGGACTGTTGGCTTTGTTGTTGGTGGGAAGGATCCGGGGAGGGGAGAGTGGGGGAATCGACAGAAGATCTTCTGTCCGGCTTGAAGGCGGGAACGCGGACGCTCGTCCTGCGGGTCCCTGTCGTCTCGGTTGCGATGGAGGACGGAAAAAACGAGTGGTGCTTCGCCCCGGAGGAGGAGGATCTCCGGGAGATGGAGCGGCTCGGGGAGATCCTGTCGCGATGGGAGGAGGCGGTTGCTCCTGCCATGAGGGTGCTCCATCCCGATCGGGAGGGGGAGATCTTGGAGCTCTTTCGGATCGTCCGGGCGAAGCTCCTTTTAAATCGCCCCAACAAGTATTTTTTTGGATATTTTCGTCCCGGCGGATCCTCCGACGATGGCCGGGACTTCTACCTCACGACCTTCGACCGGACGCTTTCCCACCTGGCCGGTCTGGCGCGCAAAACTGCGGAGGACTCTCCGGAAGGGAGCGCCTCCGGATCCTTTAAAGGACACTGACATGGAACCCCCTTACCAGAACGGCTGTTGCGACTCTTGCGGGCGGACGAACGTTGTCCTTTACAAACTCTCCCTGGGCCACGACTTTTTCGACCGACCCTACGACAGGCTTTCGGCCACCGGAGACATGTCCCCCCGCTGGTACTGCGAGGAGTGCTCCCGGGAGAAGGACTTCCAGCGGGATGTAAGGGTGATCCGGGAGGAGTTCTCAAAGCTCCGGGAAGGGCAGGCTTCCTATCTTGACGACCGGGCGGCATTTGTCCGGGCTCGGGCGCGGATCGCCGCGATCGACCAGACGGTGAAGAAGGGGCGGAGCCCCCACGTCATCCTCGTGCCCCGGGAGGTGGCCCATCTGCTGATGGAGATCGACTCCTGGGCCGATGATCGCGGGATCGGGAACGGGGCGTCTTGAGGGTGGCGGGAGAAGGCGGATAGGATGGGCGAGGAGATGACGATGGACGACATGGTACAGCTGGACGAACTTTCGGAAAAAGAGGCGGGGCTTTCAGCTCCCGAGAGGGAGGGGGCCCGGAAGATTCTGCGGGCGCTGGCGGCAGGGGGCCGGGAGATGGCGGGGCTTCTGGCCTCGGGACCGCTCAAGGGGCTTACCGGTGCCTCCGGTGTGGTGAACGTGCAGGGAGAAGAGGTCCAGACCTTCGACGAGATTGCCCAGGAGGTCTTTACCCGGACGCTCCGGGAGACCGGGGCGGTCCGGTGTCTCGTCTCGGAGGAGCGGGAGACGCCCGAGATCCAGAACGGGGGCTCCGGTCTCTTTCATGTCGCCATGGATCCCCTCGACGGATCCTCCAACCTGGCCATTTCGGGGCCGGTCGGCTCGATCTTCTGCGTCTTCCGTCCTTCCGCGGGGGAGCCGGCCGATCCTTCGGCCGCGGTTCTCCTGTCGGTTCCGTCGCCCGTCTTTTCCGCCTACGTCCTCTACAGCGTCTCGACCCTCCTTGTCGTCTCGTTTGGCCGGGAGGTGAGGCAGTTCGCCCTCGACCCCGCCCGGGGCGAGTTCCTTCCCCTTCCCGGAACGGTGCGTTTTCCGGGTGACAGGGGACAGATCGTGAGCCTGAACGCCGGAAACGCCTCCCGGTGGAGGGAGGGGGACCAGAGCTATCTTCGCTCGCTCTCCGGGGCTCCCTACAGCGCCCGGTATGTGGGCGCCCTCGTCATGGACTTTCACCGGAACCTGCTTAAGGGGGGAATCTACCTCTATCCGGGAGATATGCCGAAGGGGGGCTCGGGGGGGCACCCCGAGGGAAAGCTCCGTCTTCTCTACGAGGCCATCCCCATGGCAATCATCGCCCGGGCGGCGGGAGGGGAGGCGGTCGACGGGACCCGCCCCATTCTCGATGTTTCGCCGGTCCACATCCACCAGCGGGTTCCTCTCGTCGTGGGTTCGCGTTCTCTGGTAGAGGACTATCTTCGCATCTCGGCCTCCCCTTCCTAAAGGGAAGGGTCTTCTTCTTAAGGAGCCTCTATCCCCCCGCGGGAAGCCGGATGGCAAGAAGGCGGGGCCGGCTCATCTCCTCCATCGCATAGGCGATCCCCTCGAATCCGCTTCCCGACTCCTTGACCCCTCCATAGGGCCAGTGGTCGAGCCTGTAAGTGGGAATCTCGTTGATCAGGACCCCGCCCGCCTCGATCGTTTTGGCCCATCCGATCGCCAGGTCGATCTGGCGCGTGAAGATCCCTGCCTGAATTCCGAAGCGGGAGCGATTGATCCGACTGATTGCCTCCTCGGGGCTGTCGAAGGGGGTTAGCGTCGCGACAGGACCAAAGACCTCCTCCTGTTCGATCGGCCAGTCGGCGTCCGTTTTTGTCAAAAGGACCGGGTGGAGAAGGGCCCCTTCCTGCCTGATTGGAGAGAGAAGCTCGGCCCCTGCCGAAACCGCCTCTTCGATCTTGTGCCTGACGGCATCGGCATGGGAGAGGCTGATGAGCGGGCCCACGAGGGTCCGGGGAGAGTCGGGGGGGCCCACGCGCCCGTCCGACTCAAGCTCCCGAAGTTTTTCCGCAAGGAGGGTTCGGAGCGTGTCATAAAGGGGGCGGGCCACGAGAATCCTCTGGATTGAGATGCAGATCTGCCCCGAATAGGCGAAGGCCCCGGAGATCAGTCGATCGCACAGATCGGGGGTCAGTCCGTCCTCTAAAATCATCACCGCGGCCGTTCCCCCGAGCTCGAGCAGGACCTTCTTCCGGGGGACGCGCTCCCGGATCCGCCACCCCACCGCCGCCGACCCGGTAAAGGAGACGACCGGAAGGGCGGGATGGTCGATAAGCCGTTCGATGTCGGGGATGTCGCAGGGGAGGATGGAGAGGGCTTCGGGCGGAAGACCGGCCGAAAGAAGAAGGGCGCCCAGGGCAAGCGCCGTGGTCATTCCCCGGGGGGCGGGCTTGACGACGAGGGCGCTCCCCGTGGCAATCGCCGGAGCGACCTTGTGGGCGAGAAGGTTCAGGGGGAAGTTGTAAGGGGTGATGGCGAGGACGGGGCCGGCCGAGACCCTGTCGACAAGACCGATCATGCCCGCTCCCTGGGGGACAAGATTGCCCGGCTGAAAGTGGTGTCCGTATGTGACGGCGAGATCTGCGGCCACCCTGAAGGTCGCGATTGCCCTTTCGACCTCGAAGAGAGAGGCTCCGGCAGGCTTCCCCACCTCGGCGGTGATGAGCCGGGCAAAGAGTGTCCGGTGGGTTTCAAGTCCCCGGGCCGTCTCCTCGAGAATCGTCCGTCTACGGTGGGGAGGAAGGCGGGTGAGGATCTCCTGTCCCCGTGAGACAGCCTCAAGGGCGAGGAGAATCTCTCCCGTTCCCGCCCGGGCGACCTGCCATACCGACTCGTCCGGGGTCATGGCCCTGACTGGCGGGGGGAGTGGTCGCACAAAGCTCTCGATCGTGTGTGCGGGAAGCGCGCCCGTCTCCCATCGTCCTCCGAGGAGAAAGGGGATGGGGGAGCGGCCGAGAATGTCCTCGAGCATGGGGGGCCTTTCGGATAGGGGGCAGGACTGTTATGGCCAATGATCCCGTGATCCCGGGAGACCCCGGGGAGTCAAGAATACCACCGGAAAAGGATACCGGAAAGGGGGCCGAAGGAGGGAAGAGAGCGAAAGACAGGGATACAGGAGATATAGGGGAGCCGTCCCCCCGTGTTCCGGGAGGAGCGGCTCCGGGGGCAGGTCTCAGAACCCCTTGTGGGGGGTCTTGCTGCGCGAGTCACTCGCCCCAATGACATAGGCCAGTCCGCCGGTCAGGAGGAAGAATCCTACGATCACAAGAACTACCATGGCCGGATTGGCAGAAGGTCCAAGCATGTCTTTCTTTCCTTTCTTTGGGGTGAGTGTTCGGTGGGCCGGATCAGGGTGTTTCGCCCAACAGCTTTCATTATAAGTGTCGCTTTTCGGATCTTCAACGGCATGATTTGTTAGAGAACAACTCATCATGCGCGGGGAGAGAGTGTCAGGAAGGACTTTCTCCAGGGGTCGGAAGTCTTTGCCATGTATGGTATAGTAGGCACGAAAAATGTTCGGCCCCGTTCTCTAGGGGGAACTCCAACCTTCCTGTGCGGGTGGTGCCGTGTTCCCGTCTCGTCTCCTTGACTCTCTCTTTCGTCATGCCGGCCGGACCCTTCTGGCCTCGGTGGTCTTCCCCGCGACGCTCCTTCCAGGCAGCCATTATGGCTCCTTTTCCCATGGAGCAAGCGGGGGGCTCTCCGTCCTTCCGCTTCCTCCGGGAGCAAAGATTCGTTCCTCCGTAACATTCGGGACCGGATCGCCAGGTCGTTATTACTTTCTCGACAACCGCCACCGTCTGCGACTTTTCCGGCTCTCCCTCGAGCATCCGATGGGGGCCCGGGATCTCTGGCGAGAGAAATGGGAAAGAATTCCCGTTCCGGCCCTTCCGGAGCGAGTGCGTCTGCGGGCCTCGGCGATCGGCCAGGGCCACCTCTTTCTCTCGGGAGAGGGGGAGGGGGGGGCGCCTTTTATCCGCTCCTACCAGATCGGGACAGGGAGCGGCGAAGCGGGAGAGCCTCCCGCCCTGACAGGAGAGGTGGACTACTTTCCGGAGAAAGGCGAGATCCCTGTCCGGCGCCTCCTCTTCGACAACATGGCCCGGATCCTCTGGATGGGGTACGACAGTGGCCGCATCGAGTCGGGAGAGCCCTATCTCGTTCTTCATGACCGGATTCTCTGGTCCGACCCTGCCGGCTACCTCCCCCTCCCCCGGGAGACCTCCCTGGACAAGGGGCCGCCCCCCCTTCTTACCCCGAAGAGTCTTTTGAAGTCCAAGGATCCCTGCTTCTCCTGCCGGTTTTACCTGACGAGCCGGAAGGAGCCGGAGAGCCACTCCATTGTGAATGATCCCGTGCGCTCCCCTTTAAATGTTGACAGCGCTCTTGGCCTGCTTCCGGTGGGGGGAGGTCGGGGGCTTTTTATGGGGAGTCGGAGCTATGTCTGCCGGGTTCCCCATGCCTCTCCCGAGGCGAGGATCTCCCACTGTCTTGCGGTCTCGGCCAAAGATCTTCCGGTCGCCGGCATCTGGTGGGGCAACAGTCTGGCCTATCTCTATCCCCCCGGGCGATTTTCGGGAGGGGCGAGGCGATGGACGATTGTGGCGGTTAACCCCGCCATGCTAGTCGACAAAATGACGCGGGTCGCTCCCGGACGGGTCTTTCCTTTTCTCAAGGTTCTCAAAACCGCTGGCCACCCGATCTTTCTTCCAGCCGGGGCGAGGCCCCGGGTGCAGACCTTTAGCACCGATGGCCGATGCCTCGTCCTCTTGGGGCGCACCCACCTCTACCGGCTCGACGTGGGGTCGGGGAATCACTGATGAATGAACCGGTCTCCTGAGTCGGGGAATGAAGAAGAATCGTACGCTTTTGGTCAGAATCCTCCCTCGCTCCCCGCTCCGGGAAAGGGAGGAACGGAAGGAGATTTTGAGAGTCAGCGGCGAGGCGTTGCATTGCATCATGAATATCGTTACAATCAAGCACATTTTCAGACTAAATTTTAGTTGGGCACGAGTTCGTTTGCCGGGACTCCGCGATAGGGCGGGAGCGCTCCCTTTGCCGGGAGATCTTCTCCGTCTGGTCCCAGGCCTTTCTTATGCGGTCCCTGTCTTCTCGGGATCTCCGGAGGGAGCCTGCGGTCCGACCGTGGTCATCGGACCCTGGAGGCAGGATCCGGCATCGGTGGAACATCTGGCGAAAACATCAAGGACCTGGAGGACGTTTTATGGGATCATATGAGAGCAGGAAATCGCTTCTTCGGGGCCGCTTCTCCGGTCGGGCCCTTTCCGTGGTCGTCGGGAGTCTTTTGACCCTCGTTCTGGCGGGGCCGTCCCTTTTCCCCGATTCGAGTGCGAGAGCCGCTGGTCAGGATCAGTGGCACTTCGCCGACTCCCTCGGCATCGGTGTACCGTTTGACGGGCTCTGCTTCCTCAATGACAGCGAGGGGTGGGTCTCCGGGGCTTCAGGCGTCATTCTCCATACCGCCGACTCCGGAAAGACCTGGAACCCTCTCAGCACGGGAACCACGCACTGGATCCATTCCGTCGCTTTCCTCGACGCAAGTCGCGGTTGGGCCGTGGGCAACAATGGACTGATCCTTGCGACGACCGACGGGGGAAAGAGCTGGGAGACCCAGAACCCGGGTATCCCCTTCGACCTCTACTCGGTGACCTTCCTCGACAAGGACAACGGCTGGGCTTCCGGCTTTGCCGGTACACTGCTTCATACGACCGACGGCGGGAACCACTGGTCCAAGGCTTCAACCGACACCGCCCAGTGGATCATGAAGGTCTCCTTCCTCAAGGGGGATCCGTCGCATGGCTGGGCCGTGGGGCAGGACGGGCTCATCCTCACGACGACCGATGGGGGCGTGACCTGGAAGAAGCAGAACAATCCGGTCAGGAAGGATCTCTACGGGGTGACCTTCATCGATGCGAACCGGGGTTGGGTCGTCGGGACCCACGGGATCATCGAGTTTACGTCAAACGGCGGGCAGAGCTGGATCATCCAGAATGGCCCCGGCCGTCCTCCCCTTGATTGGGGTGTGGCAGGCTTCGAGCGGGAGTCGAACGACCTCCACTCCGTTGTCTTCCTCAACGACAAGGTCGGCTATGTCATTGGTGTCCTCGGGACCTTTCTGAAGACCGTTGACGGGGGGAATACCTGGACCCGCATCAAGAGTGGCACCAATCTCGACCTTTACGGACTCACCTTCCCCGACAGCGCCCATGGCTGGGTCGTTGGCGTAGGGGGCATGATTCTTCATTCCTGACGTATTCCTTTCATCATCTCCGGCGGGGAGTGGGCCTGTGCCTCCTCCCCGGACGGATCTCGAGGCTTCTTCATGATCAGTTATATCCCCCTGACATTTTTTGGCATCATCGGCGTTGTCGGCCTTGCCTTTTTTATGCATGGATTTGTCAACCGGCAGAAGATCTATGCCGCATTCGGAGAGATCGCCGCCCGACTCTCGGGGAGCGCCGGACGTTCGGCCATCTGGGCCTATCCCTTTCTCTCGGGCACATATGAGGGCCGCCCCCTCAAGATCTTCTTCCATACCTCCGAAAACCATACCGTGAGCGTCCTGAACCTTGTGGTCGAGATGGGGGTCTCCTCATCCGATTGTCTGCTTCTCCTGCAGAAAGAGGGCTTTCGGGATCCCAAGCCGGAAAACCTCGCCCGTCTCGAGGAGGAGGTGGGAGCTCTCGTTCCCGCTCCGGGACTGCAATTCGATGCCCGTTCCAAGGATCTCTCCCGGGCCCGGGACATTCTTTCCTCGGCGGAGCTTGTGCGGCAGCTCTCGGATTTCACTCCCTACAACCAGATCCTCCTGTGGGAGGGATCCCTGATCGTCAGCAAGCAGTTCGACGGCGTCTCCGAGACCCTGCCCGATGTGATGATGGAGACTCTGGCTAAAATCGGGGGCTTGGGCCGGCGTTTCGAGGGGCTGGCACAGACCACCGCCCCCCGCGGCAGCGAAAGGGGAGAGCCGGTCGCTCCCATGCGACAGGGGACATGACCGACGCCCCCCCGCGCCGCGTCCTGATCCTTCTTCTTCGGAGTCCCGAGTGGACCCCCTATGCAACCGTCCTGCGCCTGGCGGAGGAGTTTCTCTCGTCCGGTGCCCGGGTGACATTATTTCTCATGGACGATGCCGTTCTGGGTCTTCTTCCGCCGCACGGGCGCGGGGCGGAGTCTGCGCCTTTGGCCTCCCTTCTCTTT
>Ga0207433_10009811_pt1 | contig 15138 bp, 10 predicted proteins | sample YelNatPaOPGAMG01_FD_187559 | JGI IMG/M metagenome (GOLD analysis project Ga0207433, IMG submission 187559) | Hot spring thermophilic microbial communities from Obsidian Pool, Yellowstone National Park, USA - OP-RAMG-01 (SPAdes) (version 3) | ecosystem: Environmental > Aquatic > Thermal springs... | reverse complement strand
AGCTGGGTATGCTCATGGCCATGAGCTCCACTCCCCGGAAACGGGAGAGGGAGTGACATCGCGGACACTGGTAACACTCCTCCTCCGCCGTCTCCTGCAGGGGAGCGTTGCAGAGGGGGCAGCGCTTCTCCTGCTCCCCGTTCTCCAACCGTACCTCCTCACAGCACCCGAACGGTGTCCCGTTTCGACCTTTCCCCCGCGAGGGCCTCTCCCTCTACCCGGTCCACCCCCGCCACCCGCTTCCCGCATCCTGGAGACGGGTCCGATAGGGACCCTGCACGGATACTCTACTCACAGGGTATCTCTCACCCATGATAAGCACAATGAAGGGCATCACCCGGCGCCGGCCCGACATCCGGTCTCCGCCTCACACCGCCGGAAGGCGAGGAGGCCCCGGGAGGAAGGCCTTTGTTCGAAGCGGGAAGGCGGGTCCGCGAGTAGCACAGCCGCCCCGCCCTTCACCACCACTCAACGCGGCGAGTCGCCCCCGTCTCGCTCCTGTTTATTCCTCCGTCTCCTCTTCGGGAACGGGCTCCCCGCCTATGAGCAGGCCGACGATGAGCACCAGGGCGCCCACTATGAGCAGGGCCCAGGGGATATACACCTTGACCAGGTTTATCCTCCCGGCCTCCTTCTTGGCTTCCTCCGCCGCGGCATCTATGCTGTCCTGGGTGGAGGCGAACTGCAGGGAGAACACCTTCTCCGCGTTACCGGCCTGGGACTGCATCTGTGAGAGTGCCTTCACCGCCGGGCCGAGCTGGGGGTTATCGGCGTACTTGTCCAGCACGGGGGTGAGGTCGGCGAGTACCGAGAGGTCCGCCTTCCGCGAGAGGCTTTCCACGTTCTTGTACACGTCCAGGACGATGCCCGTCTTGGGTTCAACGGAGAGCTCGCGCTCCATGGTCCAGAGATAGCTCACCGGTATCTCCTTCTTAACCGCCTGTTGGAGAACCTGCAGGTCCCCGGGAGCCATCACCCGGGCGGCGAGGGCCTTGAGCGCATCCAGGTCCACTCCCGCTGCCAGCAAAGCGGGCTTCATCTCCTCCAGGGTGAGCTTGGTGGGAAAACCCATGCTAGCCAGGTATACCTCATCCACCTCCACGTTCTCGCAGGCCAGCTTGAAGTTGTAGACGGTCATTCCCTTCTTCTCTTCCTCGTTCACGAACTCGGTCTCCAGCGTACGCCCTATCTCGCTCTTCCAGACCTCGTACTTCTCGTCCTTGGAGGTGTCGAAGGGGAAGTACGGGTAGTAGGAACCCGACCGGTCAACCTGGTTGTCCGCCGTCCAGGCGAAGGCACGCGGATCGCCGACGTTCTCCATGGTCTTGCGGTCCAGAACGTAGACGCATCTCGACGCCGGAAGAGCGACGTTCCCCGCAACCACGTTCACCGTCTCCTCGAGCACTCCGGTGGAGGAATCGTACTCCCCGGCTTCGGCGATGATGTCCTGGTTCACGCTCAGGGGCACGGTCTTCTCCTCCCCCTCCGGCAACGGTTGATGCGTGGCGGTATCGACATACCAGGTCATCTCCCCCTCGTAGTGGTTGTGTACTTCGACATCGTCGGGCAGCTTGACCATGGCGTTGACGGCGATGGCCCACCACAGTATGGACGCCAGGATAAGCAGGATGCCTATGACTATGAGCAGCTTGCTGGCAAGACCCTTCATCACGACCTCCTTCTGCCCGCACTCCCCGGGATTTCACGTTTTGATTATCTATTCTATCCTATACTCTCCCTTCCCTTCGCGCGCCGCAATCCCCTTCCCCGCCTCACTGGTCCGGCGAGTAACCGGCCGAGGTGTGCTCGCCCGCCCAGGCGCCCCGGTAACGGAAATAGACGGGCCTCTCTGCGGTGATCCCTCCCGAGGCGTGGACGGATATGGCCATGCCTTCCTGGTAGGGGGACATGGAGTTGAGGTAAAGGGTGGTGCGCGATCGGCCGGGCAGTCTTACCTTCTCCTGCAGCACCTCGCCGCTCTCGAAATGGAGGGTGATCTCCGCCTCCACATCCTCCCCTCCCGGGTTCTGCAGGCAGAGCCAGTCCTCGAAACCGGGGCCGGTGTAGCCCTCGGCGAAGTACCAGTGGCGCGAGGTCTCCCTGACCCCCGTGACCACGTCGCCTCCCCGGCACCACTGGTGGTAATCGTGGTAGATGACCCTTTCGGCGACCAGTGGCTTCTCGCCCTCCACCACCACCGAAAGCTGCAGGTCCCTCCCGGCGCGCAGGTTGACGTCCACCGTCCGCCGGGAGTGAGGCGGCACCAGTTCTTCGTCCTGGAGGTTCTTCCCGTCGGAGGTCTGGTAGGTGATCCTCACCAGGTTGGGTTCCGGCTGGGGGTTGAGGAGGCAGAGCCACTCCTCGAAGCCGGGGCCGGTGTAACCCTCGGCGAAGTACCACCTCGAGGCCGCCTGCGCCGCGCCGCAGGCCACGTGACCCCCCGCGTACCTGCCGTGGTAGAGGAAGTACACGGGCCTCTCGGCCACGATGGGGCGGTCGGCGGTGACCCTCATGGACACCTCCCGGTCAGGCCCCACCCTCCGGTTGACGTCCACCGTCACCCGGCGCCTGGGAGGGAGCACCAACTCGTCCAGGAGAAGCAGTCCCTCCTGGGAAAGGTATTCCACCCTGGCCACCGCCGGCTGGTCCTGGGGATTTAAGAGACAGAGCCACTCCTCGAATCCGGGGCCGGTGTAGCCCTCGGCGAAGAACCAGGTCTCGGAGGGACTGGTGGTACCGCCCGAGACATGCCCTCCGTCCCAGCTTCCCTTGTAGAGGAAGTACATGGGCCGCTCCACCACCACGGGGAGGGTGGAGCTTACCATGAGGCTGAGGTCGCGGTCGGGGCCGACCTCCCTGTTCACGTCGATGCTCAGTCTGCTCTCCTCGGCCACCCGGTAGTCGCGCTGCAGGGTCTGGCCGTTGTCGAAAGCATAGGTGACGGAGATCTCCGCCTCCTGCAAGTTGGGGTTGAGCACGGTGAGCCACTCCTCGAAGCCCCTCCTCGTGGTGCCCTCGGCGAAGTACCAGTTCCTGGCGTCGTTGGCCACTATGAGGTCCCGGGAAGCCGAGGCGGTCCCGCCGCCGGCGTAACGGACCAGGGCCTTGAGGGCGTGGGTGCCGTCCTCCATCTGCGAGGTGTCCAGGAGGAAGTCATAGGGCGCCGCGCTCCTGCTGAACAGGAGCTTGTCCTCCAGGTAAAGATCCACGCGCTCGATGGAATCGTTTCCCAGCAGCTGCAGGGAGACCTGGACCTCCCCGAAGGACACGCGGTTTCTGCGGGGATAGATGAAAGTCACGCTGGAAGGCAGGCGGATGCCGCGCATGATGGCCGCCGCCTCCCGGGCCAGGTAGGCCTCGTCGCGCAGGAGTCTCTCCTGCTCCGGGTTGGAGATGAAGGAGGCCTCGGTGAGTATGGCCGGCATGTTGGTGTTTTTCAGCACCCCCACGTCGGAACGGCGCACGATACCCCGGTTGGGCAACCCGAACTCCGCCACCAGCTCCGCCTGCACCGAGTTGGCCAGCTCCAGCGACTCCTGGCCGGCATAGGTGTAGACCAGGGTCTCCGTGCCGTTGACCGAGGGGGCGTTCTCCATGGCGTTGTGGTGTATGCTGATGAAGCGGTCCGCCTCCCAGGCGTTGGCCATCTGCCACCTCTGGGTTATGCTCACCGTGGAATCGTCCTCGCGGGTCATGAGCACCTCCGCCCCCTCCGCCACCAGGAGGTCCCGGAGCTTGCGGGCCACCACCAGGTTGACATCTTTTTCCAGTAGACCCGTGGGGCCGACGGCTCCTGATTCCGCTCCCCCGTGGCCGGCATCCACGCAGAACTTCCACCCGCTCAAGCTACCCGCCCTTGCCCGGCGCGCCTGCCCCGGAAGGCCTGAAGCCACGGAGAGCAAGGCCAGCACCAGCACCAGGACCAGGCGGGCGGCAGCCGGAGAGGTGAGCCTCGCGAGGCGTTTTGCGCCACCGCCTGCGTCTCCTTTCCTAACCTCGCCGCTCTCCCCCTCCGCCGGGAATGCGTGGCCCGTGCGGCCGGCTCCGACGCAGGGAGGCCGGCCGGTCCTAAGGAGCGCCATTTTCTCTCCGCTCTTTCTTTTCATGGTCCCCGCGAAACACCGTCCATGCCGGCGCGAGGTTCGCTTTGCTCCCTCCGCCTATCCTTTTGTCTCCGCCATCCTGCGATTTATCTCATCGGTCATGGTCCCCGCGAAACACCGTCCATGCCGGCGCCAGGTTCGCTTGGCTCCCTCCGCCTATCCTTTTGTCTCCGCCATCCCGCGATTTGTTTCATACGGAAGGGATATGCGGGGGTTCACGCCGTCCTGCAGTTTCCGCCACGCCGTCTCGGCCGGAGAGAGCACAAGCCCGATGACCACCCTCACGGCCAGATCCTGCTTCCCCGTCGTTCCTCCAACGCCCGATCACCTCGTTCGCATCTTCCCTTTATTCGACGCATGCCCCTTTTCCCCTTGAGCGACGCCGCCGGCCAGAAACCCTTGCCGGCACCGAAAAGTGCGCCGCGGCATCACGAAGGGGTCGAGGGTGGTCATGCGAGCGGCGAGGGACGCCCTTAGGCTCCCATCTCCGAGAGCAACCGCAAGGCGTCGGGCTCGTCGGGGTTTATGCGCAGGACCTCCGTGAAATCCTCCACCGCTCCCCTGATGTCCCCCTTTCTCTTTCTCCCCAGGCCCCGGGCGAGGTAGGCGGGGAAGAGATCGCGGTTGAGGATGAGGGCGCGGTCCCAGTCGTCAAGGGCTTCCTCCCAGGCGTTGAGGAGGGCATAACACACGCCGCGTTCATAATAGGCCTCCGCGTTCCCGGGCTTTATCCTGATAACCTGGCTGAAGTCCCTTATGGCGCGGTTGTAAAGCGGGTTGTCGTCGTACTGTATCTTGCGACGGTAGGCGCCTCCCCTCAGCATGTAGGCCTCGGGAAGGTCCTGGCGCATCCTCAAGAGGCGGTTGAGGTCCTGGATGGCCAGCCGGTAGTAACCCCAGTCGTAGAAGAGCCTGGCGCGGCGCAGCAGCGCCGTCTCGTCATCGGGATCGCCGGCGAGGACCCGGTTCAACTCCTGGAGCAGACCCTCGTCCTCGCGTGCCCTCTCAGCATCTTCCCCGTGTTCCGCCTTCTCCTCCAGGATGTCCGCCAGCACAGCCATCACGGCGCGCGAGCGCACCAATCCCGCATGGGTGCAGAACCACCCCACCCGGAGGTTCTCCGCGCCCTCCAACCGGCATCTGGTCCAGGGGACCACCACCGCATCCCACGGGGTGTAAACGGACACGTAAGGCAGCTCCCTCTCGTCTTTCAACCTCTTGTACTCCCTGTTCAGGCCCTCCAAGAGGGAGCCTTCCGGGAGCGCCTGCCGAGCCGCCTTGCAGGGGAGGAAAAGATAGAGGAGGAAAGAGCCCCCGTTGGGGGTGCCCAGCATCACCAGGCGCGACAGCCACTGGTGACATCCCATCTTCTCCGCCGCCCACCTGGCCACCAGGCCCCCCATGCCCTGCCCTAAAACCGCCAGGCTCCTCGCCCCCAGCAGTATCCTCAGCTCCTCCATCCGCTCCGCAAGTAGGCGCGCTCCCCAGCGTATGTCCCCCGTGGACAGCCTGGGAATTCTTACCATATAGACCTCGAAATCGAGGTTCTTCAACCTCCTGCGGAGGGTGGTGGAAGAGACGTTGAGCCGGAGGAACCCCGGAACGTAGACCACCGGGCTTCTGTGCCTCCGCGCCGGGGAGAGAGGCGGCGGCACCTCCTCATAACGCTCTTTCCAGACCTTGCGGGACAGTACTTTCTCCATCCTTCCCGTCCGTTTCCGGGTCCCCGCTCCCGTCGCGGCGGCGGGCCACGCCGTCCGTCACCGGAATTGGGCCGCAGCGGCGGGCGTTGACCTCCTTCGCCGTGGCAGCGGTCACCTGGCGACGAGGGGAGGGATGCGGGCCGTGGTGCGGTGAAGCCGGGCCTGCAGCAGCAACCAGGCCGATTGCCACGGGGGCACGGGGACCATGCCCACGGGGTCGACCCTCATGAACGAGGCCAGCGCGGCCAGAACGTCCCGCAGGTTGTTGCACCCCGGGGCCTCGCGGACCATCTTCTTCCCCAGCCTGGCGGTCAAAGCCTCACCGGCCTCCTCCACCGCGCAGTCGCCCACCAGCAGGACCCTGCCCCCGAGTCCCTCCAGCTCGCCCGGGTCCAGTCCCTTTCCCATGCACACGGAGAAGTCGCCGTCGGCACCGAAATCCACGTGAAGCGTCTGCAGGACCATGATGGTGTTCAGTAGGCACCCTTCCCGGCAGCACCTCTCCCTTCCCTTTATCAGCCTTACCCCGGGAGGCAGATCCGGCAGCAGCTCCGGCGTGAAGCGGCGGCGGAAGGGCTCCCGCTCACCTACGACCTCTATCTCCCCCAGGTCTATGGTCCCCCATCCCCCTTCGGCGGCCAGCCTCAGATGTTCCACGCGGAGAGGGTCTATCCCTAAAAGGTCCGCCCCCACGGCGTCCACAGCCAGGGTGTCGTCGCCGCCGATCAGCACCCCCAACTCCTCCACGCAGCGGTCGGCGAGCCCCTGGGGTGGGTAGTGGCCGTGGTTGACGGCGTGCAGGCCCTCGATCACCGTGAAGTCCGGGCGGATGAGGGCGTAGATGTCGGCCAGCTTGCGGTGCAGCTTCCAGTTGTGGTCGCGCATGCGGTCCTCGTGCGCCAGCAGGCCCATCTGGTTCTTCACGCCCAGGGTCACCGTGGCCATGGAATGGGTCTTCAGCTTGGGCAGCGAGAGGTACAGGTTTTCCTCCCTCTCGTCCATCAGGTACCTCTTCACCCAGCGCGACACCCGCACCTGGTATCCGAGGGTGGGGAGCATCACCCTCTCCTGCTTTCCCTCGTCCAGGTAGAGGGGTTCTCCTCCCGCTTCCCGCACCGCCCTGGCCAGCCCGGTCACCCTGAAGACCAGGCGGGTGAAATTCCCCTGGGTACAGTTGTCCATGACCAGCACCCGCCGGGCGCCGGCGTCCCTGAAGAGGCCCACCAACGCCCTCACCACCTCCGGGTCGGTGTAACAGTAGGGCTTGAAGTCTATGGCGTTGACCTTGATGAAGACGCGGCTGCGCCCCGCCAGCACGGCGGGGATTCCGCCGAAGGGTCGGAAAAGCCTGACAAGCGCCTCTTCCAAGCCCCCTTCCACACCCACCACGGCCACCTTGCTCTTCATGGTTCCTCCTCGCCTTCCCTCCCTCTTGGGACGGACCGGGTGACCTCCGCGTCACGGCGACGGCCAGAAGCGCATGCCATATCTCACTTCAGACAGGCAACCGCCGCCAGCTCCACGCGGAAGCCAGCGGGCGGGGAGGCCTGCACCGCTGACCTGGCCGGGAAAGGCGGCTTGAACATCTCCTCGTATACCTCGTTGAAGGCCGGCAACTCGCCGATGTCCCGCAGGTACACGGTCACCGAGAGCACGCGGTCCAGCCCGCTCCCCGCATCCTCGAGGATCTTGCTCAGGTTCCGCAGGACCACCACGGCCTCCTCGCGTATACCCCCGCTCACCACGGTCCCGTCCTCCCTCATCGCCAGGAGCCCGGAGACGAATACCAGTTCATTCCAGACAACCGCCGGGCTGTAGGGACCCCTGGGGGCAGGGACCGCCCCGCTCTCCGTGCCCCTATACTCGATGGCCAACCATCTCACCCCCCTTCCGGCGTAAAGTATAACAGATGGCGCCAGCGGAGCCGTCCAGGCCCGCCGCCGGGCGGTAAGAAAACAGTAAGAAGGCAGCCCTCAGAGAATCCTGGTCACCACGGGGCGGTATCGCGAGGAGGCCCTGGAACGGGAAGAGTACCTCCTGGAGAGGAGATAGTAGGAGAAGGCCGTCATGCCGAATCCGAAGATGAGGCTCAAGGGCACGTTGAACCCGCCGGCGCCCAGAAGACCTCCCAGGAGCGCACCCAGCGCCAATCCTGCGAGGAAGAAGAGAAGGGGGATCCCGTAGAGGATGTAGGCCGCCCGCAGGGAAACGGTCACCGGCAGCTCCACCTCCACCCGGTCTCCCGGCCTGGCCGACACGGCGTTCAGCGCCTCGGTCACCATGTTCTCCCCGTCCGCCGCCACGCAGCACGAGCCGCATCCCTCGCACCGCCTGCCTCGCGGCAGGCGCACCTCGGCGAGCTCGCCCTTAACCGCCACTACCGTGCCGACCTCGCGCTTCCTGGCCCCGTACTTCCCCTCCACCTGGTCCCCCGGCCGGGAGTAAGGGCCTTGACGAGCATCGATTTCCTTATCTTCCCATGCCATGAGCGGCTGCGCCTCACCTCAAGACCGACGCCTGGTGGGCGAGGATATCCTCCCCTACCAGCATGTTAACACCTCCCGCCAAGCGCCTCACAGGGGAGCGCTTGACTCGCCGGCGGTCCGGGGCGTTCCCGCTATCCCTACCGCAGGCCAAGATGGTAAGGCTGAACCTGCTGCGGGTCGCCCGCGGCGCCCGATCGCGCCGTGCTCTCATGCGACCGCCCGGCTCTCCGCCCCTGGCTCGACACCACCCTGCTTTTCTTTCCTCCCGAACCTCCTCAGGCGCAGGGAGTTGCTCACCACGGAAAGGGAGCTGAAAGCCATGGCGGCGGCCGCGTATATGGGGTTGAGGAGTATACCCCAGAGGGGATAGAGGACTCCTGCCGCCAGGGGGATCCCCAGGGTGTTGTAGAAGAACGCCCAGAAGAGGTTCTGCTTGACCGTCCGCAAGGTAGCCCTGGAAAGGCGTACGGCAAGGGCCACCTTGCGCAGGTCGTCGGATACCAGGGTGATGTCCGATGTCTCCAGGGCCACGTCGGTGCCGGTGCCCACGGCTATGCCGATGTCCGCCCGGGCGAGGGCGGGAGCGTCGTTGATCCCGTCGCCGACCATGGCCACCACCTTTCCGCTTTCCTGCAACCGCGCTATCTCCGACGCCTTGTCCGCCGGGAGCACTTCGGCGAGAACGCGGTCCATCCCCAGGCGGCGCGCGATGGCCTCCGCGGTGGGTCGGCGGTCACCGGTGATCATGGCCACCTCCAGGCCCATCTCCTTGAGCTCCCTCACCGCCTCCACGGCCGTGGGTTTCAACTCGTCGGCCACCGCCAGCAGGCCCCACGGCTCCCCCTCCACGGCGACGAAGACCACCGTCTTCCCTTCCCCGGCCAGCCTGTCTCCCTCCTCGCCCAGCTCTCCCAGGCGGATCCCCTCCTGGGCCAGGAAGGAGGCGTTCCCCAGGAGGGTCCTCTTCCCCTTCCAGGAAGCGCTCACTCCCTGACCCGGAACGGCCTGGAAACCCTCCACCCCGCCCGCAACCAGGCCGCGGCGTCCCGCTTCCTCGGTTATCGCCGCCGCCAGGGGATGTTCGCTCCCCGTCTCCACGGCCGCGGCCACCGCCAGCAGGTCGTTCTCCTCCCTGCCGCCCACGGTCAGCACTTCGGTGACCACCGGCCTGCCCCGGGTCAGGGTGCCCGTCTTGTCGAACACCACCACCTGCAGTCGGCCCGCCCGTTCCAGGATCTCCCCTCCCTTGATGAGGACGCCCATCTCGGCGCCCTTCCCCGTACCGACCATGATGGCGGTGGGGGTGGCCAGCCCCAGGGCGCAGGGGCAGGCGATGACCAGCACAGCCACGAAATTGAGAAGGGCGAAGTTGAAGGAGGGCTCCGGTCCCGCCAGTAGCCACACCAGGAAGGTCACGGCGGCCAGGGAGATCACCACGGGAACGAACACCGAGGCCACCCTGTCCGCCAGCCTCTGCACGGGAGCCTTGCTCCCCTGCGCTTCCTCGACCAGCCTTATTATCTGCGCCAGGACGGTGTCGTTGCCCACCCTGGTGACCCGGAAGGTGAAGAACCCCGTTCCGTTAATGGTGGCGCCGGTGACCTCGTCTCCCGGCCCCTTCTCCACCGGCACCGGCTCCCCGGTGAGCATGGACTGGTCCACGTAACTCTTTCCCTCCACCACCACGCCGTCAACGGGTATCTTCTCTCCGGGACGCACGGAAACCAGGTCCCCCACGCGCACCTCATCGAGGGGGATCTCCACCTCCGCGCCCTCCCGCAGCACCCGGGCCGTCCGCGCCTGGAGGTCCATGAGACGCCTTATGGCCTCCGAGGTGCGACCCCTGGCCCTGGCTTCCAGGAAACGGCCCAGAAGGATGAGGGCTATTATGGTCGCCGACGCGTCGTAGTAGACGGCCACCTCCAGGCCTGTCCCCCCGATGAAGGAGGGGAAGAAGGTGGCCACCACGCTGTAGGCGTAGGCAGCCGTGGTCCCTACGGCGATGAGGGTGTTCATGTCCGCCGCCCCGTGCCTGGCCGCCTTGAGGGCGGCGCGGTAGAAGGTCCACCCCGGCCAGAACTGAACCGGCGTGGCCAGCACGAAGAGTATTATGAACAGCGAGCGCTGGGAGAGCTGCCGCAACCCGGGCAGGTGCATACCCCACATGGAGATGACCAGGATGACCGCCGCCGAGACCACGCTGTAGATCAGCTTCGCCCTGAGGACACGGTTCTCGCGTTCCCGACGCCTTTGCTCGCGGTCCTTGGCCTCGCTCTCCTTTCCAGGAATCACCAGCCGGTACCCGGCCTCCTTCACCGCCCGGATCATCTCCGGGTACCCGGCGCGCCCGGGGTCGAAGATCACGGTGGCTCTTTCCGTGGCCAGGTTGACCTGGGCGTCCAGCACCCCCTCAACCCCGCGCAGGGCCTTCTCCACCCTGGCCACGCAGCCGGCACAGGTCATCCCCTCCACGCCCAGGATCGCCTTCTCCAATCCCGGCCGGTAACCCAGATCGCGGATGGCACCCATCAGTGATTCCACGTCCGTCTCCCCCGGCCGGTAGGCGACGGTGGCCTTTTCCGTGGCCAGGTTGACGGCAGCCTCCTCCACCCCCGGCAGGGAACGCAGGGCTCCTTCCACCCTGGTGGCGCAGGAGGCGCAGGTCATGCCCTCCACCTTTATCACCACCCTCTCCTGGGCCGGGTTCGCTTCCTCTTTCACTTCCATCCTCGCATCATCATGATCCGGCATGGCGGACCACCTCCGGTCCTTCCCTTTCCCTCCCCCGGAGGCGGGATGCCCTTCCGGGCGCATCGTCCCGCTTTCCCGCCTTCATTGTTCCCGTTCCGCTCCTCCCATTATCCCTCCCCGGGGCAGATCCAGGACATGAGGCAGCTCACGCCCGCCTCAAACCTTCCCGGGGGGAGGCGACCGGCCTCCCCACCGGCGAAAGGGAACGTCATCCCGGCTCTCTTTGCCGGCGGACATCGAGGCAGGCCTCACGCCGTCTTCCATGGCCGTAGGTCACCTCGCCTCGCAGTCTCCTCTGTCTCCATCATCCGCTTCGCCGGGGGCAATGGTCTATGAGGGAGGTCACGAAGCCCTCGTCCCCTCCGGGGAAGCGAGGGCGCTGCCTTCTCCGCCGGTAAGGGGGGCGTATTGCGACTCCCCCTCCTGGGTTAAAATTGGCCTATGGAAGGAAAGGCCATGCCCGACAAAGCTCCCGCCGTCGACCGGTCCAAGATCCGGCGCGGCCTTCTCCTGGCCGTATCCATCTCCGCTTTCGCCCTGGTGGTCATATCCCTGCTGACCATGCAACGGGAAACCCTGTCCGCCCTTTCCAGGATCTCTCCCCTGTACGTAGCGGCGGCCGTCTTCCTCTCCCTGGGGAGGTGGTTGTGGTCCGCGCTGCGCATGCGCATCCTGGTCTCCTCCACGGGAAAACGCGTCCCTTTTTTCAACCTGGTCAAGACGGTCTACGGGGGCTATTTCACCGGGATCGTAACGCCATGGAGGGCTGGAGGGGTGGCCGGTGAGACCGTTTTCCTCTACCATTACGGTCTGGGCGCGGGAGAGGCCACGGCCGTGGTCTCCTTCGGCGCCTGCATATCCACGGTACTCCTTATTCTCTTCTTTCCCCTGGCCATATGGCTGGCGGAGAAATACGTCAGGGTGACGGTCACCGTCAAGGGTTTCCTCTTTTCCGCCCTGGGAATAGGCGTCATCTTCCTCGCCCTCGTCCTGCTGGCGCTCCTGCGTCCCCAGGCAACGGTGGGGAAACCCCTGGCGCGGCGCTCGCCCGCCTTCCTGAAGGGCCGCAAAGGGTACCGGAGGTTCCTGGAGCGCCTTTCCGAGGAGACGAACCGCTTCGCCCTCGCCCTTCGCGCCCTGGTCAACCTGGGATGGAAGAAGATACTCCTGGCTACCCTGCTGACCCTCCTCTATTGGGTCACGGGGTTCCTGGCCGTCCCCGTGGCCATGCTCGGCCTGGGTTACGGTTCCTACTTCTGGAACGCCATCGTCGCCCAGCTCATAGTCCAGCTCCTGCTCCCCTTCATACCCACCCCCGGGAGCAGCGGGATCGGCGAGGTGGGCTTCCTCTTCGTCTACGGCAGTATCCTACCGGATATGGGAGCGGCCGCCCTCCTCACCCTGGTCTGGCGCTTCATCGACTTCTACGTGGGGCTGGTGGTGGGCGGAGGCGCCTTCCTGATCATCATGCGCGATCTGGACAGAACGCCGCGCCGCGCTCCCGCGGGCGGTCCCTCGGACCGGGAAGGTTCCGACGAGCCGGCAGATGCCCTTCCCGGCGCCGGGAGCGCGGCAGTCGTCAACGGGAGCGGCGAGTAAGGCCGGGTTTGGAAAAGACGAGGGGTTGGCCCGCTGGCGGCCGGAGAGCCGCCGGGCGAAGGAGGCCGGGCAGCGGGCGTGGCTTCGGATCACGGAAAGGGGTGATGGGAATGCGCCTGGAGGGCGTAAGGGCGGTCATAACCGGTGCGGGATCTGGCCTGGGTAGGGAATTCGCCATCTCCCTGGCGCGCCGGGGATGCCGGGTAGGGGTGACCGACATCCGGCTGGAGCGGGCGGAGGAAACCTTGCGCCTGGTGGAGGACAACGGCGGCAGCGGCGAGGCGGTGGAGGTGGATGTATCCGATCCTACCTCCGTGGAAGCCATGGCCACCCGCTTCTGCGACAGCTGGGGAGGGGTGGACCTCCTCATCAACAACGCCGGGGTGGCCTCCGCGGGAGAGATGGGGGAGATACCGCTCGAGGACTGGTACTGGCAGTATTCCGTGAACCTCTGGGGGGTGGTATACGGGTGCCACTACTTCGTACCCCGCATGAAGAGGCAGGGAAGTGGCCACATCCTCAACGTGGCTTCCTCGGCAGGCCTGCTGAGCCTACTCGAGATGTCCCCCTACAACACCACCAAGGCGGCGGTGATCTCCCTCTCCGAGACCCTGAGAGCCGAGCTGGCGCCGGCGGGTATCGGGGTCACCGTCCTCTGTCCCATGTTCTTCAACACCAACCTCCTGCAGAACTGGAAGTACACCAACGAGTTCGAGAGGGAGCTGGCCCACACGGCTTTCGACTACGCGCGGATGGGAGCGGGCCAAGTGGCCGAGGCGGGATTGCGGGCGGTGGAGAAGAACCGGCTCTACTGCATCCCCCAGATGTCCGGCGTCCTCCTCTGGCACGCCAAGCGAGCCCGACCCGAGCTCTTTTACCGCGTCATGGGATGGATTAACGGCCGCAAGCGGGGAAGGGATTTCTTCATCTGGATGGCCCGCAAGGGGCTTCTGCAGTGATGCCGGAAGCCCCCGGCCGTCCGCCTTTCCCCCCGTGTTCATCCCTCCTGGGCGCCTGGGCCGGAGGCCCGGCCCCGGCCAAGGCATCTCAAGGGGACTGCCCCTGGATGTCTATATCCAGGTCTCCGCTGATCTTCAGGACCTTGATGCTCGTCTTCCCCTCGCCCGGTTCCACCATCACCGACCTCACCGTCTCCGACTCCTCCCTTATCACCCAGGTGGCCCCCTCCGCGGTCTCCTCCAAGGGCTGCCCCAGCCGGTTGCGATACCAGGAGACCACCTTTTTGAAGGCGTCGGGGGTGGTCAGCTCCGCCTGTAGGGTCTCCAGCGTCTTCTCGCCCTGAACGGTCCGCGAGGACAAACCGCTTCCCGGGACCACCTCCGCCCCGGGATAGAACGGGATTCCCAGCGCCTCCTCGGAGGGCTCCGCCTGGGTGACCTCGATGTCCGATTGGCCTTCCTCCCCTTCCACGGTCACCTTCTCCCCCGCGCCTTCGCCCCCTTCCACGGTGACCTGCGGGCCCTGCCGGGGTGGGGCGGCGTCTTTCCCGCACCCCGCGAGAAGGAACGCGAGGAAGGCCAGGCATGAAAGGAGGAGTTGGAAGTGACGATTACGCCTCGACATACATGACCCTCCGATCCCTCATCACCATGGGCGCCATCGATGCCTCCGGCCGGAGTACATCATATATTACGAAACGCCCTTCGCGGAAGGTCCGTGGCCGTAACCGGCCACCGCGGCGCGCGGTCCTGACTTACCGGCGAAATGCACGCCTCCCTCTCCGGGGCCCGGCGAGGCGCCCGCGCATCAGCCTTCCCCCCAAAGGCGGCATTCCACTTAACAAGTTACCAGAAACGCCTGCTCGCGGTTATAATCAAAAAAGGTTTCACTTGCCAAGGATGGTTTCCGATAAATAACTGCGAAGGTGATGCCTGGAGGACCGGCGGATGAGGATTTCTTTGCAGAGGAGACCGGGGAGGGCGCTGGACTCCGTTGAGCTCCTCCGGGGGAGCTACAATCCCCTGGGGTCGGGTCAGTCGCGGCAAGCCCGTCCCGCCGTTACCGAGATCCCGTGGATCGAGGGGTAAAGTCCCATGGTCAAGTTCATCATCACCGTGCTTGAGGCCCTGGCCCTGATAGTCATGGCCGTGGCCGTGATGAGCGTCAAGCGCAGGAACTTCGTCCACCGTTATTTCGCACTTTTCCTGGTTACCCTGGCCGTCTGGCTCCTCTCCGGTTTCGTGGACCGCCTGATGGTCCGCCCCTCCGCCTTCTTCGTCACCATGCAGTACCGCTTCGCCTACGCCGCCGGGGCGGTGGCCCTTTCCTACGCTTTTCTCTTCGCCCTCTCCTTCATGAGCGGGAAGAGGCCCAGGCCGGCCATATCCCGCGGCGCCTCCTTCCTGGCCCTGGTATTCGCCTTCGCCTCCTTCACGGACATGTTCATCAAGCGGGCCGAGTTCGTGAACAACGCCTACCTGGTGAGTTACGGATCCTTTTACCCCCTCTTCCTCGCTTACTTCCTTGTGGCGGGGG
>Ga0207433_10009810_pt1 | contig 15139 bp, 12 predicted proteins | sample YelNatPaOPGAMG01_FD_187559 | JGI IMG/M metagenome (GOLD analysis project Ga0207433, IMG submission 187559) | Hot spring thermophilic microbial communities from Obsidian Pool, Yellowstone National Park, USA - OP-RAMG-01 (SPAdes) (version 3) | ecosystem: Environmental > Aquatic > Thermal springs... | reverse complement strand
AACCATCGCCGTTCCCGATGGTGCTGAGTGGCAAAAGATGGGACCTGACCGGGCGCGGGCTTCCATGGGTCTGGGAAACACGTTCCATGCCGTCTGGTACTCCAACGATGGCCAAGTCTGGTACACCAGCGCCCAGGCAGGCACATCTGGGCAAACGCCTGCCCCGCTACCCACCCGTTCATCGACTCCCTGGCCGACCTTCTCGATTACACCCGGCCGGACGGCTATGCCACCCCAGACGGCCACTCCCCTCCTCCCCGTAACCTCAAATCTACCTGGACAAACCATCGAACGGCCAGGGGAAGTTCTGTCCCCTATCCTGGTCAGCACCGGTCTGACCGGGGTCTTGATTGTGCTTACCATATTGCTCGCAAGAAGGCATCATGCCCGCTGAGGCCGAAGGAACGGTCCCTTTTTCCCCCCGAGTATCCGTTGTGATGGCCGCCTATAACGCCGCCCCCTTCATCGGCGAAGCGATCGAGAGCATCCTGAACCAGACATTCCCCTATCTGGAACTGATCATCGTAGACGATGGTTCTACCGATGAGACCCCCGGTGTCCTCGATCGGTACTCCGACCCGCGAATCGTACGTCTGCGCAACGAGAGCAATCAAGGGGTAGCCCGGGCTCGCAACCGGGGCTGCGCGATGGCCCGGGGCGAGTACATCGCCGTTCAGGATGCCGATGACCTGTCAGCCCCGGAGCGCCTCGAGAAACAGGTGGCTTTCCTGGATACCCACCCCGAGGTAGGGCTCGTCGGGTCGCAGGCCCTCCTCTTCGGCGAAGGAGGAAGCACACAGATCAAAGTCCCTCTCCATAACACCGAGATCCAGGCCCTGCTTCTTGGGGAAAATTGCCTTCTCCACAGTTCCCTGATGGTACGGAGGGAGGTCTTCAAGGAAGTAGGCGGATATAACGAGTCGTTTATCGCAGCACCAGACTATGACCTGGTCCTGCGCCTGGCCGAGTGCACTCACGTGGCCAACCTTCCTGACACCCTTTACTTTAAGCGCGTCGTCCTCGGTTCCATCACCTACAGCCCCCACGGGGTTTGGCAACAACGATGTGTCCTCCGGGCAGTAGAGGAAGCCCTGCAACGCAGGCGTAGCCGGGGCCAAATGGTATCCCCACACCCGAGGTATGCCCTGACCTGCCTGGCAGCAGCCTGTGCAGAGGCCGCATTGGGGGACCCTTCGCGGATCGCCCCGTGCGTTCGGCGGGCTCTGGAGGTGGATCCTCTTTGTGAAAAGCGCTATGAGACTCCCCGTACCATCGCCGACTACGCGCTGGGGTATGCGTTGCATGCCGGTGCCGCCCGGGGGAATCCGATGGAGATCGTCCGGCTCCTCTTTGCATACTGGTCGAGAGACCGCAAACCCTCACTCCTGATTCGCCGGACACGCGCACTTGTGCTGGCAGGGATGGCATTCCATGCTTACCGGAACGGCCACTGGAAGGAGGCCGCAACCATGGCGATTGCCAGCCTGGCCAGCGTCCCCGTACGGACGGGGAACCGTGGCCTCCTGGCAGTAGCGGGCCGTTCCATTTTGCACTTGATGGAAGCCCGTATTCTCAAGAAGAGAGGTCTTGAACTATGACCTCTATATCTGGTTGGAACAGCGACCTCTTCGCCAGAATGCTCCGAGAGCGAGTCCTGGCCTGGATATCTCGATGCCAAAGAACCGGGAAAGGACAGCCCGCTTATGCCCTGGATACGATTGCTCCGGAGGCAACCGTGATGTCCCTTTGCTTTGCCGTTCTCATAAAAGAACTCTACGATGCCCTGCCCAACGCAACAGAGAGAGCAGAGTACGGCGGAGCACTGCAATCGCTTCAGTCACCGGAAACGGGCCTGTTTATGGATCCTGCCTTGAATCCGGATGACCTGGAACCTGCAAGTCCTGGAACGCAGTACCTGGTTCATCAGACAACTTACTTCGCGTTGAACGCCCTGGATGCGCTGGGTTTCAGACCGCTTTACCCACTGCGTTTTGCCGAGTCGTACTTGCAACCGATGGTCCTTGAAGACTGGCTCCAGAACCTGGACTGGGCAAATCCCTGGAGAGAAAGCAACCGGATCATGTTTATTGCAACTGCACTCTATACCATGTGGCAATGGGAAAATGAAGCCAGCGCCCTGGCTGTCTTGCACCGTCTGCTCGATTGGCTGGATGCCCATCAGGATTCTGAAACCGGTTTATGGGGTGTCGCAGAAGGAGCCTCCCCATTGTACGCTATGGCTGGCGCCTACCACCTTCTTCCCTTCTACTTCTCTCTTGGCCGGCCGGCGCGCTTCTGTGATAAGATGGTCGAAAACGTACTCTCCCTCCAACAATCCGATGGCCTTTTCCATCCCCAAGGAGGTGGAGACTCCTGCTTAGACGTGGATGCAGTAGGAGTGCTGGTCTGGTGTAGCCTGGCTGTGCCAGCCGAGGCCGACCGAATTCGGGTTGCTCTGGAGCGTACGTTCGAGGGGCTTCTGGCCAACCAGAGTGATGAAGGCGGGTTTTGCCGGGCCCGCCTGCGGCCCCATCCCCCGAAAACATGGAAGCGTCGTGTGGCTGAGTTCTTTGGTCTTGATCGCCTTCTTCACCAGCCCTACCGTCCCTGTCCCCAGATCATGACTTACGAGGGTTGGAAGAAGATGCCTTTCGACATTCGTCAGCCCGACCTGTGGTCTACCTGGTTTCGTTCCTATGGTCTTGCAATGATCAGCGCTCGATTTCCCGGACGATTTCTTGATGCCATCCCGTGGCGCTTCCGCCGCCTCCCCGGCTTGGGTTGGTACGATCCAGGGGCCATCCGGCGGGCCTACGAAAAGGCGTAACCCCCCTGGATATAGAATCGCTGACTGGATTACATTTCAGACCCTAACCCTGGGGAATCGCTATGCATCTGCCACATCGATCTCAGAAATGTTTCAGTCGTGCTGACGCTTGGACAGTAGCAGGGCAATACCTATGAGAGAACCAGGGACAAGTTCCACTATACCTCCCAAGGTGCGCACCATCCATGCCTGGGACCGCGGTCCAGGACTGTTCCAAGCCTTGGCCGAACTGTACCACCATCGCGAGTTGCTGGCAGCCTGGACAATCCGGGAAATCAAAGTGCGCTACAAACAGACGCTGCTTGGAGCGCTATGGGCCATCCTACAACCGTCCATCCTGATGGTGCTCTTTTCCCTTATTTTCACCACCTTTATCCCAGTCTCGACTGACGGCATTGCCTATCCTATCTTCTCCTACACGGCTATCTTACCATGGACCTTCTTTGCCAATGCCGTTACCTTTAGCGCTCTCAGCCTAGTCAACAACATAAATTTGATAACCAAGACCTATTTCCCCCGCGAGATCATCCCTCTGGCGGTGGTCGCCGCCAGTTGCTTCGATCTGCTGATCGCTGCGGCAGTTTTTGTCGGGATGATGGTCTATTATGGTGTGCCGCTATACGAGACGGCGCTTCTGGTTCCCGTCGTATTGCTGGTCCAGGTCCTCCTAACCATGGGGATTGCGCTTTTTGTCGCAGCGTTGAACGTCTTTTACCGGGATGTGCGCTTTATCGTTCCGCTGCTCCTACAGGCCTGGATGTATGCCACTCCGGTCATCTACCCCCTCAGCGTTGTGCCAGCGCGTTTCCGCTTCCTTTACATGCTGAACCCGATGACTGGTCTTATTGAGTCTTACCGTGCCCTTCTCCTGTACGGAAAACTACCCCCCTGGGCTGACCTGGGAAGTGCCACCGTAATCTCTCTGGTCATCTTATGGCTCGCCTATCGCTGGTTCAAGCGGGTGGAGAAAAACTTTGCCGACCTCATCTGACCCTCCGAACGCCCTCGGCTCAACCGTAGCCATCGAGATGGAGGGAGTTTCCAAGATTTACCATCTGGGTCGCAGTCGCACCTCGCTGCGCGAGACCATTGCTGGCCTGTTCCACCGTACATGTGAGCAGGGAACAGTGCTCAAGGCGTTGGACAATCTCTCCTTACGGATCAACCGTGGAGAATCGGTGGGCTTCATCGGCCCTAACGGCGCAGGCAAGACGACGCTTTTGAGATTGCTATCTGGTATTACTACGCCCTCGACGGGGACTATCTGCACCTATGGCCGCATCTCGTCCTTGATCGAACTCGGTGCCGGATTTCACCCTGACCTGACTGGACGAGAGAACATTTACCTGAATGCTGCCATTTTGGGCCTAAAGAGGCAGGAGATTCAGCGCCGCTTTGATGCCATCGTCGCCTTCTCCGAAATGGAACATTTTCTGGATACCCCGGTAAAACGGTACTCTTCCGGAATGTACTGCCGCCTGGGCTTCTCTGTCGCCGCTTTTGTCGATCCCGACATCTTGCTTGTAGACGAGGTTCTGGCCGTCGGTGACGCTGCTTTTCAAGCCAAGTGCCTCAAACGGATGAGCGAACTCCGGGCTGCTGGGACGACCATTATCTTGGTCACCCACTCACTCGGTTACCTACAGCGCCTGTGCCAGCGGGCGATTTTTCTCTACCAAGGCAAGATCCAGGCCGATGGGGCTACTAGCGAGGTAATCCAAACCTACATGAACCATCCGGCCTATCGGGGCAACCTCAGCAGGGTCGAGCCGGATGTAATCCGCTTTACATCCACAATAACTGGGGGGCCCGTTGCTATTACCTCTGTCTACTTCACCGACAGGTCAGGTAACCGGATCGAACAGGCGCATACCGGAATGCCGCTGAACATCCACATCGCTTACACTGCTTTCGAACCGATAGCAGATGCCAATGTTGAAATATGGTTGTACGGGCTTGACGGCAGCGAGTATGCTACCTTCGCCACCATGTGGGATGGCTTGGGTCCTCTCACTTTGCAAGGGCGCGGTGAAATCCGCCTCCAATTTGATGCACTTTGCCTGATGCCCGGGGGGTACTTTGTCAATGCCGCGATTTCCGACTTGAACGGACTGCGAAAATACGACCTACACTGGGAACGCCACTACCTCATCGTCTTGGGTGGCCCCATTGCCTACGGGATGGTGTACCAGCCGCACCGTTGGATAGTTGGCGAGGGCAACGGTGATGCCTAAAAACCTTGCCGAAGAAACCGGCGACTTGGATATCCCCACTGGAACAACGGTCTTTTTTGACCAAAGCCCGTCAATGCGACCGGCTTCCGATGTTCAGCCGCACGGCCTTTTCACCCGAGTGGAGCGGTAGGACCATGTGCGGTGTCGCCGGCCAGCTGCGTTTCGATGATATGCCGGTAGACAAAACCCTCCTCTTCCGGATGACCCAGGCCCAGCGGCACCGGGGACCCGACGGTGAAGGAATCTACCAGGATGGTCCGCTTGGTCTGGCCTTCTGCCGCTTGAGCATCATCGACATCGCCGGCGGACATCAGCCAATGAGTAACGAGGATCATACAGTCTGGCTGGTCTGCAACGGGGAAATCTACAACTTTCCCGAGTTACGCGACGACCTGATCCGACGGGGGCATACCTTTCGCACTCGCACCGATGCAGAGGTCATTATTCACCTCTACGAAGAGATGGAGACCCGCTGTGTGGATCACCTCAACGGCATGTTTGCCTTTGCTCTCTGGGATGGCCGGCGCCAGCGCCTGCTCCTGGCGCGTGACCGGATCGGAAAGAAGCCCCTATTTTACTACCATGGCCCCCATTTTCTCTCCTTCGCCTCTGAACTCCAGGCCTTGCTCTGCGACCGCCAGATTCCTCGCCAGGTGGACCCTGTCGCCCTGGCCCAGTACCTCCAGTTCTGGTATATTCCGGCACCGCGGACCATCTTCCAGGGAATCTACAAACTCCCACCGGCCACCGTTTTGCTCTGCGAACACGGCCAGATACGGCGGGAACGTTACTGGGATCTGAATTTTGCCCATAAGGAGACGCTATCGGAGGAAGAATGGATAGAGCGCATTGGGGAAGTCACGCGGGATGCTGTGCGCATTCGTCTGGTGAGCGATGTCCCGCTGGGAGTACTCCTGAGCGGAGGGCTTGACTCCAGCACCATTGTTGCCCTGATGAACCGTTTGGCTAACAACCCGGTGCGCACCTTCTCCATTGGCTTCGAAGAAGACGCCTATAACGAACTCCCCTATGCGCGTCAGGTAGCCGCTTTCCTGGGAACCGAGCACCACGAGGAGGTGATCCGCCCGGATGCTGCTGACCTTTTGCCCAGATTGATGCGCCACTACGGAGAACCTTTCGGCGATGACTCGTGCATACCCACCTACCACCTGGCACGGCTGGCCCGCCAGGAAGTCAAGGTGGCCTTGAGCGGAGATGGGGGCGATGAAGCCTTCGGCGGCTATCCTCGCACCTGGCAGTATCTGGCTTTCCGCCCTGGCGCCTCGCTACGCGGATTGCTCGTTGAGCAGGCGAAAGCCGTTTTCGCCAAAGCCAGACCATCCTGGGCCTCCGCCGATATGCCGCCGTGGAAGGGCTTTGGGCGTGAACTGGCTTTCCGGCTACGGGAAATCTTCCGGCCTGTTCAGCGCTACGCCCATGCCTGGATTGTCTGGAAAGATGGGGTCGAAAATCTACTGAACCCGGAGGTGGCTGCTTCCTTACACCGGAAGGACTTCCTGCAACCGTGGGAAGATGTCCTCCGGAGAACCCAGGGATGGGATGCCCTGGACCGCTTGTTCTACCTGGATATCTCTACCTACTTGCCCGACGACCTCCAGACCAAGATGGATATTGCCAGCATGGCCGCTTCCCTGGAGGTACGTTCGCCCTTCCTCGACTACCGGCTTTTAGAATTGAGCGCGAGGATGCCCTCGGCCCTGAAGCAACGGGATGGAGAGACAAAAGTACTGTTCCGCCGGGCCATTCGTGCTTTGCTCCCACCCGAGATCGTCAGTCGCAGGAAGCAGGGGTTCGGAACGCCCATCAGCACCTGGCTGCGCGATGGGTTGCGGGATATGGTAACCGACTTACTATTGGATGAAAACTCTTACTGGCGCGACTTTCTCCGCCCGTCGATGGTGGAACCGATGGTCCGGGAGCATCTGGCCGGCCGGCGAGATTGGGGCCGGCACCTCTGGCTGCTCCTCTGCTTCGAGGTATGGGCCAGGCTCTTTCTGGCCTGAACCTGGCCTAAAGGAAGTCGTCCTCATGGCCAACGGGGTACCATGCCATCCCCAGGTTACAGTTGTCATGTCCGTTTATAACGGTGCCCGGTACGTCCGCCAGGCGATAGACAGCATCCTGAACCAGACCTTTACCGACCTGGAGTTGATCGTCGTGAACGATGGCTCCACAGACGACACCGCCCGCATCCTGGCCTCCTACACGGATGAACGGCTGGTCCTGCTGGAGAATGAAAGCAACATCGGACTAACCCGCTCGCTGAACAAAGCACTTCGGATTGCCCGGGGGGAGTATATCGCCCGCCAGGATGCCGACGACTTCTCCTTACCGGAACGGCTGGCCCGGCAGGTCGCCTACCTGGAAGCGCACCCACGGACCGGCTTTATGGGCACCACAGCCATTTGGATAGACGAAACGGGCAAGACTCTGCAGGTCTGGCATCAACCGACAACCAATCCTGAGATCCAGGAACGGCTTCTCTGGTATTGTCCCTTGATGCATGGTTCGGTGATGATGCGGCGACGCGCTTTGGCCGAGGTGGGAGGAAAGTACACCGAAGACATGCGAACCGGACAGGACTATGACCTCTGGCTTCAGATGAGCGAAAAATGGGACGTGGCCGTCCTGCCAGAACCTCTCTATGGCTACCGCTGGCATGAGGATATGGCCACGAAGGTACATAGACAGGAACAGATGGCAAACGCCCAGCAGGCTCTGGCCCGCGCTCTGAAACGGCGCACACTCCTTGGACGGGCTCTTGTGCTCAAACCACTTCACACGGCCCCGGCCTGGACAGCACGCTACTCCCGGCGGGAGTGGGCAGACCGGTTCCTCTGGTGGGCAGCCGGTGCACGGGCAATAGGGAGAGGCTACCCCCAACGCTTTGCGCTGTTCTCCTTTTTGCTCAACCCGGCCAACCCCCAATGGTGGTCCTTTATGAGGGGCGTGTTAGAGCGGAAGTTGGGCCGCCTCATGGATGCCGGTGTTGTCCTGTAGCCCTCCTATCCCACCAAGGCAGGAGCAGACATGTCCCTGCGTATCCTGTGGGTGACCCCCCAGTTCCCCTGCCGGCGCAGCGGCGGGCAGGTCCGACAATACCACCTGCTCCAATACCTGGGTCCAAGGCACCAGGTTACCGTGCTCAGCCTGATCCAGCCGACAGAAGTAGAGGAGATCCCATCTCTCTGGAACACAGGGGTTGAGGTGATCACGGTGCCGTTTTCCTCTCCCAAACCATCGCGGGGATGGCGCAACCGCATTCGTTCCTGGGCACAACTCCTATTCGACCCGCAGCCACATTATGCCCGTACATATCCGTTACCGGCGCTACGGGCGGAAATGGCAAAACTCCTCAGCGAACGGAAGCCGGACATCGTCCACCTGGAGCACCTCTTTACTGCGCCGCTTGGAGAAATGCTCCGTGGTTTGCCCTGGCTGCTGACCGAGCATAATGTCGAAAGCACGGTCGCTGAACGACAACGCCGGCGGGCCAACACACCGGCCCGCCGCCTGGCGGGATGGCTCGAGGCCCGGAAGTTGCGGCGTTGGGAACGGCGGTGGATACAACGCAGCCCCGCCTGTATCGCGGTATCCGAAACCGATGCGGCGACGTTGCGGGCCATGTCGCCGGGGACCCCCATATTTGTGGTCCCGACCGGTGTGGACACAGCCCACTTTGCAGTGCCAGAAGGGAACCAAACGAGGCGCGCCGGGATGGTATTTTTCGGAAACCTTGGCTATGCTCCCAACATAGACGCCCTGGCCTATTTTTGCGATCAAATTTTCACGCTGGTGCGCTCGCGCCATCCCGACGCGCGATTGCATATCGTTGGTCCCTATGCCCCACCTGAGGTGGTCGCCTTGGGAAGTCGGCCAGGAATCCAATACATTGGCTTCGTAGAGGACGTACGCCCTCACCTCTGGCAGGCGGCCGTGTGTATCGTTCCGCTACGGGTCGGCGGCGGCGTGCGACTCAAGATTCTGGAAGCCCTGGCCGCAGGTTGTCCGGTCGTGTCCACAACCGTCGGGGCCGAAGGCCTGGACCTATCCGATGGCCAGGACCTGCTTATCGGGGATGATCCCCTGACCTTTGCCCAACACGTGTCCGAGTTACTGGAGGATGGGAATAAGGCCCGTCATCTGGCCGAACATGGGCGTCAGACGGTGAGCACGCGTTACGATTGGCGGACCATCGCGCCCAGGTTGGAAGAGGCTTACCGTACTGTCCTGAGGGCCGGCCATTGACATCTCCTGTGCATAGCCAGAGATAAAAGGGGTTGTCCTGCTCGGACTTCAGTTCAACCGGGCCAAGTCGTCGGATTCTCGCCGCCTGTTGCCAGTTCCTCGGCCACGGCCATCTCGATGGTGGACCAGAACCCCGAGGAAATGGGGATGAAAGGACATTCCAGAAGATGACGATCCACCGGAAGAAGCGGAGATTTGGGGCGATCTTGGAACCACTTTGGATTCCTCTGGCCGGCTTCGCCCTTTCGACCACTCTCCTCCTGTCCTTCCCTATGGAGAGGATAACCATTTTTGTTGTCGATGATGCCTACTATTACCTGAAAGTGGCTTTGAATGTCGCTAACCAAGGGCAATTTACCTTTGATGGCATCCATCGCACCAGCGGTTTCCACCCGCTATGGCAAACGTTACTTGCTGCAATCGCTTTCGTTGTACACGATGAATTTGCTCTGCTTTACGCCGCTTTGGTCCTGGAAAGTCTGCTTGCCTGCCTGGCCGGCGTGTTGCTCTATTTCTACGTGAAAGAAGTCTTTGGAAAACCCAATGCCCTTATTGCCCAATCCTTATGGAGCCTGAACGGAGGTCTTATCCTGACCTGGCACCTGATGGGAATGGAAAATACGCTTTTCTCCTGCCTGCTTCTCGCTTCCCTCCTGGCCACCCGGAAAGTGCTGCGACACCCAGATCCTTCTCTCGCTACCACACTTCTGACCGGCTTGATTTTTTCCTGTACGTTCCTTTCCCGAACCGATTCCATCCTGCTATTGATATTTCTTGTTTCCCTCCTCTTTTTTAAAGGCCTGTTCCGCCAGCCTCGTTCCCTCGCTTCAGCGGGTCGGGTTATCCTGATTTTAGGAACTACAATCGGCGCCTATCTTCTCTTCAATATCGCCGAGACCGGCTATGGCTTCCCAATTAGCGGAACAGTCAAAGTCCGGCAGGGCCTCGTTGCCATTGAGCAAATGGGGGGTATACTCACAACAACCTTCTGGGAACGCACAGTAGCAAGTATTCGTCACCTGGCCGGTCTGCTCAAATGGCATCTTCTCTCCGTGCCCCTGTCTGCCTGGCCACGAGCAGACGACCCATGGCTATGGAACGGGCTACGCCTCCTGGGGATCATACCCGCTGTTGGATATCTCGGTGGCACAATTCTTCATTTACGAAACGCACCGGGGCCAAGGCGATTCCGGAATTCGGGATTGACCACAGTAGAAATTTGCCTGCTCTGTTATGCGGCCTTCCATACCTCCATCGAAGTAACTCTCCTTGCTCCCACGCTGACCTGGACTTCTTGGTACCTTGTCCCCCAGATTCTCCTCGTCATCATTGTTGCTTCCGGCTTGCTTTACCCCTGGAGTTTTCTGCGAGGCGAGAGCGGTTCCCCCTCTGCCACCTCGGAGAAGGGAAGGCCCTATGTCTACTTTTTACCGGCCCTCTTTGCCTTTGGGATGATTTGGTGCTCGTTCGTGTATTTGGGCACATTGCCCCAACAGGGACGACAGGGGATGTGGAACACCGAAGGGTTCGCTTTGGCCCTATGGATGCGACAAAACATACCACCTGAAGCACGAATTGGTGCCTGGGACACCGGCCTGTGGTCCTACTTTTCCGGTCGTACCATCATCAACTTGGATGGATTGATGAACGATTACGAGTTCTACCATCAGTACTTGAGCCGGGGAAGAATAGACGAATATATCGATAAGGAAGACATAGAGTATCTGATAACCTGGACGGGCCAGTTCAACCAGTGCCGGGCCCTGCAAATACGTCGCTGCCTGGACGGGGAAATCCTCTACCGGACGCCGGAATGGACGATTACCGGCGGAACAGCCGGAGTCCAGGTGGTCAAACTAGCCAAGCCATGAGAATCCTGTTTTTGGCCCTGGAGCCTCCTTTCCCCCCTAACGACGGCGGGCGCATCCGCACCTATAATATCCTCAAGCAGGTGACCCGGCGGCATGAGGTCATCCTGGTGACCTTCGCTCCTCCCCAGCAACAGGCCGAACGGCTGGAGGCCCTGCGCCCCCTTTGCGCCGGGGTCTTCGCGCTTCCGTTGCCCCGACCCCCGCGCCGTACCTTGCTCCACAAAGCCGCCGGCCTCTTTTCCCGCCGGCCCATCTCCCTGGCCCGATACCGCTCCCCGGAGATGGCCCGCCTCCTCCACGCCCTGGCCCGAAACCACTACGATGTGGCCCATATCGACCAGATTTACCTGGCCCAATATATCCACGACCTCCACCCCCTTCCGGCCGTCCTCACCCACCACAACGTCGAGGCCGAAATTCAGCAACGGCAGTTGCAGGCCCGTCCCCCCTCCCTGCGCCGCCTCCTGGATACGCTGGAATGCCGCCGCTGGCATTTCTACGAGGTGGCCGTTTCCCGGCGTTCTGCCGCCCTGGCCTGTGTCTCCGAACGCGACGCCGCCTACTTCCGACAACGGGTGCCCAACGTGCCCATCTGGGTTGTCCCCAACGGGGTGGATACCCAGGCTTATCGACCGCCCGAGACGGAGCCGGAGGAGGACCTCCTCCTTTACACCGGCCGGATGGATTACTTCCCCAATGTGGATGCCATGGATTGGTTCTGCCGCGAAATCTGGCCCCGGATCCGGCAGGAGGTGCCCTCCGCCCGCCTCCAGATCGTAGGGCGGGACCCCCTCCCCCAGGTCCAAAGTCTGGGCGCACAGCCGGGCATCGAGGTCGTCGGGACCGTGGCCGACACACGCCCCTACCTTTCCCGTGCCGCCGTCTACATCGCCCCCCTACGCCTGGGAGGAGGCACCCGGCTGAAGGTTCTGGAGGCGATGGCCATGGGCCGGCCCATCGTCTCCACTCCCCTGGGCTGTGAGGGACTGGACCTCCATCCCGGAGAGGACCTTCTGGTGGCCGAAACGGCGGAGGAATTCGCCCAGGTCACGGTGCGACTGCTCCGCGACTTTGCCCTCGGCCGGCGGTTGGGAATGCAGGCCCGCCGCACCGCCGAGACCCGCTTCGACTGGACGCAGATCGCCCGGGAACAGGAACGGGCTTACCAGGCCGCTCTGGACAGGCAATAGATGCGCATCCTCTTCCTCTCCGGCTGGTTTCCTTATCCCCCGGACAACGGCTCGAAAATCCGCATCCTCAACCTCCTGCGCGGGTTGAGCGGCCGACACCGGGTCTCCCTGATCTCTTTCTATGACTCCCCTCCTGGGGAAAGACAGATGGAGGCACTGCGCTCCCTCTGCCAGGACATCCATGGGTTGCCCTCACGTTCCTTTTCCCCCTGTCGTCCCCGGGCTCTGCTGGGCTTTTTCTCGCCCACCCCACGCTCGCTCCTGGACACCCACTCCCCGCCGATGGCCCAGGCCATCCGCGAACAGGTGCGGAAACATAACTACGATTTGGTCATCGCTTCCCAGATTACCACGGCCGCCTATTGGAAGGCCTTTGCCCCCCTGCCCGCTATTTTCGAGGAATTGGAACTGGGTGCCCTGGCCACCGGGGCCGGCCTCCGGGCGTGGAGCCCGCGCCGCCTGCGCCGAATGCTGACCTGGCTCAAGGTCAGGCGCTATGTGGCCCACCTCCTGCCCCACTTCCGGGCCTGTACCGTGGTCTCGACGAAGGAGAAAGAACTGCTCCATCAGGTGGCGCCTCATTACCGAAATGTGGCCGTTATTCCCAACGGTGTGGACCTGTCTTCCTACGGCGGCATCGTCGTCGAACGCCAGCGGAAGCGCCTGATCTTCCCCGGTTCTCTGACCTACCCGGCCAACGACGACGCCGTGCGCTTTTTCTTGAAAGAGGTGTTTCCCCGGATATTGCAGGAGGAACCGGAGACCTCCCTGGTCATCACCGGACGATTCCCCCGACAACTTTCCCCTCTGCCGCCCTCGGTCCACCTGACCGGCTGGGTCGAGGATGTCCGGCCCTGGATCGCCGGCAGTTGGGTCACCATCGTTCCCCTGCGACAGGGGGGCGGAACCCGGCTCAAGGTGCTGGAGTCGCTGGCCCTGGGCACGCCGGTGGTGGCTACCTCCAAGGGGGCGGAAGGAATCGAGGGAGAGGCCGGCCGCCATTTTCTCCTGGCCGACGACCCTCCTTCCCTGGCCGCCGCCGTGCTCCGCCTGCTTCGGGACGAGGCGTTCTGGCAATCCCTGAGCGAACAGGGACGACAACTGGTGGGCGAAAAGTACGACTGGGGGTCGGTGTTGCCTCGCTTTTTGGACCTGGTGGAGGAGTGTGCCCGGTGAATCGGCCGGCCCTCTGGGGAAAACTCTCCCACCTGCTCCGGCCCTCATCCAACTGGCTCCGCGCCCTGGTCGTTGCCGGCACCCTCTTCCTGAGCCTCTGGCTGGGCTATCGCCCCCTTCCCATCGCTCCCTTCTGGATCGCCGCCGGCCTGGGGGCACTCCTCCTGGCCCTTCTGGCCCTGCGTTCCATGGCGGCGGCGTTGACCCTCCTGATCGCCACCTCGCCCCTTCTGGACCTCTCCATCTCCACCGGGACCCAGAGCCCCCTGCACTTTAGCCTGCTCTGGATCGGGCTTTGTACGGTGGTGTGGCTGGTGCGGATGGTGGTCGAAAGACGTTTTCGCCTGCTTCCCTCCCCGGCCAATCGTCCTCTGCTCCTCTTCAACGTCTCCGCCCTTCTCTCCTGGCTGGCCGGCTACGCCTTCTGGAAGCCCACCGTGCCCCGTCCGGAGAACGCTCTGACCGTGCAGGCCGGCCAGACGGCTATCTTCATCCTCTCCGCCGCCGCCTTCTTCCTGGCCGCCAACCACCCACTGGAGGAAAAGGACCTGCGGCGATGGAACGGGCTGATCATCGTCCTGGGGTTGGGGGGGATCGTGCTGGACCTTCTGCCCTTTACCCAGCGCCCGGCCGGCCTGACCGGGGGGATGCTCCTCTGGCCCCTGGTCCTGCTCTGGGCCCAACTCCTCTTCAACCCCAACCTTTCCCCCTCGATTCGGCGCCTCGGCTGGCTCAGCCTGCCCCTTTGGGGTCTCTGGGTATGGCAGGTCTCCTTCGCCTGGAAAGGCGGCTGGTTGCCGGCGCTGGTGGGCCTGAGCGTGCTCCTGTTCTTCCGCTCGCGCATCGTGTTCACCCTTTTCCTGGTGGCCTGCATCGTCCTGGTCGCCACCAACTGGGAAATCCTGGCCCCGCTGACCTACCTCCCGGAGGAACAGGGAGGTTCCCTCCTCCGCCCCTACATCTGGTACGACGTCCTGCGCCTGAGCGCTTACTCCCCTCTCCTGGGCCTGGGGCCGGTGAACTATATGTACTACTGGCACGACCCGACCTTTATCTCTTATTCCCTGGAACGGACCAACTGGTGGGCCTGGTACCACTGGGGCTATTCTCCGCCCTCCCACAACATGTTTGTGGACATCTTCGCCCAAACCGGTCTGCTCGGGCTGGGGCTGTTTCTATGGGCGGCCATTGCCCTCTTGGGGCTGGCCTATCGGGCCGGCCAGAAGCAGAAACCGGGCTTTGCCCAGGCCTATGCCCGTGGCGTCCTGGCCGGCTTCCTGGCTTTGCTGATCAGTTCCTTCTTCTTCGCCGACTGGCTGATTCCCTTTGTCTACAACATCACCATCAAAGGCTTCCAGCACAGCCTCTATTCCTGGCTTCTTTTGGGTTCCCTGGTAGCCCTCTGGAACCGCCGTGACGCTCCCGCCTGACCTCTCGATCGTCATCGTCCACTACAGCGGCCGGGAGTATACCGCCCGGTGTCTGGCCTCGCTCCGCCAGGTTGCACCGGCCCTGAATTTCGAGGTTATCCTGGTGGACAACGCTTCGCCGGAACAGGATGCCGGCTGGTTT
>Ga0207433_10009809_pt1 | contig 15140 bp, 16 predicted proteins | sample YelNatPaOPGAMG01_FD_187559 | JGI IMG/M metagenome (GOLD analysis project Ga0207433, IMG submission 187559) | Hot spring thermophilic microbial communities from Obsidian Pool, Yellowstone National Park, USA - OP-RAMG-01 (SPAdes) (version 3) | ecosystem: Environmental > Aquatic > Thermal springs... | reverse complement strand
CGATCTATGAAGCAACAAAAGTAATAGAGTTCATAAAGGATAAAGGCAGAGAGTTCGAAGAAACAGTTCTCTCAAAATTTCCGGCGCCAACACATTATAGGAGACTGCCAAGGCGGATGAACGTTACAATGATAAACAGTAGAATTGCAGCCAACATAATACCCGGCGAGTGCACATTAACCATTGACATAAGAACAATACCAGAAGAAAAAGCGGATAAAGTAGCAGAAGAAGTCAAAAACATGCTTGAAAATTTTGCGAAAGAAAACGCTTTGGACATTACGGTGGAAATAAAGTCGTTTTCGAACGGATGGTACACAGATGACAAGGAGATTGTGAAGAAAATTAAGAAGATAGCCGAGGAAACGGCTGGGAAAAAGCTGAAGGTAAGCGTTGAATTGGGCGGAACAGATGGAAGATATCTTATCGACAGGATGCCGGTAATTCAGTATGGCACGCTGGGAGAAGACACAAACTTCCATGGCAAAAATGAGTTTGTGTACCTCGAAGACGTCGAGAACGTAAAGGCTTTTGTCAAAAAACTGTTGACAACTCAGCTTTAATGAGGCAAGGGAGCCAAAATGTTTGCCACAACAGTTGAGTGCAGCAAATGCGGACAAGAGTATAATCCAAACGAGGTTTTAACGGTTTGCACAAAATGTGGCGGGGCGCTACTGTTTAGGTATGACTTAGCCAAAATTGCAGAAAAAATCTCGAAAAGAGCGTTAAAGCGAAGAGACGCCACCTTCTGGAAGTTTAGAGAGCCCCTCCCAATAGCATCATCAAAAAACATCGTTTCACTCGGGGAACCCTACACGCCAATACTGAAATTGCCGAAAGAACGAGATATGCCCTTTAAGCATGTCTATTTGAAAGATGATGGACGCCTTCCAACGGGAACTTTTAAGGCTAGAGGGATGGCGGTGGCTGTCTCAAGGCTTAAGGAGCTCGGCGTAAAGCGTTTAGCAATCCCATCTGCTGGAAATGCCGCCGCCGCTTTGGCGGCCTACGGTGCGAAAGCCGGAATAGAAGTCTATGCCTTTATGCCAAAAGATGCCCCGGAAACCACAATCAAAGAGTGCCTCTATCTAGGAGCCAAAGTCTACCTCGTGGACGGCCTAATCAACGACGCAGCCGCAACGCTGAATAGATATGGGAAAAAATACAAGTGGTTCGACGTATCCACAAACAAACAACCCTACAGGTTTGAAGGCTACAAAGTCATGGCTTTTGAAATAGCCGAGCAATTCGGCTGGAAACCGCCGAACGCTATATTTTTCCCAACAGGTGGAGGCGAAGGAGTAATAGGCCTATGGAAGGGCTTCAAAGAGTTGACGGAGCTAGGTTGGATAAGGGAAACTCCGCGTCTAGTAATCGTCCAATCTTCCGGATGCGCCCCGCTGGTTGAAGCCTTCAACAAAAAAAGGACGAAGTGAAAACTCCATGGGAAAACGCCAAAACAATAGCTGCGGGTTTAAGAGTACCAAGCCCCTACGCAAGTTACCTAATCCTTAGGGCAGTGAGAGAGACAAAGGGAGCAGCCATAGCCGTAAAAGACGAAGAAATAATTTCAGCCATGAAAAAACTCCTCAAAAAAGGCATTTACGCATGTATAGAAGCAGCAGCAACTCTAGCAGCCCTAAACAAAAGCAAAAACAATCACCTTTTCGACTTGGACGAAAAAATTCTGTTGTATTTAACTGGCACAGCTATGAAAAACTTCGACTTAATAAAGCTGGGTAAAGAAAACCTTCTGTTAGCAAAGAGTTAATTGAACGCAAGTTTGCATTATACGTTAACATGTGTTCCATCTTCTATTCTAAAGAGCATGCTTTGCAACTTTTAAAGTTTAACAGAGACACCGGGGAGAGGGTTTCAACACCAATTATACCAGTAAAAGTTTATCTACATTTATCTGGAAATCTTTCTATTTCTCTAAGCATCCTCGCCAACAACTTCGGTTCAATTCTAAAGCCTTTGCTTACAAGCGTCAACACTATTTCCTTTGCTTCAGCCTTGTCTAGAATTTTTTCTCTTAAGGCTCTCATAATTACGTAAAGTGTCCCTTTGACTTTTAGACCCAATGCTTCAGCGAATGCCCTCCCGCTGGATTCATCCATCAACAGCAACGTGCCAATTTTACGTGCCAGCAGTATCGCTTGCGCCTCTCCCAGATGAATTTCAAAGGCATGTTTTACCATTTTTTCACAGAGTTTAATCTCGTTTTCATTTAGTTTTGAAATTTTTATCCAGCCTTGCTCGATGCATTCTTTTATTGCAAGCGCGTCGCTAAATCCTTCTTTCAAGCTCTTTCTCGACAGTCTATGTAAACCTCTTCTGGAATAATTACCTCACCGAAAAGTTTTTTTAGCAACTTTATTCTGCCTACTTTTGAGAGCCATATCAGCGGGCTTGTGTTAGAGACTATAGGCAAAGAAGCTGTTCCTCGCTTAAGCCTTCAGATCTTCTTCTAAATCGTGTTCTGAGTATTGGATGAGAACGTCTTTCTTAGCTAAAATCTTGTAGAAGCTCCACAATGATACTCCGGCTAGTTGAGCTGCCTTCCAGCCAGTGATTTGCCCTTTTCGATAAAGCTCAACAGCGTGGTCTATATTCTTTTCTTTAACACCGTTTTCCAGAATCTCGCGTATCAAAGCCGATCTATCTTTTCCTTCTTTATCCGCTAATTCACGGAGTTTCTTTATGGTCTCGCGAGGTAATCTTAGGCTGATCGTTTTAGACAAGGAAACCACCGTAATACAATATATATCAATCGTATTTATATATAAACTATGCTGAACTCATGCGTTTTTCCAACGAAGGAATACGATAATCGCAACTATTCCGCAAGGACACCGACTCAAACGAATCTAAAATGGTAAAACGACGCCGGGGAGGGGATTCGAACCCCTGCGAGCCCGAAGGCCCACTGGCTTACTTGTTTCCTTTTTGCAGCCCCCTTCTAATGGCTGAGCGGATCTCGAGGCCAGCGCGTTAACCACTCCGCCACCCCGGCTCTCGGCGCATTATATGAGAAGCGTTTGTGTCTAAAAGGTTTTATACTGCAAAAAGCGATGGGTATAGCCACTTTTTGCCTTTGGCCTTTTTCTTTTCATCCCATTCGTTTAGGATTTTAACTGCTTCGTTGGCGATTTTTACGGCGTTTTCTTCGCCTTCTCCTGGTTTAAACTCGTTGGTGCATCTGTTGGCGTAGACGGCGCATATTGCTCCGGCTCTTAATCCGTAAAGACTTGCTAGCGTGTAGAGAGTCGCAGTTTCCATTTCAAAGTTGAGTACACCAGCCTTCTGTAAAGTTAGAAGAATGTTGCTGGTTTGGGTTTTAGTTGGGCGATTTTGGCCAGAGTAAAAGTCTGATGTTGTAGCAGTTACGCCCACATGGTAGTTTCTTATGCCCAAAGTTTCAGCTGCCTCAATAAGCGCCAGCAGGACTTCGTAGTTGGCCACGGCTGGATATTCTGGCATTATATAATAGTTGCTTGTTCCGTCGAGGCGAACAGCTGCTGCAGAAATAATCAAGTCTCCACATTGAATTTTTCTGTATGGCGCCCGTGCTTCCCACACGGATGAAAGTGTGAACTCCTATGGCGGAAGCTTCATTAACGACTATTGCCATACACGCTGGTCCAATACCACTAGATAAGGCAGAGATGGAAACCCCCTTATACTTGCCAGTGATGCTTCGAAACTCACGGTGGCATGAAACTTCCCGTGCTGAGTCCCAAAACTTTACTATTTTTGGAACGCGGTCTGGGTCTCCTGGAACAAGTAAATATTCCGCTAAGTCTCCTTTTTTACAAGCAATGTGATATTGTATTTTATCAGCTTTGATTGAATGCATTTTAACCACCTTATTTAGGCTTGCAATGTTTTTGGCATAACTAAGTCCGCGATGTCTACACTGTGCTCATATATCTGCTTTAGCGTTGAAACTGCCGCTAAGATATGGGACATTACTTCGAGGCTTTGATCTCCAGCACTTTTCTCAACGGCGTTTAGGGTTTTTTCCACTTTATCCCTCATGTCTCGCACTTCTTCGGCTAAGCCGACATCGCCCTCAAAGAAGGCCCTCAAAGCTTTTTCATGCGCACCGAAAAGCAATACGTGAAACTCAACTATCAGCTTTTTAATGGAGTCGGCAAGCTTTGCTCCTTTGAGTTCTACAACTTTTGCAGCGGTACGCACACATTCATCTCCTATTGCTTCAACGAGGCTGGCGGCTAAACGGTAGTCTAGACATTCAATGGGCTGCACGCCGAGTTTTTCGCTTAAACTTGGGTTTTGAATTATCGTACGTAAAATCCTTACAAGCAGAAAATACAGTCTATTAACTTCTTCGTCTCTTGCCACAACGCTTTTAGCCAAATGTAAGTCTCCGCTACAAAGGGCATTGACAACGTCGCGGTGCATACCAGCAGCTATCGCATATCCTCTTCGAAGAATCTTCTCAGGAGGGAAACTGGAGGGTTCAAGCAAACACTGCAAGACTATTTTGGAGTAATCTTCCTCAACAATTTCTAACCCTACTAGACGGCTGACGGCTTTCTTGACAGCTTCCCGCACCTCAAAGCTAATATTCTCCTTTCCTTCCACACGGATAATGTCAAAGCCTAACAGATACTTCCCGGTAATCTCACGGCTTAGATAAGGGCCGGGCTTTAAAACAATGGTGCGGGGGGAAGGCGTAACACCATATTCGGGATCTATTAGGAGTTTGCCGTCGCTGGTTTCATCTATGGCTACTATGGAGCCCCGTTTCAAGCCATAGCGTTCGGCCCAATCCTTCGGTAGGCAAACGAAAAATGTGCCGCTTGGAGTGCGTTGAATCTTGCGGATGGCACCCATCTAATCACCAAGGGGCATATGTTCAAATTGCGAATCCAACAAATCTAAAACAAGACGATGCTATATAAACTTAAGTGTAAGTGTTGAAATTGAAAGGCAAAGTTATAATTGGTATAGACTTAGCAGGTAAGGAAAAGAATCCCACAGGCCTCGCCATATGGAAGTTGCCAAGAGTTAAAACATGCCTAGTTTACATGGATGAGGAAATTCTGAAGGCAGTAACGCTTGCTAAACCAATAATTGTGGCAATAGACGCTCCACTTAAACTTCCAAAAAAGGGGATTCTAAGAAAAGCGGACAGGGAACTCATAAAAAAGGGCTACCGCGTCTTTCCACCGGGCTTACAAGCTATGAAAACCCTTATGCTCCGCGCAGTAAGGCTGAATAAGTTAATAACGGAAAAGGGACTAAAAACGGTTGAAGTGCACCCCACATCAACAAGAAAGGCCCTGAACATGCCAACAAAAGAATGGAAAACCATACAAGAAATATTTAAAAACATGGGGCTAAAGGGAACTCTAGAAGAGCGATCATTAAAACCCCACGAAGTGGATGCCATCACAGCCGCACTGACAGCCCATCTTCAAATGCAAGGCTTAACAGAAACCGTAGGCGACTACCATGAGGGCTTTATCATAATACCTAAAAGGATGGATTGGCGGGAAATAAAACTATGAACGTTGTATCTGAAAGGCTTCAGAAAGCAGTTGAATTGACAATTGCTGCTGGTTATCAGCTTAACAAAGAGGCTTTTGAATTTTTGAACGCCGTAGCTGCGACTGAAGACCCTGTAGAGGTCATGAGCAAGGCTCTCGAAAAAATAGATGCCCTTAAGGATAAGCCATTATTTATCGGTAGAAGCCTCCTGGAAGAGCTTATAAAAAAGCCGAAGCCTTCAAATGAAGCGTTCCCCCGATTAGAAACGGAATCTGTCAAGCCTCTGCCTTTAGAGAGGATTGAACCAACTCCGCATATTTTGGAAGGAAAGAAAGCCTTCCGCCCATACGCAAAGGAAGTAGAAGCCGACATCAACATAGTAGACGACCCGGGAAGTAGGTTAAGCTCAAGTGGAACAATAGAAGATTATCTTGAGTATTTTAGGGATAGGTTTAAGCGTATTGAAAAATTACTGAGGCAGAGAATAGATGCCAGAGGCGCTTCCTCAATAATTGACGCTTTAAAAGCACCACCTAACACCAAGCTCAAAGTAATAGGCATGGTCACCGAGAAAAGGGAGCTTAAGCAAAAAATCATTCTAACCATTGAGGACTTGTATGCAAGTGCTACAGTGCTTGTGCCCCAAAACGCCTCCAACGGGCTTCTGGATAAGGCAAGAAGCCTCCTGCTGGACCAGATTATTTGTGTAAGTGTTTCTAAAACGCGGGGGAATTTGCTAATCGCCGATGACATTATTTTGCCTGATATAGCCCCAAAATCCCAAAATAAGGCGCCAGTTCCTGTTTATGCTGTTCTTACGTCGGATTTGCATGTAGGCAGCGTAAAATTTCAGAAAGAAGTCTTTAACAGGTTTGTTCTGTGGCTTAATGGTAAGTATGGAAATGAGGAGATGCGGGAGATAGCCGGCCATGTGAAATATGTTTTGATAGCTGGAGACCTTGTCGACGGGATAGGAGTTTACCCGAATCAGGTTAAGGAGTTAGCCGTGAAAGACGTTTACGGCCAATATAGGCTTGCCGCAAAATTTATTGAACAAATTCCAGACTACATCGAGGTGATAATTATTCCCGGGAACCATGACGCTCCAAGGAAGGCTTTGCCCCAGCCGCCAATTTCAGACACCTTACTTGAGCCTTTTCAAGAATCTCGGAAGATATATTCCGTTGGCAACCCATGCATGTTAAGCCTACATAAAGTTGAGATTCTCATGTATCACGGCCGAAGCCTCGACGACGTTGTCTCCTCAGTCCCGGGAATAGAATACACTCATCCGGAAAAGGCTATGACGCTGTTGCTGCAAGGACGCCACTTGGCACCTGTATACGGAGGGAAAACCCCACTATCACCAGAAAGCAGAGACTACTTGGTTATAGAGCGCGTTCCAGACATTTTCCACGCCGGCCATATACACACCTTGGGCTATACCAATTACCGGGGAGTTTTAATCGTCAATTCCGGATGCTGGCAAGAACAGACCGATTATATGAGGAGACTTGGGTTTGTTCCCACACCAGGGTTGGCTCCCGTAGTAAACTTGCAAACTCTGGATGTCAGAGTGGTTTCATTCGTTTAGAAAACAAACTGCACTTTAGCCTTGCAGCTCGATTTGGCTTGGCACCATACTACAAGGCGCCAAGCATCTCGCGGGCAAGCAGTTTTAATCTAAAGAACAGCGTTGCCAAAAGGCTCGCTGGCCATGCTTTTAAACAAACTTCCATCCTCAGTTCCTACAAGCTGCATCCTTCGAAAGACAACGCGGCTCATAATCAATCAAACGCCCAAGCCTAGGGTCATTAGAGAAGGCTTCTCTAATAAGGGTGCGCGTCACTTCCAGTCGAATTTTCTTTGTCCTTCCATATCTTCCCATGCTTGTAACCTGAGCATTTAGAAGCCCCAAGGCGTCAAGTTCATTAACCAATGTGCTGACCCGCCGCTGGGTTAGTGGAGCTACAGCTAATTCTCCGCAAAGCTCATTGTAAACCTCATATATTTCGCCCGTTATAGCGCGGTATCCGTTTGCCCTGACAAGGTGGAACACGCTTAACATGACAAGTTTAGAGTGTAAAGTGAGATTCGCCAAGGCTTCTACAACGCGGTTATGTTCTATGAGTTTTTCAGCCTCCCGAACATGCTCTTCCGTAACTATGCTTGCACCTTTGCGCTCTGCAACTTCTCCGGCAACCCGAAGAAGGTCAAGCGCTCTACGAGCATCACCGTGCTCAGCCGCCGCCAAAGCCGCGCATAGGCCTAAGGCTCCCTCGCTTAAGGCTCCTCCGCGGAAAGCCACCTTTGCCCGCTCCGCAAGAATAGTCTTCAATTCAGCAGCGTCATACGGCCTGAAAACAATTTCCTCCTCGCCTAAGGAACTTAAAACTCTCGGATCAAGAAATTCCTTCAAGCGCAAGTCGTTGGATATGCCTATAATGGAAACCTTACTCCGGGTCAATGTTTCATTAATCCTTGTAAGCTCATAGAGGAGGATGTCGCTCCGTGCCTTAACGAGGGCATCAACCTCGTCTAGCGCAATGATCATTATCCTCTTCGCCGAGTCTAAGCCGTTCCTAAACCTCTCAAACACCTCGCCAACAGACAAACCGGTAAATGGAACAGAAAGCTGGAGACTGCTACAGAGACTGGCAAGGACTCGGTACTCCGTTCCAGCCAAGCGACAGTTCACATAACAAAAACTAACAGGCGAACCCACCTCCCTTGCCTTTGCCTCCAAACGGGCTAACACATATTTGGTCACCGCAGTCTTGCCAGTTCCAGTTTTCCCGTAAACAAAAATGTTAGAACACCTTGCACCCTTCAAAACAGGCGCAACAATCTCGCCTAAACGCTTAATTTGGCCTTCACGGTGTGGCAGCCTTTCGGGTAAGTAATCGTGGCGAAGGACATCCCTATCTTTAAAGATGCCTTCTGTGTTAAAGAAATTGGTGAATACTTCATCAAGTATGTTTGCATCAGTCATTAACATTTCACCTTTTCTCTTTCCAGCCCTCTCCTCCAGTTTAATGCCTTTTTAGTGAGAGGGGTGGCAAAATAAGATATGTTATACAGAAAACTGAACATCAAACGGAAAAATCCTAAAAGTTGTAGAAGAAAAGTTATTTAAAGAGGTAGAGGGGGACACCCCATGGCTTCCATTGGAAACTCTTAAAGTAATCACTATTTATTGTGATTTCTCATTGGAGAAATATACTCTGAAGGGTAAGGTGGCTCAGTTAAAGTAAAAAGCTTCTTGTAAAAGTTTCTAAATAAATTCACTAAAATGTTTCAAAACATGAAAACATGCAAACCCAAACCTAGACCAATAATTTCCAGTGGAAACATTGGGGTAGCTCCCTCTAGTTCTCTACATCCATTGCGAAGAATATCCGGGTGATATGCATAAACGCAACAGCGTTTGCAAAAAGCCGCCCTCTTTCCCTCTTCTATACAAATTAAAGTTTGTTGTAAAGCTTAGCTTCACAGTTTGCGAACACCATGTGAAATTTACTTAACTTTGTCTTTTTATCCTCGTTTTTGTAAAAATTATTGATGTTTTCTTGCTTTTTCACGGTGAAGAAGCCACCTTTTTGTTTCTAGTGGAAATAGGAAAAGATCTTCTCGCTTTTTTCTTCCAGCTTATTCAAGCGATTTGTGAACTTTGTAATAGAAAATATTTGGAAATTTTTCTCCTCCAACGGTTTCTAGCTAAAATTTGCCTTTTCTTTTTAGCGCTTTTTACCGCAACACCTATAACGTGTGAAGTGTAAAACTGTGAAAGAGCTACAGGTGCATTAGAACGGATGCCAGCTAGGAAAATGCGCGTCGAAGTGTTCGATAGCGAAGGCAACAAATATAGCATAGCCTTTGAAGGCCAAATCACAAGGGAAAAAGCTCTCCGCCTTCTGGACCTTGTCGAACTTTTAGGCGGAGTGGCTGGCTCTAACCCTGGACTGGAGGCTTCCATGAGTCAAGAGTCAAAGTATGATAAAGTATTATCTATAATTCAGAAGCATTTCCCCATAGTTTGGTTCTCATCAAAGGAAGTTCAAGCAGTCTACGAACAAGAGTTTAAAGAACCAATAAGCCTAAGCACCGTTGCCACTTATCTATCCAGAATGTCAAGTAAAGGAATGCTAATGAAAGCCGGGGCGCCTAATCGACTTAAATATAGGGTTTCCCCAAGTTTTTCGCATATTACCCTTAAACAACAGATACCTTAACTAGCTGTCTCTGTTTCGGTTTTCTTTAAAATTTTCTCCATCTCCCTTTTCACACTGTACTTGAAGGGAATTTTACTGGAATCTCTTTCCAAGTAGCCTTCCTCATAAAGCTTCTTCATCAACCTGGCAGTGTGTTCTCTGCTTAGTTTTACTTTCTCTTTAATTTCGGGGGCGGTTTTCGGACCCTCTCTAGCCAACATTTCCAACACAGCCAGCTCTGTTTCAGTCAAATGGGCAAGGGCTTTCTCCCTTTTTATAGGTATAGCTGTCTCGATTCCAGCTTCTGTAAAGACTGATTGCCTCGCCTTTTCCTCCAAAAAGGAGATTTTTGAGGCCAAATCCTTATATGATGCAACAACATCACAGGTTTGCTTTTCAATAGCATCAAGCCGCGCCAGCAGCTTGTCCTTATCCTCCAACACTCCGCCAGTTTTGGCCTCTAAGGCCTTTAACTTACCTTCAAGTCCTTCAATTTTATTCATTGCCTCAATGCTCCTTGCAGAGGCAACCTCAATCTTATAAGAAACAGTCTCTAAATTTTCAGCTGTCCGTTTAAGCTCTCTGCTAAAACTTAAGAGAATATCATTGAAGGCAATCTTCACCTTTTCATACTCGCCCTTAACCTTAACGATATGCCTATAATACTCAATCGCAAAACCAACCGCAACAACAAACAACACAAAAGATAGGGCAATTATAAGATCAACCATACGAAAACACCTGTGACTTAGCCGCAGCATCATGTGATTTTGACATGTTACATCACAAATCACAGTTTAAAACATACAACATTTAAAGTTTATGGTTTTTACCACCATGATGCACATGACATCACACATCACAGGGAACCTTTAAAGGATCCAGCTAATTTACTTTTTTTTAAAAAACCATTTTTAAGGCGTTTTCCGTTTTAAGCTTATTTTCTGCCTCTTGAATTCTTCAGAGTATTACATAACCTCTTGTGATTTGTGATGTCACGATAGCCCTTCCGAAGGATTTGAAAGCTTTTTGAGACTTGTTTCTAGCTCTTCCCTTAACATTTTTAGGAATTTTATCTGTTCTTCTAGTTGCTCCTCTCTATTCGGTCTACTTTTGTGGGCATCTATGTATTCTTGAAGTTTATTTGCTATTTCAATGTATGGATCCAAAGATGTGGTCTCGAAAATTCCAAGATACCCCAAAAGAAGTATGGTGTAAATGGCTTTTATGACGTTCTCTTCTGCTTGTTTTAATGTTCGATTGAAGGCCCCGCGGCTTATTTTAGCCTTTGTTAGCCGTAATCTGGCTTTTTCTTCGTATTTTAAGGGTTTTCCTGAAATATTTTCAGCTAAAATCTCAATGAGCAAAGTTTCAAGCTGCGTTTTTGTTAAATGACTGTTTTTGACAAGTATTTTTACAACGGGGTCTTCTAAAGACTTTTTTAACCATTGTTGAACGGTGTCCTTAAGCCTCATTCCGCTTACCCTCTCTTTATGCTTTAATGGATACAGTTTTGTATACTGATAGTTTTAAATCTACCGAAGAATGTTGCGTTCTCTTCTTTTTAGAACATAACTATTATATGCTGGGTGGTGTAGCACATGTTGAGGAGAAACCTTGGCAAGGCACTTCAAGGCAGCTGAACGGCTAAAAAACCTAAAGCGCTCTGGAATACGCCGATTTTTTACTGCAGCTCAAGAAATTCCAAATGCTATCAATTTAAGCGTTGGAGAACCTGACTTTACTCCACCGAAGCATGTTTTGGAGGGTGGTTGGCAAGCGGCTTTAGAGGGTAAAACGCATTACGCCCCAACTAATGGAATTCCAGAGCTTAGAGAAGCCTTGGCGCAGAAAGCCTATAGCGACTATGGGCTGAGATACGACCCAAATGCGGAGGTGCTAGTTACAGCCGGTGGAACTGAGGCCATTTTCCTTGCTCTGCTTGGATTGGTGAATCCGGGCGATGAGGTGCTTGTTCCCAGTCCAGGCTTTGTCTGTTATGAACCAAATGTTTTAATGGCTGGTGGGGTTCCCATCTCGGTTCCCCTTTTAGAGGAAAATGGGTTCAAGCCCTCGGTCGATGATGTGACGTCACTCATCACGAATAAGTCACGCGTGATGATACTCAATTCCCCAAATAATCCTACCGGCATGGTTCTTTCTCGTGACGAGCTTGCAGCCTTGGCAGAAATCGCTGTAGAACGTGATTTGATCGTGATTTCTGATGAGGTTTACGAGAAGATAGTGTACGATGGCACCAAGCATTACTGTTTGGCTTCGCTTCCGGGAATGAAAGAACGCACACTGGTTGTTAATTCCTTTTCTAAGACCTATGCGATGACGGGCCTTAGAGTTGGATACGTTTTTGGACCTGAAGAGCTTATCTCCCCTTTATGGCTCGCCCACCAGTATCTTGTTGCTTGTGTAGATACTTTTGCGCAGTATGCGGCTTTGGCTGCTTTAAAGGGACCGCAGGATTTTGTTAGGGAGATGGTTAACGAATTCGATAACCGGAGGCGCTTTGTCTATAAAAGGCTGAATGAAATTGAGGGGTTTAATTTCGCTCTTCCAAAGGGTGCTTTTTACATTTTTCCAAGCATTAAAAACTTCAAGATGTCCTCTGAAGATTTTGCGCAATTTCTTCTGAAAGAAGCTCATGTGGCGGTGGTTCCGGGATCTACTTTTGGCTCGTATGGCGAAGGCTACATAAGAATTTCTTACGCCGCCGCCTATGAACAGTTGGAAGAGGCTTTGAACCGCATAGATAATGCTGTTAAAAAGCTGAAAACCTAAGGTTAAAGTTTTTCTGTCTTTTCCTTTAGTTTATCGAAAAGTTCTGCACGCAGGTCCCTCAAGGTTGGGACGAACGCCTCAATTGGGCGAATTTCTGCATAGTCAATCTCGCCTATTACAAGGTCCTCTTCATCATATTTTGCGGTTGCAATAACTTTACCATTGGGCCCTATTAGTCTGCTGCCCCCCCAAAACTGCAAGCCATCTTCTATGCCGACAAGGTTGACGTAAGCCAGGAATGAAGTGTTTTCTATTGCCCTCGCGACTGTTAGGGTCTCAAAGAATGTTCGTCGAACTGCTGGGGAAGCTGAAATGCAGATTATTAGCTGCGCCCCCTCCAAGCGTATTAAGCGGCTAACTTCCGGGAAGAATATGTCGTAGCATATGATTAGCCCCAGCTTACCAAGCTCCGTTTCAAAGGCTTCTGCTTGATAACCTTGTCTGAAATATCTTTTCTCTTCAAAAACACTGTGGGTTGGCAAATGCATTTTTCGATATTTCCCGATGTAACCCTTTGGTCCGATTAGAACTGCGGTATTATATAAAGTGGCTTGTGCTTTTTCGCTTAGTTCCGGCATGCCAAACACTATGTATGTTCCGTATTTTCGTGCAATTTTTTCCACGGCAATTGTTGATTGCCCTGGAATTTTTTCAGCTAACCCATAAAGTTCATCCCTTAAAATGTAACCAGTTAATGAAAGTTCGGGGAAAATCACAAGTTCTGCGCCTTGCCGTCTTGCTCTTTCAACATAATCTTCGATTTTTTGGATGTTTGCCTTTTTATCTCCCTTATGGCAGCTTATTTGTGCAAGGGCAACCTTAAAGTTTTGTTTCATGATTCCCACCGCTTATAGTCAAGTGAAAGGAAGTCTAAAATCGAATCCAACCGTTCTATACTGGATTTTTGTCGTTAAAGGCATCCTCCTTTTATGTTCCATTATTTGCCATCGCCTTTTTACCTTTTCCACCAAATCCTTTTGTAAACCCAGCTGATCTGCAATTTCCTCTGTTTTCATGAAGTGTTCCAACCCGTAAAGGATTAGATCCAGCGTTTCGTATTTTATTCCTATTTCCTCTTCCGCTGTTTGCCCCGGCCAAAGCATCGGTGATGGTGGTTTTTCCACGATTACATCTGGCACGCCTATATGCTTTGCCAGTTTCCGCACTTGGGTCTTGTAAAGGTCCATTAATGGTGATATGTCCGCTGCGACGTCTCCCCATTTTGTGAAATACCCTATCATTGTTTCCGACTTGTCTGAGCTTCCACATACTATTAGGTTGAGCTTGTTGGCATAATAGTATAGGTAGAGCATGCGGATGCGGGCTTTCAAGTTGCCTTTGCATAGCTTGTCTTCTGGATCGAAAACTGGTATTGTCTTCTCTAACGCTTCCAAGGCTGGTGTTATGTCTATTTTTTCGGTTTTTATTCCAAATTTTTCTGCAACAAGCTCGGCGTGTTTTACATCCTTTGGATTGTACGTTTCCCTTTCAGGAAGCATTAAACCTAAAACCTTGTTTCCTCCGATTGCCATGGCAGAGAGGGCCGCCGCAGTGCTGCTGTCAACGCCTCCCGATAATCCTAAAACTATGCCTTTTGCCTTTGACTTTTCTACATAATCTCTTATGAAGCGTGTTATTTTCGTTTTAACTTCTTCCCAGTTTAAGTTTAAGACATTCTGGGTGAGCTTCAAAGTTCTTCCCTTAATGCTTATTGGATTAGGCAAGTATTTAAGGACGTAGATGGATAATGAATAAGGGTTTAGCCATTACTATGCGAAGGATTGAGGTATGGGGCGAAGAAGGAGAAAAGTAGTTCGCATCCCAAAAAAACGGTTGCCAAAGTTCTTCTCATGTCCCAATTGCGGCAAAGAAGCAGTCCGCGTGGAGATGTTTCGCGGTGAAGGACGAGCGATTGTGAGTTGTGGCAACTGCGGGGCAAGGGAAGAGTTCCTAGTTAAACAAGCTTTGGGGGAAATAGACGTTTATTGCATGTTCACAGACAAATTTTACAGTGGAATTAAAAGCCCGTCTCCCCAAGACATTAAGAACCAAATATAAAGGGAAGCTTATGGTTGGCAACGTAGAAAGGTATCTGCTCGATAGAATCAGTTCGGAAGGAGCAATTCACATAACACTTATTGATCCAGAAAAGGTTACCCCTCCGCAAGCGTCGGTTATTGCTGAAAAGGCAAAGGAAAGTGGGACTTCCGCCATAATGGTGGGCGGATCCACTTTTGTTTCCACTAAACACCTTGACAATGTGATTAGAACAATAAAACGAGCAGTTGAAATTCCTGTAATTTTATTTCCAAACAACGTGACAGGCATAAGCCGCTACGCAGACGCTATATGGTTCATGTCTCTTTTAAACTCTGTTGACCCATACTTCATTATAGGTGCTCAAGTTTTAGGTGCTCCCCTCATCAGAAAATACCGTTTAGAGCCAATTCCGATGGGGTACATCATTATAGGCGAGGGTGGCACAGCGTGCATTGTTGGGAAAGCTGTTCCAATACCCTATGATAAGCCGGAGTTGGCGGTGGCTCACGCCTTGGCTGGGCAGTACCTGGGTATGCGTTTTATATATCTTGAGGCTGGCTCCGGCGCCAAGAAACC
>Ga0207433_10009806_pt1 | contig 15144 bp, 16 predicted proteins | sample YelNatPaOPGAMG01_FD_187559 | JGI IMG/M metagenome (GOLD analysis project Ga0207433, IMG submission 187559) | Hot spring thermophilic microbial communities from Obsidian Pool, Yellowstone National Park, USA - OP-RAMG-01 (SPAdes) (version 3) | ecosystem: Environmental > Aquatic > Thermal springs... | reverse complement strand
AAGAGGTTTCTTTAAAAAATAATTATGAGTGTCAAAATCCCGAAATAAATGAAAAAACGAAAATTTCAAAAATTGATTCTCTAAGTTCCGATTCAAGTCCTTTAGAAATCAAAATTTCGTCAATTTCTTCAAAATTTGAGCATGTGAAATTTTCACATAGAAAGCATGCAGAATTTGCTGAAAAATGCTCTTTCTGTCACCATAATCAGGAAGAGGAAGAAGAGGTTCTCTCTTGTTCCGAATGTCATGAGAAGTCTGGCAGAAATCTCGAAAGTCCTTCCCTTTCAGGTGCCTATCATAGATTATGCATCAACTGTCATAAACAAAATGGTGTGGAAATATCATGCACATTCTGTCATAAGAAAAAGGAGTAATTTTATTACATCAACTTGTTCGCTTTTTTTACTTTAAAGAAGTGACTTTCTATAAAATTTCTCCATAATCTACCTCAATTCCATCGTCAATCTTTCTGTTATATACAATTTTAATCTCTATATGCTCAGGTAATGCAGCTTTCACCTCATAAGTGTGTGGCTTTATAGAGATTGGAATGTCTCCAATGTAACCATCTATCCCTTTTGATTCCTCATCGGGTTCTGCTAAACTATAATTAGTTCCTTTAATTTCTGCACCTTTCTTAAAAATTGTTTCCTGAAATCTCAATTTAATAATTGGAATTATCTATTTTTGAGCCAAATCTCAATTTTTTGGGGTCAATTTTCTTATCAAATTTTATAGGGTCTTTAAAAATATACGGCAATTTTTTTATCTCTTCTTTGAAATCTGTTTTAAATTTTTCTTGCTTGATAATTTCAAAAGTTACATCTCGAAAGATACTGCCTTGTTTAATCCCAAGTTTCTCTTTTATGACTGGTAGGAAATCTTTGTTTTATCTCATAGCCAATAGAATTTCTATTAAGATTTTTAGCGGCTAAAGATGTTGTTCCACTACCAAGAAATGGGTCAAGAACCGTATCACCAACAAAACTGAACATCTTGATAAGCCGTCGTGGCAGCTCCTCAGGAAACATCGCTAAGTGTTTATCCTGCTTTTCCCAGGGGAAATTCCAGTGTCCTGTAAAGTATTGATTCCATTCCTTATCTGTTAATTTTGATTGCTCTTTAATCTCTTTATTAACTTTTGGAAGGTTTCCATATTTTTTAAAAATTAAGATGAATTCGTAATCTAATTTAAGAATCTCGTTTCTCGGATAGGGGTAAGAGCCCATTACTGTTGCACCGCCTGAAGTATTGCATGTAGTTACCTTTTGCCATATAATAGCACCCATATAATCAAAGCCTGGACTCTCGCAAAACTTGATTATTTCTGTCCTTTTCTACAAAATACTTTGCCTACATGACCATCAACAATCATCAAAGTATCAGTTAGTTCTGCTGTTTTCGATTTCCAAATCTCACTGAAAAGAAAAACTACCCAGTTAACATACATTCTACAAGCCTTGGGGTCATTCCCCACCCAACCTGCAGTAAGAACAGGATGATTATTTAAGAAATCAAAAAGCCCTCTCGATTTATTACTTCGCAATTGCTCTTCAATAATACCAAGAAAATTTTGTTTGTTCTCGTTTAACCATCTAATAAAACCTTCATATGTTTTGAAACGATAGGTAAAGAGAGAAATTGGTTTTATTCCACCTAACGCACCAACCTTATACAAGAGCGAGCCTTTCTCACCTGCCACATCTTTAAAGGCTTTAAATAGTTCTGATTCTGAAATTTTATATGGTTCGAATATTAAAACATCTGTAAATTCTTCCGATATTCTTATAGACATCTCCCTTACCTTTTCAAATCTTGCCTGCTGGTTAATCAAAACTCTTACAAGTAGGTATCTAAGCACTTTCTCCTGTTCATCTCTATCCAATCTTAAAGGATTTAAGTTGTTGGGGATAGCCATATGCTCTGTCCATCTTTTAAGCCATTTATCCCTGCCTTGTTTTTCCAGAATCTCAAGCAGTTTATCTCTTTCTTTATCAGAAAGACTTTTTTGCATTTCTTTTGCCATTCTTCACCACCGATTTTTGATCGCTAACTTTCTCTTGTAATTGTGTCCGTAGATGTTTTGCATCGTCCCGAACAATTATCTCCACTTTGTTATCCTTTTCAAATAAAGTACTTTGTTTCAAACCCATTTTTTCTTTAACAATTTCGAGCAACTCCAAATCAATTTCATATCCTACACTGTTTCTTTTCAGGATTGACGCTACCTTGTTTGTCGTGCCAGAGCCCATAAATGGATCAAGGACAACTTCTCCAATATAGGAAAAGAGTTTAATAAGCCTATATGGTATCTCATCAGGAAAGGCGGCTATTCCATTTTCAAGTCTATTTTTTAAAGGTAAAACATTGGTTATATTCCAAGTCGTTAAATACCATTTCCCTTTTTGGTATTCTGGAATCTCTATTTTGGATTGCTCTTTTACATCCTCTTGGATGCTCTTATAATCAAATTTTCCATTTTGAAAAATAAGGATTGTTTCTTGAATATTGTCTGGATAAAAATACATTGGATATGGATGTTGTAGGACTACTCCACTCCTTCTGCTTATACGAATATAACCCTCTGGCTTTATCCATATAATTTTGTCTCGGTAAATAAATCCTTCATCAGTGTAAATCTTTGTAAGGTCTGCTACGACAGGATATTTCTCTCCGTTTATCAAAGTGTCATCGCAGACAATACATGCAATCCTTCCTTGTGCCATCACTCTTTTTAATTCCCGCGTAATTTTTCTCATTTTATTCAAATATGCGCTATAGCTCTCAAAGAGACCAGGATAATCAAAAGGAGCGTTAAAGTAGGGGGGACTTGTAACAACAAGGTGCACACTACCATCTTGCAGTTCTTTCATATCCTCACTATCTCCGAATATCAATTTATGGGATGTTTTCATATCATTACTCATCATCATTTACCTCTTATTTATCATTAACCGCAATTTCATATAACTTGTTCATAAGTGAAATAAGTTTGTATATACATCCAATTAGGGTTGTAGGAGAACCTATTTTATATATCCTGATTCTGGCTGAAGTGCAAGAAACCCATTTACTGCCAATTTTTATCAATTACCACCTTCCTTTTTAAAAATTTAAAGTGTTCAATGGATTTTTATCCCGCCTATCAAATACGAAGTCAATCGCTTTGGGGAAAATCTTCACGAAAATTTTCACGAATCGATTGGGTTGGGTATTGGTATAAACGCGAAAATGCGAAGTCCATTCTGAAGAGGTTGCCCTCCATGGAAAAGTGCCTCATGATTGTTTTCAAGCACAAATTAATAAAACCGGTTAGAGTTTGCTCTGTTGGACAGAGAGTCAGACCAGGGTCAGTTATTGAATGCAGGATAGGGAACTCAATCACCAACCAGTTGGAGTTCGGATTGAAAACGCCCCTAAATCTGAAAATTTTTTTCTGATTTCAGGGGATTTTGGCGAGTATAATGAAAAGCATTCCTTTATTTCACGGCTCCGGTTCCCCAAGAATTTTTTAAACCCACCGTTTCACCTAACTGCCTCATCATAAAAGAAGTCTTGAGCGTTAGTGAAGGATTTGCGTGAGTGCCGTAAGGCACGAACCTTTTATGTTGTGTTAGGTGAAGTTCCGCTATCATAATTAATCAGGTTCATGTCCAGGATTTATTGTAAGTCTATCTAAATCCCTCACGGTTGCATAAGGCACATAACCTTTTGCTATTGCTTTTGAATAGAAATCATCGATTAAATTTTGTTGTGTCACATAATCTATTACCAGGACAAGTTTTCCAGCCTGTTTGAAAACTTCAAGATTAGCAATGATTTCATTAGTATATGAAGATGGTTGAGCCGTGTTGTCGTTATACCATGTATCTTCTTTGCCTATGCCACTAACAACTTGAAGGTAGTCTGAATGAGTTGATAAACCTTCTCCGTTTTGAGGAAAAACACCAAAGTTTGTTTTGCCTTTAGTTACTCGTGCATAGTTTGCAATAGTTTTCACAAAATCAACCATCTCTTGCTCAGCAGTTTCTCTATTTAAGCCACTCTCTCCACCTGGTCCCCAATATTCATAGGCATCAATAATATCAAGGTAAACCCCATCAAAACCCGCTTCAATGATTTTATCAAGATAACTTGTAGAAGAACCATAGATGATAGATTGCCAACTACTCTCCCAGTATTTAACCTTATAATTTCCAGGCCAATCAGGATTAGAAGGACCAAGCCAGGAAGGAGCTCCTGGATCAGGATTACCATCATTATCCTCATCCCACTTATTATCCCAATACCATCTGTAGTTTTCCGCCTCACCGATGCTCATATACGCTAGCACAAGTTTAGGACCACCTGGGCTGTTCTTAAGCGCATTAATCTGATCAGCAGTAAATCTACTCTCATCACTTCCGTCCTGAGAATAATCTATTATAACCAGATCAAACTTTGTGTTTCCTATTGCTGCCAGGTCTATATTCTGCAGTTGATATACAAAATCGTTTACAGAGTTCCATGACACTGAAGAGACTGGAGAATCGATAAGCCATATATCCAAATTACCTGATCTATCTGACTCGAATGCAATTTTAGTTCCGTCAGGCGAAAATGATGGTGCACCATCATATGTCGGATTGTTTGTTACCCTTATAGGTTTTTGCGTTCCATCTGCATTGATGATAAAAATCTCAGGCTCCTCTAAACCACCGTAGTTTGAAGAGTAGACTATTCTTGCCCCATCAGGGCTCCAAGATGGGTCTGTATCTTCCGCAGGATCATTTGTTACATTCAACTGATTTGACCCATCTGTGTTCATTATATATATTTCCCAGTTCCCATTGCGATTTGATTGAAAAACAATTTTATCTCCAGCTGGCGACCAATTTGGTTCCCAATCATCAGCAGGATTATTCGTAAGCCGTATTGTCTCGCCTGTAGTTACATTTATCTTATAAATCTCCCAGTTACCATCTCTATCTGATTGGAATGTAATCCACGCCCCATCAGGTGAAAATGTCGGCTCCCAATCTTTAGCAGGGTTATTGGTTAATTGAACAGGGTTGCTTCCATCAATATTCATTATCCAGATTTCATCGTTGCCGGTGCGGTCTGAGGAAAAGGTGATAGTATTACTTACACCGTTCCATGAACTCCCAGGCATATTCACATTGTCCACTACAGGTTCGCTTGTTAAAGCGACTGGATTTTTCCCGTTGACATCCATCTTCCAAATGTTCAGATTCTTGCCATTGCCGTTCCTTTTGGAAGAGAATAAGATGCTTTGTCCATCAGGAGAAAAAGCAGGATTTTGATCGTCAAGGATTGAATTTGATGTTAAGCATACTGCTGTGTCTTCTGTGTTGCCAGGTGGAGTCACTGGATTTTTATTAGTGCAACCCATGAGCCATACGACAGATAGTAATGAAATTTTAATAAAACTACCTACTAACTTCCAAACAGGTTTTACCATAATTTGTTACTCCTTCTTAATTTCAATGCAGAATTTCACCTAACATTCTCAGCATATACGACATTGCAGCCTAAGGGAGCAATGGCTCGGAGGGCAAAAGTGTAAGTCCGCAGCGTATATGCTGTGTTATGTGCAGTGCCCATCATCTCAATGTTTTAAATTCACTTCCTCAAAGGCAAAAATGACCAAATTGGTAGGTCTTGGTCGACTGAATTACCATACCAAATAAACCTATAGCCACTTTCCATTGATAAACGTTGAGCTTCGTCGAAACATTTCCTTGCCATCTCTTCGTTTGGGGGTTCTGTCTGGACATGATCCAAGACTAAAACAGGCATTGGATAATCTTGAAGAACAGAAAATAATAGGTCAATCTCTTCTTGATTTTCCCTATTACCATTTTCGTCAATTTTAAGATAATATTCCCCATAATGTGTATCACCTGGTATGTTTCCGTATGCACCTGTCATTTCTTCAAATTTGAAAGCATCAATATATTGAGCCATTTCTAACAAGATACCGAATCCCCTATTAGGAACTAACAAGAGGTTCGGATATTTCTCTCTTATTTCTTTGATCAATTTAATCATTCCTTGCCGCATTTCATTTTCATTAGGATATCCTTCATATTGGTCAACAACATCAACTAAATCCATCATTAAACCGTCATACTGATTACCACCTAACCAAAGGATATACGGGATTTCTTCATTTAACATTATGTTATGCCATTTTGGATTACTTGCATCCACAAAATAGGAACCTTCCCATCCTGGATCTTCTCCTATGAACATCGGATCATCCTCATTAACTATTGTTCTTGGTATGGTGGGATTATCTGGAGTATTATCGGCAGGTTCCCAACCAGTCCAATAACGTCTTTCGTTGTCAGCCTCGCCAATACTTACATAACCAAGAATTATGGTACCGGAAGATTTGAGTTCAGAAAGAAATTGTTTGTTTGGAACATAATAGGGCTCGATAGCTACGATGTCAAATCGCTTCAACTTCTCTAAATCTTCATTAGTATAATTTTGATAAACATTTGCGTATGAGACAATATTTTCTAAAGATGGCTTTCCCTCACTATCTCTCTTAGTCGAATTTTCCTTAACGCAACTACTGATAAAAATGGATACAACAATCAAAACCACAATTATCATAAAAAGTTTACCCCACATATATTTTACCTCCCTATGAATCCGTGAAGTTCAAATAAGATTTCTCCGGAATTCGAGAACCCATTTTACTTTGCCGTCCATCGAAATAGGCAAATTAAGAACTTCACTATGTTACTAATTATAATTATATTTAGCGTAAAATAAAGAAGCATGCAAAGATTTTTTTCATTTTTTGATAAGATCTTTTTTAAATTTTTTTAAAAAAACAGACATCTTCTTAGTAATAAAAGAAATCGATGAATTTAGTGATGAAATTTCCAAAAGATGCGCAAAAACGCAAAGTTATTAGAACCCTTGAAGCCCTGGGATTTAAAATTGTAAGGGAAGGAAATCATATTTCGATGGTTCGAGAAAATCCAATAGATTAAATTAGCCCACTTCGTTTGCCAATTTAAAAGGTGCTTTGAAAAGTAAGTAAAATTGAGAAGGAAATGGAAGTGGAGTTTATCAGTCTGGTAAGTGTTTAATAATGTTATTAAATGCACATTCTGTCATAAGAAAAAGGAGTAATTTTATTACATCACATGGCAATTATTACAGGTTCTTGGACCAGATTTTTTCTCTTTGTGACAACCAATGCAATTTTTATGCATGGCTTCTTTGAAAGTGATTTCGCCACCTGCACCCTTTTTTGAACCGTGACATGTTCTGCAGGCTTTTTCCGTCCCTTCGTTGTGATGACATGTTTTACACGCTACTGAGAATTCTTCTGCATGTTTTTGATGAGGAAAATTAACCTCTGGCATCTGGGGATTTTTGGAAAAACCTAATTTTAGAGTTGCTTTTTCCTGAGGTATCTTTTCAGATTCTTTTGCTACTTCTTTTTTTTCTTCTACAACTGCTTTTTCTTCGGAGGGTTTTTCTGCTAAATTCGTGGTGGCTACAACTTCTGCTGTAGTGGCATCAGTAATTCCACCTGTCTCTGCTAAAGTTTCTTCCTTCACAGGTTTTTCAGTTTCACGACCTGTTTCTTTCTTGGGGCAACCGGAAACTAAAAAAATGACAAATAAAACCACTGAAAGTAATAAAAAAGTTTTTTGTGTTCTCATAATTTCATTTTATATATTATAAAAGGCTTCTTTTAGTCAAGTAACGATTCTCCTGCTTCAGCAGGAAAAGGGACTTAAAGGGTAGCTGGAAAATTTAGAGTGTTGACAAAATAAAAAATGAAAACTAATAGTTAAAGGGAAAAATGGAAAGGGGGTGAAAGGAATTGTGCGAAAGGAAAATTTGCGATGTGGACGAGTTTAACAGGGGGGGTTCATCCGCCTGAATTCAAAGTTACGGAAAAATCTCCAATTGAAACAATGCCACCTCCGAAAAGAGCGGTTGTCCCGCTTGTTCAGCATACTGGAGCACCAGCCAAGGCAATAGTTAAGGCACAGGATGCAGTGAAAACAGGTCAGAAAATTGCTGAAGCAGGAGGTTTTATTTCTGCAAATATTCATTCGCCAATTTCAGGAACTGTGTCAGCAATTGAAATTTTCACTCATCCTGCAGGTTTTTCAGTTGAATGTATAGTAATTGATTCCGACGAGAAAGACGAAAAAATTGAATCTGAATCAAGGGAAGTTGAAAATTTATCCCCGGAGCAAATAATCGAAAGCATCAAATCCGCTGGAATAGTTGGGCTTGGTGGGGCTGCATTTCCGACCCATGTAAAACTCTCTCCACCAAAAGATAAAAAGATTGAGTATGCAATTTTAAATGGATGTGAATGTGAGCCCTATTTAACCTGCGACCACAGAGTAATGGTAGAAGAAACCGAGAAAGTAGTAGCTGGTTTTCGTCTTGTGATGAAAGGTGTAGGAGCAGGGAAGGGAATAATTGCAGTCGAAGATAATAAAAAGGATGCTATAGAAAAGTTCAGGAAAATTGTAAAACCTACGGATAACATTGAGGTAGTAAAGCTCAGGACGAGATACCCACAGGGGGCTGAAAAAATGCTCATAAAAAGCCTTCTTCGAAGGGAAGTTCCGTCAGGGAAACTCCCCCTCGATGTTGGGTGTGTCGTTCAAAATGTCCAGACTGCGTATGCAATATATGAGGCTGTAGCGACTGGAAAACCACTTTATGAGAGAGTAATAACAGTTACAGGCAGGGTAAAGGAGCCAAAAAATGTGAGGGTGCGTATTGGCACCATGGTTTCACAGGTGATTGAATTCTGCGGAGGCATGACAGAAATGGTTCGACTCCGCTCACCGAACAAGGTAATTATGGGTGGTCCAATGATGGGGCTTGCCATTCCTTCTTTGGAAATTCCGATAATTAAAGGAACCAGCGGAATTTTAATTTTGAGTGAACGGGACGCAAGAGCCTTTGAACCATCGAATTGCATAAGGTGCGGTTCCTGCGCGAGAACATGCCCCATGGGACTAGTCCCTTGCATGATAATGAGACTCGTTGAAAAGGGCAGAACCGAAGAATTAAAAGAATATAGAGTTTTAGATTGCATTGAGTGCGGGACCTGTGCTTATGGTTGTCCTGCACACGCTTATCTTGTCCAGAATATTAAAAGGGGGAAAGGCATGGTTTTAAGTTTATCAAAAAAGTGATTTGAATGGCAGAGACTGAAAAAATAACGGAAATGAAATTTACCATTTCCCCGTCTCCTCACCTGAGGTCAAGGGAAACAACTGCTCAAATTATGTTTTCTGTTTTTGCTGCTCTTCTACCATCTGGAATCTGGGGTGTTTATGTCTATGGACTACACAGTGCGCTTGTAATTTTAGTTTCGGTTATTAGTTGTGTTTTATTCGAGTTTCTATCCCAAAAATTCATATTCAAAACCAGAATAAAAATTTCAGATGGAAGTGCTGCTCTCACAGGATTACTCATGGCTTACTGCCTTCCACCAGACATTGCTTTATGGAAGGTAGTTGTTGGTGCCTTTTTCGCCATTTTTATTGCAAAGGAATGTTTTGGAGGCATAGGTTTCAATATTTTTAACCCTGCGCTTATTGGTAGAGCAGTCCTTCTTGCCTCCTTTCCAGCATCAATGACAACATGGCAAATCCACGGCGTCACGCAGGCTTCTCCTCTCGGTATTTTGCGTGAAAAATTAAATAATGAGTTGCCATCATGGATGGATTTATTCATTGGTAGAATCCCGGGTTCAATAGGAGAGGTATCAAAACTACTTCTTATTTTAGGAGCGATTTTCCTCTTGATAAGAGGAATAATCACATGGCACATTCCAGTTTCCTACATCTTAACTGTTGTAATTCTTTCCATTCCATTTAAGCAGGACATTATGTTTCAACTTCTATCCGGTGGTCTGATTCTTGGAGCATTTTTCATGGCAACTGACTATGTTACTTCACCTCTTTACGCAAAGGGGCAGATAATTTTTGGTATTGGGTGTGGTGTTTTGACAACGCTCATAAGAAATCTTGGGGCTTATCCCGAAGGGGTTTGCTATTCGATATTGATAATGAATATTTTGGTTCCACTCATAGACAGATACACTAAACCGAGGGTTTTTGGTGTCAGTGGTGTTAGTGGTGTTAGTGGTGTTAGTGGAAAAAAGAAAGAGAAAGAGAAAGAAGAAGAAAAAGAGAAGGAAAAGGAAAAACCAAAGGAAGAAGGGAAAAAATGAAGGAATTGCTGAAACTTGGTGGCTACCTCTTTGTGGTTTGTGCTGTTGCGGGAGTGGCACTGAGCGGAACAAATCATCTAACCGAAAAAAGGATAAAGGAAGGGATAGAAGCAAGTAAGCGGCAGGCTTTAAAAGAGGTGCTTCCTGCAGCATCTGACTTCAAGGACGAAAAGGATTACAAAATTGCGCTTGATAAAGATAACAAACCAGTTGGCTACATTTTGAATGTTTTAACCACAGGTTATTCTGGTAAAATAGAAGCCATAGTAGGAATTGACCTTGAGGGTAAGATAAAGGGGGTAAAGGTTCTGACTCAAACGGAAACTCCCGGGCTTGGCACAAAAATCACCACAAATGCTTTTCTCGACCAGTTTGAAGGTCTAAAATCACAGGAAGTTGTTCTTAAAAAGGATGGGGGGAGAATAGACGCAGTAACTGCTGCAACAATTTCTTCTCGTGCAATTACAAATGCAGTGAGGGAAAGGATAAATGAGTTCGAAAAGTCTCACAGGTGAATTTACAAAGGGGATTTTGAAGGAAAACCCCGTTTTAAAACTCATGCTCGGGCTTTGCTCCGTGCTTGCAGTTTCGACAGAAGCAAAAAATGCCATAGGAATGGGGTCTGCAATGACATTTGTGCTCCTCGGTTCAAATGTGATAATTTCACTTTTGAGAAAATCCATCCCCAAAAGGATAAGGCTACCGGTTTTCATTGTAGCAATAGCATCTTTCACTACCATAGTTGACCTTGTAATGCATGCTTATGTTCCTGCTATTCATAAAAACCTCGGTATTTTCATTCCTCTAATCGTTGTTAACTGCATAATCATAGCAAGGGCGGAAGCGTTTGCTTCGCGAAATGGTCTTTTAAGGTCAATTATAGATGCCCTTGGAATGGGATGTGGATATACATTAACTCTTTTTATCCTTGCTTCTATAAGAGAGATTTTAAGCAATTGGTCTTTCTGGGGTACTGTGTTGACTACTAAAATTGACCCCATACTTGTGATGATGATGCCACCCGGAGCATTTATTACAATTGCTTTAATGATTGCGGTACTGAGAAAAATAATTAAGGAGGCATAAGAAAAAAAATGAAAGAACTAATTTTATTACTTCTCAGTACGATTTTTGTAAATAATTTTATTTTTGCAAGATTCCTTGGGCTCTGCCCTTATCTTGGGGTTTCGAAAAAAATTTCCGATTCTATCGGGATGGGACTTGCTGTTATTTTTGTGCTTTTAATGGCTGCAGTTACTTCATGGTTTATTCAATATTACATTCTCGTTCCCTTCCATCTCGAGTATCTTCAGACTATTGTTTTCATTTTGGTTATTGCTGCTCTCGTTCAGTTTGTCGAGATGGTCATAATGAAATTTTCTCCTGCTCTTTATAAAGCACTTGGAATATACCTTCCCCTGATTACTACTAATTGCATAATTTTGGCAGTGGCGATTTTGAATGTCCGTGAAAACCATAATATAATTAAAACGATTGTGTTTACCATCGGTGCAGGACTTGGATTCATACTTGCTTTGATACTGATGGCATCAATAAGAGAGAGGCTTGAACTTGCAGATGTGCCAAAAGTTATGAAAGGTGAACCAATAGCATTTATCGTTGCCGGTCTTATTGCAATTTCTTTCTTCGGATTCGCAGGGCTTATGTGAAATACTGGTCGCCTCTAAGTGGCTGAACAAAGATGGCTGGTGAGCGGAGTTGTCCTTCGACTGCGCTCAGGAACCGCTCGTAATTCTTATAATACCATGGTCGGGTGCCTTGGTGCCTTATCGGAATGGATTCCTGCTTTAGCAGGAACATGGTTTATTTTCGATAAACCTGTATTTATGTAAAGTAATAATTGACACAAATGCATATTTTATGTTAAGTTAAACCTATGATAATTAAGAGAAAGCTCTTTGAAAAAATTGAAAAATATATTGAAAGCAAAAACGCAATAGTGGTTACCGGGATGAGGCGAGTAGGAAAAACTACCCTGCTAAAATTTTTTTATGAAAGGATAAGTTCAAAAAATAAAATTTTTTTAGATTTAGAAGACCCTCTTAACCAGGCAATATTCAATCAAGAAAGTTATAACCAAATTAAATCAAACATTGAAAGGTATGGTTTTAATTTTTCCAGGAAAGGGTACATTTTTCTTGATGAAATTCAGTTAGTAAAAAATCTTCCTTCGGTGGTTAAGTATTTCTATGACAATTATGATATTAAATTCATTCTAACCGGTTCAGCCAGTTTTTACTTAAAAAACCTGTTTTCAGAATCAATGGCTGGCAGAAAATATCTTTTTGAACTTTATCCACTGGATTTTGAAGAGTTTCTCCAGTTTAAAAATATACAGAATAAACTTCCATCCTTTGAAGAGGATGTAGACAGATTAACTTACTTATTCTTTTCCCCGTTAATGGATGAATATCTTCGCTGGGGTGGAATGCCTGAAGTGGTTTTAAAAGAATCAGCTGAGGAAAAGGAGTTAACCCTGAGGGATATTTTTACTTCATATTTTCAAAAGGAGGTTATTAATTTAGGGGATTTTCGAAAAAACAGTGTTGTAAGAGATTTGATATTACTGCTGGCTAAAAGAGCAGGACAAAAAATTGATGTCCAGAGGCTTTCTATAGAACTCGGTGTATCAAGGCAGACAATTTATGAATATCTCGAATTTCTTTCAGATACATATTTCATTTCATTATTGTCTGCACTAGGAGGAACTGATGTTGCAGTAAGAAAACAAAGAAAGGTTTATTTTATTGACACAGGTTTTTTCTCTTTCCTTTCCTCTTCAGCGAGTGGTTCGATTTTTGAAAATGCTGTTTATCAAAACCTGCGAAATCTTGGTGAGGTCTTTTATTTTCAAAAAAGCAGTCAGGAAATTGATTTTATTGTTAAACCCTCCTCAGGTGAAATGGTAGCCTTTGAGGTCAAAGAGACTGCAACTTCTTCGGACATTAGAAGGTCAGGAAAGTTAGGAAGTAGACTTGGTATAAAGAATGTTTTTGTTATTTCTAAAAATTTTAGGGAGGAAAGTGGAGTTAAATACCTTTTTCAATTACCAGAGTTTAAGTTAGTTTGAATGGAAAGAAATACCTTTTTTATATTCAAAAATTTTTTACTTTACAAATTCTTTTTATTTAATTAATTAAGAAAAAGTTAATGCATATAAATAAGGAATCAAGTAAAAGATGATGACAACACTCATATTAATACCTCTTTGTGTAATGGGTGTTCTGGGATTGGTAATGGCTGTGGGACTTGGACTTGCAGCAAAGAAACTTGCGGTTGAGACAGACCCGCGCATTGAACTTTTGACAGAAATAATGCCGGGAGCAAACTGTGGTGCTTGCGGTTTTGCAGGGTGTTCAGCTTATGCAAAAGCAATTGTTGAAGGAGGTAAGGAACCTGTACCCTGCCCGGTAGGAGGGGATGAAACTGCGAAAAAAATGGCAGATATTTTAGGTATTGAACCCCCAGTGGTTCCCAAAACGACAGCGAAGATTTTTTGTTGTGGCGATATTTCCGAAAAAAGACAGAAAGGAAACTATGAAGGAGTAAAAACCTGTGCCTCTGCTACTCTTGTAGCGGGAGGGACTATTATGTGCAGTTATGGGTGTCTGGGTTTCGGAGATTGCGTGAGAATCTGCCAGTTTGGAGCGATGAAAGAGCGTCCAAATCTTCCACCAGAAATTGACGAAGAAAAGTGCACCTCGTGTGGCTTATGCGTAAAAGCATGTCCTCGCAATTTAATTAAGATAATCCCTAAAAGTGCAGAGTATGTTGTTGCATGTTCTTCACTTGACAGGGGCAAGTATGTAAAGAGGGTTTGCGATACAGGGTGCACAGGATGCAAATTATGCGTTAAAAAATGTCCAAACAAGGCTATAACAGTTGAAAATAATTTAGCAATCATCAATTACGAACTCTGTAAAAATGCGGGGGAATGCTATAAAGCCTGCCCTCAGGGATGCATTATATGGAAGAACGCGCAAAAGTCATAGAAGTTACAGGTAATAAAATAAAACTCCTATTTAATATGAAAGAGCAGTGTGACAGGTGCGGTTTGTGTAAACCTGTGGATAAGAATTCAATGATATTAGAAGTAGAAAACAGTGTGGGAGCAAAGCAGGGAGATACTGTGATTTTCAGTGTTCGTCCATCTTCTTTAAAAATATCTGCTATTTTATACGGAATACCTTCACTGCTACTTATATGCGGAGTTTTTGCTGGATATTTTTATTTTCATTCAGAGTTGAAAGGGGTAATTTCAGGTTCTGTTATCTTCATAATTTCTCTTGTTTTTTCTTCATTTTATCTGAGACGATACAAACCACAAATAATGATAGCAGAGGAAGAAGAAAAGGAAAGGGTTTGCTGAAAACTGAGAAGTTATTAAAGACTGCCCTTCTTATAGCAATTGCTTTCATTCCTATCGAATACAACGGATTGGCTGACGGGAAGTTATTTTTAAGTCCCGAAGTCAATCAGGAAGATAGTGTTAATGGAAGTTTTTCAATCTTTGCAGGAGGTGATGTTTATCCTGGATGGTGCACGAAGAACAATAAATCACATTTCAAAAATTTCAAAAACCTATGGAACGGATATATTTTTTTCTTCCGATAGGGGAATAATAAAAATTGATTAAAAAAATCCTAACATAGTTTTAATTAGCTGGACATCGAATCCTCATGGATTAATTGCAAAGATACCTCGAACACGAAGATATCGTATTACCAAAAAAGGAACAGCATTTATGGTTGCTATATTCAAACTTTATAAACAGAAGATTACTGCCATAATGCTTTCTGCAGCAGCCTGATTTTCATCAATCATCTACGCAAAAAGCATAGATGTTATTTAAGAAGGATATAAACCATCGTAGATTCCCCCCT
>Ga0207433_10009799_pt1 | contig 15151 bp, 17 predicted proteins | sample YelNatPaOPGAMG01_FD_187559 | JGI IMG/M metagenome (GOLD analysis project Ga0207433, IMG submission 187559) | Hot spring thermophilic microbial communities from Obsidian Pool, Yellowstone National Park, USA - OP-RAMG-01 (SPAdes) (version 3) | ecosystem: Environmental > Aquatic > Thermal springs... | reverse complement strand
CCCTTGATGGTCGACTGCAGCATGAGCAGATTGATGTGCGCTTCCTGCAATTGCGCGGGAGGCAGTGCAGCGATCTGGGTGACGCTCATTTCTGCCAAGGGCAAGGCGTGATCGAACGCGATGCTGGTGAGGCTGGAGTCGTTCATGCGTGATCCCTCCCCTTGGCAACGCGTTCGGAGGTAGAGATATGCAGGGCACAGCGCTCGTACTCGGTGATCGCTTCCAGCGGATAGGTCACCCGCTTGGAGAGCTTGAGATACTTCGGGCCACGGCCTTCGGTACGCCAGCGTTGGAGCGTCTTGGGACTCACACCCCAGCGATGCGCCAGTTCAGTTTCGGATAGGACGCGTCGCTCGATCGGCGCCCCGGATGCATGCACGGGATCTGATCCCGATGCACCGCGATTTGTCGTTGAATGCAGCATTGATACTCCTTTCGGTGAGGTGAGGAACAACGCTGCTATTTGAAAACTTGGGTGGCGAACTGTTGATGGACTGGCTGGCGAACTCAGTGGCTACTTCCGGTTCGCTAGTGCCCGTAGAAATGAAAACGGCGAACCGCAATGGCTCGCCGTTTTGATTGAAGATATGGGCTGCGTCAGGTCGTCACTGCATCGGCACAGGACATCGAATAGGTACCGGATCGATCGGTTTCGACCAATGTTTTGTAGGCGTAAAGCGGTCCCTCGTACTTGGGATCACCCTTGTTTTGCGTCTTCACTTTGAACACGTCGATCGGCTTGGAACTGTCGAGACTGGCCTTGCCCATGATGCGCTCCGCCGTTTGCGGTACGCCCTTGAAATGCCACAGCGCCTTGAGCACCGCCGCCTGCGCGTCAGAGAGCGCGATCGGTCCGTGCGACCAGCCATCAACATGGACGACGCGAAAGTCGGCCGAGAACGGGCCATTCACCGCTGTCGTGCCGTCATCATCGAATGAAAATGCCGTGCCCGGTTCGATGAAATGCAGATTGCCGCCATATAGACTGAATCGCTCTTCCAGCGGTAGCCAGACTGCACCGCCTGGCTCGTCGAGAACGTCCTTCAGAGGTTTGGGTGTAATCAACCAGCCAGGATTGGCGCTGCGCGCGTTCGCTCTGGATTGGAGACTCGGGTGCAGGAGCACCTTATCTAGATGACGTCCGATGATCACAGTGTGCCGCTGATGGGTGCCTATCCGCCAGATGTCACTGGTAATCGACACCGGCGCCTGCTGTGCTGGAATGTCGAGCGCCCCGCGCAACTTGCGGATCAGCCAATCGGTATCCAGAATCCAGGCCCGCGTATCCGGTTTGTCGATGGCGACCTGCCCACAGTCCGGGCAGTTGCACACAAGACCTGCGGCGGCTTGAACGACCGCTCCCCGATGCAACTGGCAATAGGGACACAAGACAAAGCGGGCATCAAATTTTCCCGACTTGACGGCCTTGAGTTCGACCAACAGCGCCAGCGCTCCCCTCTCAGCCTCCGACAGAGCCGACTCGATGATCGGCTCGCCACGCCCGAAGAGGCTGCATGCCAGCGCCCAGGCCGAAGCGTTACGGTTGCCGATCACTCGCTACGCTCGTCGACGAGGTCGTTGCGATTCCCGGTAATATCGGCATGGGGCGATAGGGTCTGCTTTTCCGTGAGGATGCCGATTTGCACCAGATAGCCTTCCAGTTGGGCGCGCAGTTTTTCGTCGAACTTGTGCAGGTTCAGCCGGCCACGGCGCGTCACCTCCACGGTCACGACCGGACTGCGCTGCTTGCCGGGTGGTGGCGCATAATAGAGACTGATGCTGGCGGCACTGACCAGCCAATGGTGGGCAAGCGGATTGTCCTGCGGAAAATGTTTGGCGACGAGTTCCGTGACGCACTGATGAGAACTCGAGGCCATCGCGGTGAATTCTGCTTTGAGCTCGGTATCGGTGTCGGGACTCATCAAGGTAAGTGACCTGACCTGCAAGGCCACGAACCCGTCATCGATGGCCTGGGGCACTTGAAAGCCGAGTTTCAGTGCCGAGAGGTCGAGGGTCGGCGGCTTGATCCGATGGGCATTGACAGCAGCGCCGAGCAGGTGCTTTGTGAATGCCCCGGCCAACATGTCATGATACTTGGCACCACCGCGAATGATGGTGCGCGCAACGCCAGTGGCCTCAGAATATTCCAGCACCATGTGGATGTTGGGACTGCCCACCCGCCGCGTCAAGACCACGCCCTCGAATTCCAGCCGCAGCATGGCCAGATCCTTGGCATGGACTGTGACCAGTTGGGTGCCCTGCGACCGGTCGAGAATGTGCGCCACGCATACCTCGCCGCAGCCAAGTTCGGCCTTGTAGAATTCCTTGATCGTTTCACAGAACGCTGCCATCGAGTCGGAATCACGCCGGATGGGCACCTTCGCCCCCAGGTCATGCTGCTGGGCCAGATGCACATGACTGTCGACGTACTCAATCTCAGCAGCCTGCTCGAACAAATCCGGATGATGGACGAACAGCCAGAATGCCCGGTGCTCGTCGCTCTTGCACGCGATCAGACCCAGCAATGCGTTGGTCTTCCATGTGCCGACCTGAAACATTGCCTCCTTGCCGCGCGGATGGGCCAGTTGGGTACTCACCAGCAGGCCAGCCACGATCTTGTCGCGCACGGCAGGATCGGGGCATTCCTGGATAGCCTCGATCAGACGGTTGGTCGTGCCAGTCTCATCCGTCCAGTCAAAGTCGTCCGGCAGCACCAAGCCATGATGATTGAGAAAGCTGCGCAGCGTCGAATCGACCGGCAGGTGGAGCAAAACGTCAGCGTAAGTCTTCATTCTTGTTGATCCTTATTAAGCTGTCGTCGGAGGGCTCGGGTCCTGCGGACGTTCGTGCTGCCGGCGGCGACGGGGTTTCACGATAAAAGCCTGTACCGCCACATAAGTAAAGCAAAACGATACAATCGCTATTCTACCCCCGTATTTACGCTTGTCAATCAAAGTAGGACATCTTCTTTGTATTGGCTCTCTTTGCTATACTTCAACGATCTGATCATCAAGTTGAGAATTCCATGCAAAACCTATTTGGAAAGCGGCTGCGGGGATTTCGGGAAGCCAAGGGACTGACACTGCAACAGGTCGCAGATAGCGTAGGCTGTACCAAAGCCTATATCTGGGAATTGGAAATGCGCGAGGGCCAGAAACCCACCGCAGAACGGCTGAACGCCATTGCCAAGACGCTCGGGGTCACCATCCAGGATTTGCTCGGCGAACCCGTCGACTCAATGCAAATCCCCACCCCGACCGACGTCGCTTTTTTCCGCGAATATGCCGGTATGAGTGAGGCTGAAAAGGCCAAATACCGCGACGCGATGAAACTCATGTTTGGGTCACCCACAAAAGAGGATTCGGAGAAATCTTGATCGCCATGGACGACCTGAACGCCTTCAAAGCGGCTGCCCGCATCCTGACCTGGCTTGGCGCGACAGGTCGGTTGACCTTGCCCATCGATCTCGACCTTGTCCGGCAGATGTTGCCAGAGACCCCGTTCGGTCGGGGAAGTGTCATCAAGGAACCCGCCGACCTGACCTGGAACGCCAGTGAGGGCGCCCTGATTCGCAACCCCGAGAATGAAAACGAATGGGGGATTTTTGTAAACTCCAAAGCTCGACCGGAACGCCGGCGCTTCACGATCGCTCACGAATTGGGGCACTTCATCCTGCACCGCCCCATCCAGCCCAGTTTCCAGTGCGACAAGGAAAGTGTTTATACCGGCATTGATACCCTGAAGCAGATCGAACGCGAGGCCGATGATTTCGCCAGCAACCTGTTGATGCCCGGCGATCTGCTGCGGGAGCGCATTGCCGGCAAGCCTATCGATTTCCATCTGATCGGAGAACTCGCAAAAGAATTCGGCGTATCGCTGGAATCGATGTCGATCCGCATCATCAAGTACACCGAACAACGCGCCATGCTGGTGTATTGGGATCATGGTTTCCTCAAGTACGAATGGCGCAGTAAGAATGCCGTTCTGACCCGTGCACGTATTCGGCGCACAGGCGATCCACAGGAACCGTTGTCCGGCACCCTGGCCGCCGACGACACCGTCGAGCAAGAATGGGATGGCATCGATATGCCGGCGAGAGTGTGGTGTGCCAGTGAAGCCGATGAGATCAAGTTACGTGAATTGAAGCACACCTATACCAGTGGCAACCGCGTGCTGTCGCTGCTGTTGCTGGAATCGGCGCCGCCACGACAGTACGTGCGCAGCGGTTGGGAGGATGAAGAGTCGCGCGACACCTTTGATCGCTTCGTCGACAACGGGCAGTTGCCTGTTCGGTAGGGAAAACAGCTATGCCATCCACTGGACCGGAGCAAAACGCCGTGACGCTAACTGCTGCAGCGAAAATGCACATTGCCCCAATATTTCGTGCTGACCCTGTCAAGGTGATGTTCCACGGGACCAGTGAGCAGATGCCCAATCAAGGAACCATGACTTTTGTAGAGTACAAGGGCCATTGCTTTGGAATCACCAATCAACATGTGACGCAGGATTTTAAGAGGGTCACAGCAAATCACGCATTCATGCTCGCGTTAAAAACGCACATCCCCATGCCAGGACGCCTGATCTTTTCTTCGACTCGTTCCAACATTGACTTTCCATACGATGTGGCGATTTTTATTCTCAATGGGGATACTGTCCGCGCCGGAGGAAAAGTTCCTGCGCCACTGATCCACTCCAGCAGTCCAATTGTTGAAGGTGAAAAGTACCTGGCACTCGGTTATCCGGGGCATATTCGCGGCAGGGTGGGAGATAAATCTTCCCATCCGATATATGACATCACCGCAACGTGCCGGTCGATTTCAGATCGGGTCATCGTACTTCAAGACGACATTCCACCAGCGAAATCCGTAATGCGCTTTGGTGGTATCAGTGGCGGCGCAATCATCGCACCCTCTGACGCCAATGACTACACTATCGTCGGCATTATTTTTGAAGGCCGTGGGCAGCACGAAGATGTCGAGGAACGCACGAGCGCTACCGACATTTGGGTATACGGCATTCCGATTACCACAACATGGATGGATCGGATTCTCTCCGATGCGGAATCCAGAAACGTCAGTCTTGATGTTCGCCCTCGACAATTTAAGCTAAATGTTTTAGTTGATGGGGAGCCAGATCAATAGTTGTATGAATCACAACCCCATTCGGCCTCATATTCTCGCCGAAACGAGTTACTCCGCATTGGGGTGACCTATAGCATGGATAACGTTTTCCATCAGGAGCGCCAACCATGTCAGAACTCGAATTTCCCTCCACTCTGCGCCAGCCGGCACCAGAATCCCGGCCACGGCACCCGCAACGCGAAATAGCCGACCTGCTCGCCACTGCGATTTTGCGAATGCATGCTGATCCGCATAAGTCGGTTCATCAGGATTCCAGCACAGTTTGTCTTGCTATTACTGCCAACCAGAGCGTTCATACGAACCCGTCTTACCAAGAAGGAGTTCGCCAATGACGACACACGCAACCAACGTGACGACGCAAATCGCGCAGTTGCCAACCCTCCCCATGGAGAACCTCTGGGCTTTGTGGGATGAGTTTTTCGATCGCCGCCCCGGGCATCACCATCGCACCTACCTCGAAAGCCGCATCGCCTACAAATTGCAGGAACGCGCTTTCGGTGGGTTGCCCGCAGCCCTGCGCCGTCGACTGGAAAAAATCGGCGAAACCGGAGAGGTTCCCAACCAGAAGCGCCGATCAGAAAACCAAGTCGCCCCCGGCACGGTGATGGTACGCGAATTCAACGGCATCAATCATCGCGTCACGGTACTGGATGATGGTCGCTTCGAATACCAGGGACGGCCCTACAAGAGCCTGACGGCAGTGGCGCGCGCCATTACCGGAACCACCTACTCGGGGCCGGTGTTCTTTGGGCTCAAACCGTCGCACCGCGAACGTCAGAAGGGGAACGTATGAAACCAAACATGACACGTTCCACCATCACGCCGAAACGGCGCTGCGCGGTATATACCCGCAAGTCCACCGACGAAGGTCTGGATCAAGAATACAATAGCCTGGAAGCGCAACGGGATGCGGCGCTGGCGTTCATCAGCAGTCAACGACATGAAGGCTGGATTGTCATCGATGATGGCTACGATGATGGCGGTTTCTCCGGCGGTAACATGAATCGCCCGGCGCTCAAGCGACTTCTTGCTGATATCGAGGACGGCAGAATCGATGTCGTGGTGGTCTACAAGATTGACCGGCTGTCGCGATCGCTCGGGGACTTCGCCAAGATCGTCGACCTGTTCGATGCCCATGGCGTGACTTTCGTCTCCGTCACCCAGCAGTTCAATACCACAACCAGCATGGGGCGGCTCACGCTCAACATCTTGCTTTCCTTCGCTCAGTTCGAACGCGAAGTAACCGGCGAGCGCATCCGCGACAAATTGGCTGCGAGCAAGGCCAAGGGCATGTGGATGGGAGGCGTACCGCCCCTGGGCTACGACGTCCAGGATCGCAAGCTGATCATCAACGAGCCGGAGGCAGCACTCGTGCGCGACATCTTTACCCGGTATGCCGAGCATGGATCGGCCGCGCAGTTGGTGCGGGAGTTGCAGATCGAGGGGCATACCACCAAAGCGTGGGTGACGCAGGGCGGGCGTCATCGGCAGGGACGGACTATCGATCAGCAGTATCTGTTCTCGATGATGCGCAATCGCCTCTATCTCGGGGAGATCAGCAATCACGGGCAGTCCTATCCTGGGCAGCACCAGGCGATCATCAGTCGTGAATTGTGGGACGTGGTCCACGCCATCATCCAGAAACGCAAGAAGGGGCCACGCATCCACAACACCGAGAACCCGGCCTTGCTGGCTGGTCTGCTCTACGCACCAGACGGCCAACGCCTGATCCCGTCACACACCACCAAGAAGGATGGTCGGCGTTACCGGTACTACGTGCCATATCTGGAAAAGCGACAGAGCGCCGGTGCATCGAATCAACCAGGTCGGCGCGGTATGGGGGCACTGCCCGCAGCGGAAATCGAGAGTGCCGTCCTGGCACAAGTGCATCAAATTCTGCAAGCGCCCGAGATGATCATCGGTGTCTGGCAGGCGAGTATGGCATTGCGGGATCGGGACGCATTCGACGAACCGACGATTCTGGTAGCGATGCGACAGATCAGTACCGTCTGGGGTCAACTGTTTCCGGCAGAACAGCATCGCATCATGCGGCTGCTGATCGAGAGAGTCCAATTGCGCGACGACGGCCTAGATATCATATGGCGAGACGACAGTTGGCACCAATTCCGCAGGGAACTGGAGCGGCATCCTTTCGTTGAGGAGCAGCGTGACGGTGCGTTAGAAGGGATCGATGAAATGGAGACTGTGTGATGAAAATGGATACCGAGAATTTCCGCGAAGTGCCGGCCCAGCGAAAGGTGGAAATCACGATGACGGGCGAAGCGCGCCAGTTTGAAGCTGGCGGCCGTTCGGTAACGTTCGTACCGTTGAGTATCAAGCGCCGCAGTTACAGCAAGGTGCTGGTGCCACCGCCGGGGAGCAAGAGCGCCAAGATCAAGTCGTCGTTCGACTTACCCCTGATCCGTACCCTGGGGAAGGCGTACTACTGGCAGCGGTTGCTGGATACCGGCGCGGTGGCCAACGCCACGGAACTGGCGCGGCAACTCCGACTGGAACCAGGATGGGTGGCCGAGGTATTACGCCTGACACGTTTGGCGCCGGACATCGTGCAGGCTATCCTGGATGGCCGCCAGCCTCGTCACCTCAATCTGCATGCGATGCGTGGCCGGCAGGCGGAGGTTCCCGTGGCATGGGAGGAGCAGCGGGTGCTCTTTGGATTTGACCAATGAATCCTCAACCATGGACACACCACTGTTCCCTGTTTTGAAATGTCAAAGTCCCAATTCACTCAGGCCAAGGTGATCATCTGGACGGCGGCCAAGTGGCCAATGATATTTACGTTCCGCTTCGGTGATGGGAAGATCATTGATGCTGGCGAACCGATGGGTCATGAGCCCCTGTTCATTGAATGCCCAATTTTCGTTACCATATGAACGGTAACCGCATTGGCTATATTGCTGGAACCATTGCATGCAGTGCACGCAGGCAGGCGGAGGTGACAATGGACTGGCAGGAGCAGGGGGGAGCTTCGGCATCGCGTAGGCCCGTTAGCCAATAACATCACCGACCAACACGGTGTCGTAAAATCTGACATTAGACCGCTTACGCAATAGCAACAAATCGTAATATCTACGACTAACAATCACCAACAGGAGAGGCAAATTGTCATCAGTGCATGTCGATATTGAGAGAACGTCGTGGACATCTGCCGTTCCGTTTTATGGACCAGGTGCCGTGTATCAGGGTCGGGAAATTGTGCAGTTAAAGATTCTTTGCGACCGACGCCATGAAGGTGGTGGCATTTCCTGGATCGTCAAGTTCATTCCACCTGCCCGTAAATTGATCAAGGTCATTGCTGTCGCATTATCGGATGAGCATGTCTTTATCCTCGAAGGAGGTCGAACCACTAAATCCGGGCGCCCAAGCAAGACTTCAAGTGGTTACAGCCTCAATCCGAAGGGTCAACCACACAGCGCCATGATTGCGTCTGAAATGACCGCTCTCGTCGTTTACACAGGTGAGCCTGACGATGTTAAATCCATAGAGGTTGTCGACATTGCTGCTTCTGGGGAATGACAACATATGGTCAATTAAGCATCATCTATCAGAGGGTGTGGGCGTTGGAAATATTGCGTTGATTGCGTCCCACATCTTGGGCAGCGCCGCACGCACACCCCGCCTGCAGCCGGCGGCCAATTGTAGCGGTTTCAGGGCGTCCATAAAAAACAAATAATCCGATTGGCATGCCTTGCGTGCAAGTCGAGTCAACACTCATTCCGAATCTGTTGTTCCTTCAGCTGACGAGGATTGCCGCGACAAGCCGGGTGGAATGATTGGTTGGGCTTCCGTTATGAGGAATTCATCGATTAACGGTGCAAGTGAGAAGGCGTGTGTTTCAGCGAGATTATGTTCGCCGCCCTCGACAATGTGCAGACGAGCCCATGACAGAAGCGAGGCCAGACGCTCACCGACGCAGGCAGGGCTGATAGGATCGGAATCTCCCCACAGTAGAAGAGTGGGAATGAGTATTGTCGGCAGCTTTGCCGATAAGTCTTCTTGGTAGGTAGAGAACCAACGGGGAAGCTGCGGGTTGGATTCATGAAATGAGGGTCGCCAGTCCTGCCCACCGAGCGCTGCAACATTGAAACCGCCAGAGGTAGCAGCCAATACCAAATGCGTGATGAGTTCAGGCCTCTCAAGCGCAACCCGGATTGCAATTGCGCCGCCCATCGACTGGGCAACAAGCGCCGTGGGTTGATTGATTTTGGTTGTAACCATCCCAACCAGATCATCGATGCCGTTCACGTGCGGATCAGATGGAATGGAACCGAAGCCGGGCCACCCAATATGCCTCTTAGGGGCTGGATGAGAAAGTAAATTTGCCACAGGCTCCCAGAGCTGAGCTCTACCCAACGCACCGGGGAGAAAAAGTATTTGCGATGGCACAGCAGATGATTTCATGTGAGGGCCCAACTTGCCGAATAAAATTTAGACTCCACGCGCGCCGTTCACTCGCGAATTTCCGGCGCAGGCAATTCCTTGAATTTCTCGGGAACATGGGTGCCGTCGATGTGCTTTTCACCCCACTCGCGCATCGCGCGTAGCACCGGTCCCAGGTCAGCGCCGCAGCGGGTCAGGTAATATTCTGCGCGCGGCGGATTGTCCTGGTAGTACTCCTTCACCACCAGGCCCCCTGCCTCCAGCCGCTTGAGGCGTTCGGCCAGGATGTTGGTCGGGATCGCCTCGGGTGAGGCTTCGAATTCCCCGTAGCGATGCTTGCCTAGGAACAGATCGCGGATCACCAGCAGCGTCCATTTGTCGCCCACGATGTCCAGCGCGCTCGCGATTGGACAGAAGGAACGAAAGCCTTCTGGAGCAGTTTTTTTCTGGTCTGATTTCTTCATTCCAGCCACTTTAATCGACTGACTTGCCATCTGCAAGTCACTTGCGTAACATGCGACTTTCCTTTTGCAAGTCACTATAGGAGAAATCATGCCAGTTCAAGGAGAACACTACACTCTCGACCAGATCGGACCATTGGAAAATCTGGGTCAGTACAATTATCGCGGCGTGCCCGGCAAGCGCTTCATCGGCGACAATCTCGGCCTGACCGGCTGCGAGGCATCACTCAACCGCTTGCCCGCCGGCCATGGCACGCCATTCGTTCATGCCCACAAGAAGAACGAGGAGTTGTATATTGTGTTACGTGGCAGCGGCTTCTTTTATGTAAATGGTGAGGAATTCCCCGTCTGCGAGGGCAGCATGGTACGCGTCGCCCCGGAAGGTGCGCGCGTCATCACAGCAGGAAGTGAAGACCTGTATTTCATCTGTATTCAGGCTGAGGCCAACAGCCTGACGCAGGCCACTCTGGAGGATGGTTACCGGGTCGACGTGCGCGCTTCTTGGATGAAGGATTGAACGCTGCCAGTCCCACAACCTATACAGCGGAAGTTATGCCAACCGATAGCTCTCGGGAAGCACGGGAAATAGCCGCTCCTGGCCAGGTACCGCCAGATCGCGTAGGCCATTTACGATGGCACCGCGTTCGGGCAAATAAACAACCACTACACCAGCCTGCCCGTCAAACCTCATCTTTCGACACAAGCATAACTATTTGGCGGAAAAGGCGTTCTGCGTGTGCCAAATGCGTTCGGTTCCCCACTATTTTTTGAGAACAGAGAGCAGAAAAGAATCGAACCGCGCCGAAAATGGCGGGATTTCTGCACATGCCGCAGGGCAAATGGCACACGGAAAACGGGGCGGAACCCCGCACCGCTTGGGGGAGGCGCGAAAATGAAAAAGCCGACTGAGAACAGTCGGCCTTCTAAATTGGTGGTGCGTAGTTTACAACCGAACTACTCTCTATTGGAACCAGTGAGCAAGTCTGCTACCTCCTGCGGGTGTTCCACAACCTGGTAACCCATTGCCCGGTAGCCACGTTGCCGCTTGTCCCACATCCGCAGCAGCGCCGGATGTCCGGTATCCACGAAATCGATGATACGGACATCTGTCTTGGTTGCGTGTTCACGGTGGAGGCGACCAGCATATTGCTGCAGGGTTCCCTTCCACGAGATCGGCATAGCCAGTACCAAGGTGTCGAGGGCGGGATGGTCAAACCCCTCGCCGACCAGCTTGCCGGTCGCAAGCAGAATGCGCGGCGCCTCGGGTGGTAGCTCATCAAGGGTTGCAATCATGGCGGTCCGCTGCTTCTTGGACATCCGGCCGTGCAGCACGAACGGCGTCGGCACCTTCCCATCCAGGGCAGCCAGAATCGCGTCGAGGTGCTCCGTGCGCTCGGTCAGAATGAGAACCTTACGGCCCTGTTGGTAGGCATCCCGGACTTCTACAGCAATGGCATCGGTCCGTGCCTGATCAACTGCCAGATGCCGGAACACATCCTGGATGCCGGCCTCGGGTGGCAAATCGATCCGCGTGAAGATAGATCGTGGCTGTACGACCAGATCGTGTGGCGCACTGGCCGGCTTGGCTGCCGTGTATCGAATCGGCCCGCACTGCATGAAGATGATCGGCTGCTGGCCATCGCGACGAATCGGCGTGGCCGTCAGACCGAGCACGTACTTGGCCTTGACCACTTTCAGGATCGCGTCGAATGAGGCTGCGCCAATGTGGTGGCATTCATCAATGATGACGTGGCCGTAGTCCTCGACGATGGGATTGATCTCGCCCTGGCGCGACAACGATTGCATCACGGCGATATCGATCTTGCCGGTTGGCTTGGCCTTGCCGCCGCCAATGGTTCCGATCACGCCCTTGCCGACCCCCAGGAAAGATTGCAGACGCTCCTGCCATTGCTTGAGCAATTCGGTGCGATGCACCAGCACCAGCGTATTGACGTCCCGCCGGGCAATCATCGCTGCCGCCGTCACCGTCTTGCCGAAAGCAGTCGGTGCGCAGAGCACGCCGGCATCATGGTTGAGCATCGCCGTCACGGCCACTTCCTGATCCGACCGCAGTGTGCCGGCGAAATCGACATCCAAGGCGACACCGGCGTATCGCTCGTCGATCAGATCGCACGCGATGCCGTTGTCGCGCAGCAGTTCGCGGGCGGCGTCGAGGCAGCCACGCGGGAGCGCGATGTGATTGGGGTAGTTCTCGGCACACCCGATCACGCGCGGCTCATCCCAGACCGAGAAGCGCATCGCCTGCTTCTTGTAGAACTCTGGATTCTGGAACGCGGCCAGCCGGATCAATCGATTGGCCAGTGCCTGCGGCAATTGGGCTTTTTCGAAGTAGATGAGATTAGCCTTCGTTACGGTGAGCGATTTCGGCAGCGGGCCGGCCAGCTTTTTCTGGACTGATCGCTTCCACGGCTCCTTCAAGTCCTCGTCGTCAATGAAGGTGACATCAAGCGGATGGGCATGACCCGTTGCCCTGAAGATGGTGGGCTCGATGTCGTGGACCGCCATTGGCTGGATGCCTGACAGAAATCCCCATTGATCCTGGTAGGGGCGCAGATCAGCATCGACGAATACGCTCCACCCGTTCTCGCGTGGAGATTTCTGCAAAGGCAGCGCGATTAGATTGCCGAAGCCGCCTTTGGGCAAGGAGTCTTGGTTGGGGAACAGCCGGTCATAGGATTCCAGCTTCAGTTGCCGGGTGCGGGCGCAGGTGTGGCTGATGATGGCGGTACCGAGGCGACGGGCATCGCGGGCCGACACCTTATCGGCAAAGAAAACCCAGGCGTGTGCGCCCTTGCCTGACCGGGAAATCTCCAGAGCTGCTGGCACACCCAGCTCTTCGCAGGATTGAATGAATGCCCGCGCATCGTCCCGCCACTCGGCCTCGTCGAAATCCACCGCCAGGAAATAGCAGGTGTCGTCTTCCAGCAAGGGATACACCCCGACCGTGTGCTCGCCGGCCAGATGGTCGTAGATCACCGAGTCCGACAGCGGTACCAGCAGGCGTTTGCTGCAGTCGCCACATTTGATGCGAGGCTTTTCGCAGACCCCGGCACGCCATTCATTGGCACAGGCCGGCGAGTACCCGGCCTTACCGGTGGTTTTGCTTTCCCAGCGAACGGGATACACATCGGTTCGTCCGCGAAACAGGCGGCGGAACAGTGCGACCTTCTCGCCGGTTGTGAGTCGTGAGGATTCAGGTTCTGAAGCCGGTGTTGACGGAGGTGGCGGCACACGCCATTCGATGCCGTTAGATTCCAGCAGCGAAATCAGGCGGGCGTTTTCGGCGCGCAGCGCTTGCAGCTCATTAGGGCCGGAAGATTCCATACTCGGCAAGCAGGTCGTCCATGTCGCCGCCGACGCCATAGCCGAAGTTGTGACTAGTTCGGCGGACTGCATCCAGGCGGGCATGTAATGGGGGCCGAACATTCTCTGGCAGCGAGTGGATGGCCTTCAACGCCTGCTCGAACATTCTCACAAGTGCGTCGAAGTAGCCCTCATCCTGCAAACCGACATCATCGCTGAACCCGGCGGCCCGCTCGCAATAGAACACCATCAATTCCGCGAGCCCTTCAACCTGCCCGATGGCTTTCTTGTAATCCGAGATAGCCTTTTTCGCCTTCGACACCGAGGTGTCCTGGTTCTTGAACAGATCCGGCCACAGCCAGCGGTCGATTGTGGCCTTGTACGGTTTCAGCACGTCGTCGCCCAGTGCGAAGCGAGCGTGCAGGAAGGCCTGGTTGTCCTTGCTGGCAGCGTAGAGGTCTTGCACCAGTCCAAGCAGGCCGGCACGGTCAAAGTCGGCCAGCTTGGCCTTGACGTCGATCCAAGTGGGGGCGTTACCTTTCCTAGCCATCGCGCTCTATTACCCTCTCTATTACCCTTACTAAAGGGTAATTACCCTTTCTTCCGCCACTTCGCCGCCGGCCCGCGTCCTTGGCACTCGACCTTGCCGGCCGCCTGTTGTTCGCGCAGCACCCGGCGCACCATGTCGCGGCTGACACCCGGGCACCGCAGTTCCAGTTGCGCGACGGAAAACTCCCCGGCGAACTGCTCGATGGCCGAATTCACCTGATCGGTCTTTGCGCCACGCGGTGCCTTGGTTTCGCCCACCCGCTCGGCAAATTCCTTGTAGGCCGTCTTCAGGATGAACAGAACGTAGTTGATATAGGGCCAGGGGTCGTGCTTGCCCTCATGCCAGCCCTGCGAGCTCTTCTCCAGCGTCTCGTAGTAGCGATCCTTGTTCTGCTCGACCAAGCGCTCCAGGCTGATGTACCGGCCCACCTCGTAACCAAGCTGGTAGCTTTGCAGCAGCCAGAGCAGGCGCGACACCCGGCCGTTGCCGTCGCGGAAAGGGTGGATGCACAGGAAGTCGAGATTGAAGGCCGCCAGCGCAATGAGCGGCGGCACCCAGCCTTCATCCAGGCAGCGGCGCCAATCCAGCACCAGATCGGCCATGCGCGCTGGAGTCTCCAATGCCGGCACCGTGCGAAACCTTACCCGCTCGCGGCCATCCGGGTAGCGCTCGATGATGTCGCCATCCCTTTCCTTGTACTGCCCGGCATCCCAAATCTGTCCGCGCGTCAGGGCGTGCAGTCGCTTGATCGCCTGCTCGTCGAGCGGAATGCCCGTTGCCTCGGCGTGAATCCAGGCCAGCGCGTCGCGGTAGCCGCGTACCTCTTCCTCGTCGCGGTCGCGGAACAAGGGCTTCGGCGAAACCAGAATATCGCGCACCCTTGCGGGATCGACCGAGACGCCCTCGATGCGGTTCGACGACACGGCGCTTTCAATCATTGCGTGCTCGCGCAACGCTTTCAGTCGTTGTGGCGACTGGTGCGTGTAAAGCTCCTGCTTGCCGCGAAACTCGCCGAGGTCGGAGAGGTACCAGGCTGTCGCAGGCAGTATCGCTGCCTGACCGGAAGCGAATTGGCGCAGTGTCTTCATGGGAGGGTGTCCCGAATTTTGTGTAAACGGAATTTCTTCACTGCTGCGGCATCGAGGGTGTCCCGAATTTTGTGTAAACGGAATTTCTTCACTGCTGCGGCATCCGGTCTTCAAACTGGATAGTAAACCGGTTTAGCGCCGCTTTCCAATCCCGGATCGGCATCGACCATTTCTTGCTGATGTTAT
>Ga0207433_10009796_pt1 | contig 15152 bp, 17 predicted proteins | sample YelNatPaOPGAMG01_FD_187559 | JGI IMG/M metagenome (GOLD analysis project Ga0207433, IMG submission 187559) | Hot spring thermophilic microbial communities from Obsidian Pool, Yellowstone National Park, USA - OP-RAMG-01 (SPAdes) (version 3) | ecosystem: Environmental > Aquatic > Thermal springs... | reverse complement strand
AGGGTTTTTCAGTAATTCCTGGCCTTTCAAGATCAGGAAGCACAATTTTTGGTTTGTCTTTTGGAAAATTTTCTCCCTCTGAAATTTTGAAAATTTCTTACATGATGTCTGCGCCTGCGGTTTTAGCTGCCTCTTTTTATTTTTATTTAAAAGAACCAAGCCTGTTTTCTTTCTCCTTTGAAGCTTTAATTTTTTCTTTTTTGACTGGCATTTTGACCTTGTACTTTTTGATGAAATTTTCTCAAAAAATCAACTTTTCTAAATTTACTTTAATTTTTGGCTTACTTTGCATTTTTGGAGCTCTCCTTGGCTTTATCGTAAAGTAATTTGATTTTCGAGGAAAGTTGAAGTAAAATCAGGTAAAGATTTGATTTTTGAATTATGCCAGAAAACGAAAAATTAAAATATATTGGAGTAAAGGAATTGGGAAATTTAGCAAAAGCAGATTTTTGTCCGAGATGTTTTTGGTATGAAAAACATTTTGGGCCTTTTCCTGGCTTTTTCCCCGGAGTTTTTAATGTGATCGATAGAAATTTAAAAAATAGCGTTTGGTTGAGATGGAAAAAAGAGAGAAAACTTCCCGAATGGTTAAGGGTTGAGAATGTAGATAGAGTTCTCACTGCAGATAGTATTGGGGTGGTTGAAGAGAGGCACGGACAAAAATATTTGGTGGCTCAGCATAAAAAAACTGGATTGATTTTGAGAGGGGCACCAGATTTAATACTTAAACTCAAAGATAACACTCTTCACATTATCGACTTTAAAACATCCCAATTTAAAGAAGAAGATCAATTTCTCCCAATGTATGAAGTTCAGTTGAATGGTTATGCGCTTTTGGCAACAAAAATGAAAGTTTCAAAACTTTCTCTGGTTTATTTTAACCCAACAAACGAAATTCCAGATGAAATTTTCACCAACGATAATTTTATGTTGAGATTTGGTCCAAAAGTAGTTTCGGTTGAAATAAAAACTGGTTTAATTACAAATTTGTTGAAGAGAGCAAAAGAAATTTTGGATTTAAAAGAACCACCCCCACCAAAAGAAAATTGCAAAGGGACTTGTTATTACATCGCCAAGATTATCGGAATTTTTTAAAAATGGAACTTTTAGCCCCAAATCAAATTTTAATTATTTTAGCCATAGCTTGGACATTGCCTTGGAAAGGAGTGGCGCTTTGGAAAGCGGCAAAAAACGAACATAAAGGATGGTTCGTGGCACTGCTTGTTTTAAATACTTTCGGAATATTGGAAATTCTCTACATTTTCGTTTTCAGCAAAAAGAAATCGGTTGAAAATAAGGTTTAAAATTTTCTATGGAATGGAAGAAGGGGAGGGCTTTAATTTTATATTTTTCTTTTCACCACAAAAACACGGAAAAAATCGCCAAAGCAATGACTGAGATTTTGGGTGCTGATTTGGTCGAGGTAACAAAGGCTAATCCAGAAATGATTTTAAATTATGATTTAATCGGTTTTGGTTCTGGAATTTATGCTTTTTCCCATCACTGGTCTTTATTCAAATTTTTGAAAAAATTAAACCCAGTTCAAAAGAAGGCCTTTATTTTTTCTACCAGCGGAGCTCCAAACGGAGTAATTTTTCATAAAAAGTCAAAAAAAGAATTAGTTAAAAGGGGTTTTAAAATAATTGGCGAATTTAATTGCCCTGGTTTTGATACTTTTGGTCCCTTTAAAATAGTGGGCGGAATAAATAAAGGAAGGCCAAACGAAAGCGACATTCAAAAAGCAAAAGAGTTTGCCAAAAAAATTTTAAAAAATTTATGAAAATTTTTGTCTTGAATAAATTTAAAAAAGAAAACAAGAAGGTGCTGAGGCAAAAGTTAGCAAAGATTCTTTCAAGTTTAGAAAAATCAGGGCACAAAACTTTTAATTTATTCAGAGATATGAATTGGAAAGTGAAAGAATTGCCACCCGGAAAAGCGATTTCTTTGGCTTTTGAAAAAATCAAAAAATGCGACGCAATTTTGGTGCTTTTGGATAATAAAAAAGAAAGCGAGGGAATTTATCTTGAAATTGGTTTTGCTAAAGCCTTGAGAAAAAAGATAATTTTATTAATTTCTCAAAAATTGTCTTTTCCAACCCTTGAGGCCCTTGCAAACAAAACGATAAGATTTAAAAATTTTCAAGAAATTGAGAAAAAATTGGGCAATGTTTAAAAATCAAATTCAATTTTTCTTTAATTGCAACAGAAACATCAAAATTTGAGGACTGGCAGTTTCCACTTGAAAATTTTGATATTTCTAAAGAAAATAAAAAGATGAAAAAAGTAATTGTCTTGTTTTTACTTTGGTGGGTGATAGTGAATCTCTTCGGCCTCTTTGCCTTAAACCGCTTTAATTTAAAATCAGATAATGCCTACATTTGGATTAATCCAACCGAATTTTTTCAAGAACAAAAATGGGATTTAATTTCACTTCATGCCCATTGGGACTCTTTTTGGTATTTAGACATTGCTAAAAACGGATATTCCTTTAAGGGACCAGAAAAACTTTCAAACATTGTCTTTTTCCCTCTTTATCCAATTTTAATGCGTTCTCTCGCCATCCTCTTTTGCAACAACTTAATTTTGACTGGTTGGGTTTTGAGCTCTTTTTTTCTATTACTCTCTCTTTTTTATTTTTTTAAATTGATCAAAGAATTTCACCCAGAGATCAACCCCTATTTGAGCATAGTTCTTTTACTTATTTTTCCCACCTCCTTTTTTCTTAATGCTATTTATACCGAATCTCTTTTTCTCTTTCTTTCCTTAGCTGCTTTTTATTACGCCTTAAAGAAAAGATTTCTCTTGGCTAATGTTTTTGGTTTTTTTGCTTCTTTAACTCGAATTTCCGGAGCAATTCTTTTTATTCCACTTTTTTGGGAATACTTAAAAACCATCGATTTTAAATTTCCTCGCCTTTTTAATTTTAAAACTCTCTCTTTCTCTCTCACCCCCCTTGGGACACTTATTTTCTTTTTTTACCATTATTTGAGATTTCACGACTTTTTCTTATTTTTTAAAGTTGAAAGCTGGTGGGGTAGAGCCTTTAAATTTAACAAAGACCACTTTTTAATCTTTAGTAACCCAGCCATTGTTAATCTTTGTTTAGACATCTTCTTCATTATCTTGCCTTTATTGTTCTTTATTTTGTTTTTAAAAAATTCCCGACCTCTTATGCACTTTATATGTTGGTTACCCTTATTATCATTCTCTCGACTGGAACCCTAATGAGCATGGGAAGGTACATTCTGGTTTTGTTTCCTATTTACATTTTTTTAGCCTCAGTCAAAAATCAGTACTTTTTATTCGGATGGATGCTTGCTTCTACCTTGCTTTTGTCAATGTACATTACTTTGTTTGTGAATAATTACTGGGCAGGGTAAAATAAAAAAAAGTATTTTTAGTTACATTTTATGAAATTATCAGAAATTAGAAAAATTTTACGAGAAAATTCAGACGAAAAAGTAAAGTTGAGTTGTTTGAAATTTATTCCATCTTGTAAAAAATTTTATGGAGTAAAAATTCCTTTATTGGAAAAAATTGCCAAAGAAATTAAAGAACCAAATTTTGATTTAGTTGAGAGTTTGTGGAAAGGAAAATTTTTTGAAGAAAAAATGTTGGCAATTAAAGTTTTAGCCAGAATTTGTAAAAAGGAGCCGGAAAAAACTTTAAAATTGGTAAGAAAATTCAGTAAAAGTATTTCGGATTGGGCAGTTTGCGACACTTTAGCAACGCAAGGAATAAGAAAAATAGCAAAAGAAAAACGAAAAGAAATTTTTGATCTCTCAAGAGAATTAATTTCCTCAAAAAATTTTTGGCAGAGAAGGTTTGCAATTGTTTTACTAATAGAATTGGGCCGGCAAGGTTTTACTAAACAGAAAATTGAAAAATTATTGAAAAAAGTGGAAAATGATAAAGAAGAGTATGTGCGAAAAGCTGCAATCTGGCTAAAAAGCAGATTGAAATAACTAAAATTGAAACTGAAGTTGAAAAATTCACAAATTAAAAATGAGCCAATTTACAAAGAACTAAAAGGAAAAATGAAAAATCTATGAAAAAATTCAATTTTAAAATTAGAAAGGTTGAAGATAAAGATCGAGAGTGGATAAGGAAATTTATTTCAAAAGAGTGGGGTGCAGAAAAAATAGTGAGCCGAGGAAAAATTTATTATCCCCATAAACTCCCTGGTTTTGTTGCTTTCGATGGCAAAAAATATTTGGGTCTTATAACTTATCGCATTGGAAAGAATGACTGTGAAATAATATCTTTGAATTCGACAATCAAAAGAAAGGGCATTGGCAAGGCATTGGTCGAAAGAGTGAAAAGGGTAACAAAAAATTTAGGTTGCAAAAGAATATGGTTTATCACTACAAACGATAATATCGATGTTCTGATTTTTTGGCAAAAAATTGGATTTTCATTGAAAGCAATTTATCCAAACGCAGTTTCATTCTCTAGAAAATTAAAGCCAGAAATTCCTAAATCTGGAAATTATGGAATTCCAATCCGAGATGAAATAGAACTCGAGTTCAAATTAAAAAATCACAAACCTTCATAAAATCATCTACATTATAGATAAATTAAATTTCTCGTTGAAACAAAGTGAGAAAATTGATGAGGTCATTGGTTTTCTAAAAGAAAATTGCACTAACTTATCTCTTATTTTTATTTTTAAAATAATTTACATTCGAAGAGTTCTTAGGATTATTCCTCCGAGTGGTTCATTACCACGACGATCGAGAAGTAATGAACCACCAAATTAATTTTTAAAGAATTAATAAACAATTCAAATTTAAAAAATGGAATTTGAGTAATGATTCTCCGAAATTTGCCAGTTAAACATCGATTGATAAAGAAAAAATCTTTCTACAAAACATTAACATAGCCTTCGAGAAAAAATTGACTTTACGGGGAAATTAAATTAAAATCAGTCAAGAAACTGATCACGTGATTAATCAAAATTTATGGATTTAATGAAATGAAGAAGTTTTTTGAAAAAAATAAATTTATAGTGATTTTGGTTGGGATTTTGATTTTTAGCATAGCGATTTATTTTTCACCAAAAAGAATTGAAAAACCAGAAATTTACACGGGTCAGACCGGTGTAAAAAACTGCGAAAATCTACCGGAATTGGAAGACGGGGCGATAAAATTGGCAACAAAAATTATTGATGGTGATACTTTTTTGATTGAGGGAGGATATTCAGTTAGAATTTTGGGAGTTGATGCTGATGAAAGAGGTTATCCTTGTTATGGGCCTGCAAAGGAAAGATTAGAGGAATTGATTTTGAATAAGGAGGTAAGGCTGGAAAAGGGAAAAGAAGATTTCGATCAATACTGTCGCTATCTGAGATATGTTTTTGTAGATGGTCAAAACGTTTCTTTGGAGTTAGTCAAAGAAGGATTGGCGGTGGCAAGGTTTTCGCCAGAAGACACAAGGTACAGAGAAGAGATTTCTTTGGCAGAAAAAGAGGCAAAAGAAAACAAAATTGGTTGTAAGTGGGGGAATACAGAAAAATTTGAAGAGAAAACTGAATTTCAATGGAAAAATTTGACAGAAGAGAAAACTGGTTTAAAAGTAATTGATGCCTGCCAAGCCAGAAATTATTACGGAAAAGAAGTAATTGTTGAGGGCAAAGTTATTGCTACTTACCTTTCAAAGAAAAACAATCTCTTTTTGAATTTTGGAAACCCTTACCCAAAACAATGTTTTTCAGCAGTAATTTTTAATTCTGATTTATCTAAATTTGGGGTAGGTTCAGAGAAATATTACGATCAAAAAACAGTAAGAATTAGGGGAAAAATTCAAGAATACCAAGGAAAACCAGAAATCATTTTAAAAACACCTGAGCAAATCGAAGTAGGGAAATGATCGAATTTAAAGTCATAAAAAAATCAAAAATTAGCAGAGCGAGAGTTGGAATTTTAAAAACTGAGCATGGGGAAATTGAAACTCCCACTTTAGTTCCAGTGGCAACCCAAGGAGTGGTGAAAACTTTAGATTCAAAAGAGGTCTTAGAGACAAAAACTCAGATTTTAATTTGCAACACGATTTATTTACATTTTCGACCAGGTGAAGAATTCATAAACAAAGCCGGTGGGTTGCACAATTTTATGAATTGGAAAAAGCCCCTAATGACAGATTCTGGTGGATTTCAGGTTTTTAGTTGGGGGTTTGGAAGGGAATATCAAGTGGGAAAAATTTTAAAAAAAGAAATAGAAAATGAAGTTCGTTGGGGCCAACAACCAAAATTATTGAAAATTCAAGAAGATGGCGTGATTTTTACTTCTCCGTTAGATGGAAAGAAAATTTTCTTTGGGCCAAAAGAATCAATTAAAGTTCAAGAAAAATTAGGAGCAGATATCATTTTCGCTTTTGATGAATGTACACCCCCAAACGCAGATTATGAGTACACTAAAAATTCTCTTTTAAAAACCCATACTTGGGCAAAAATGTGTTTGGATGTTAAAAAAAGCAAACAGGCTCTTTTTGGTATTGTTCAAGGTGGAAGGTTTAAAGATTTGAGAATTCAAAGCGCAAAATTTATTGGGTCTTTACCTTTTGATGGTTTTGGAATTGGAGGAGAATTTGGGAAAGATAAAAAAAGAATGAGTCAAATTTTAAGATGGACAATTAATAATTTGCCAGAAAACAAACCTCGCCATTTGTTGGGTATTGGCTATTTGGAAGATATTCCGAGAATTATTAAAGAGGGAGTAGACCTTTTCGATTGTATCGTTCCAACTCATTATGCAAGAAGAGGTATTGCCTTTACCTCAGAAGGGAAAATCGATTTAACCAAAAAACATCCAAGGATTTCTTTAGATAAAAATTGTTCCTGTTTTGTTTGTCAAAATTATTACAGAGATTACATTTCTCACTTGTATAGGGCAAAAGAGATAACTACTTTAAAATTGATTACTTTTCATAATCTTTATTTTTTCAATTCATTTGTGGAAAAAACCAGAGAACAAATAAAAAAAGGAAAATTCTGATTGTTAAAAATGATAATGTTGAGGTCAGACGTTAACATTAAAATTTCAAAATTGTGAAGTTAGGGAAAAGAAAAATTAAAAATTTACCCATCTAGTATAAAAATTTGACAAAATTTATTTTTCTTGTTATTATTTTTTTGGACCTTTGATAAAGTTAATTTCGTGGAGGTGAATCGTGCGTAGGAAGAAAGATAAAACCAAAGAAAAATTAATCCAAGAATTAAAAAAAGAAATTCTGAATGGGTTGGATGAATACATATTTAGGATTCAAAAAGTGGGAGGTAAAAGAGATCACTCAGGGATGGAAGAGATTGGTTCAATTATTAAACGATCGTTAACCTTGTGTTTGATGGAAGCGATTCTTGTTAATTGTAAAGAAACACTATTAAAACTAAAAGTTTGAAAGGAGGTGAGGAAGATGAAATACGACATTGTAGAAACCTTGATTCCTGGAATTAAAATAAGGGTTGTTGCCGGAACTAAAGTTGCAATTCCGGAAAAAATAATAAAGAAAATTCGCTTTCTGGCTGGGAGATTTTTCAAGCTAAAATGTAAAATTGAGAAAAACTTAAAGAAATTGGAGAAATTGAAAGAGGAACTTGTTAAAATTACACTTCATAATAATGGTTTTCGAGGGATAATTTCAGAGAAAGAAAAATTTAATCTTATTGTCTTTCCGAGAGAGAAGATAACCGGCTGGGATGTTGATGTCCTTAAAAAAGTTTTAGGTCCGCTTTATCCCCAGGTAGTCAGAGAGGAGATAAAGTTGACTATTACACTGCCAAAAGATGGAGAAATGCAGGAAAAGGTGAAAAAAATTCTGATAGCAACCGGAATTCCTCAAGAATTAATTGAAGAAAATATTGTTTATTCAATTGACGAAGAAAAGCTCAAAGAGATTTCGGAAAAACATAAAATTCCAGAAAATATGAAGAGTTCTCATGTGATGTGGGTCGTGAAAGTTGAAAAAATCATTTAGAATTTTCTGGGGTATCGAATCGATACCCCTTTTTTAAAATAATTTTTGACAATTTGATAAGTTTTTTGTATTTGATTATAAGAGTGAAAGAAATTATTTTTCAACCAGTTTTACTTGGACTTTCTTCAGGAATTTTTTGTATGAGTTATTGTTTTCCTTTTTTGGCTCCTTTTGTTGTTTTTGAAGAGAGAAAATTGAAAGAGGATTTTAAAGTTGTTTTGAAATTTATTTCCGGAAGGCTTTTTGGATATTTGCTTTTTGGCGCAATTTTTGGATATTTGGGAGAAAAAATTACAAACAAAACTGTTGACCTTTTCTTTTTCTTTGCTCTGGCTGGACTCTCTTTTTTATTAATTTTGTATTCTGTTGGTTTGTTAGGAGAGAAAAAAGGAATTTGTCTTGGTCCAAAATTTAAAAAAACAACTCCTTTTTTAATGGGCTTTTTAATGGGAATCAATGTTTGTCCTCCGTTTTTGATAGCAATAAATTATGTTTTTTTGCTCCACGCATTTTTAGAAGGGATTTTATTTTTCTTCCTTTTCTTTTTGGCAACCACCGTTTATTTTTTACCCTTAACATTCCTTGGTTTTTTGAATAAAATCAAAGAATTTCGAATTACTGCAAGAGTTAGCGGAATTTTGGTTGGTTTAATGTTTTTGTTTTACAGTTTTTATAGAATCATTAAAATAATCTAAAGATGTCACCAAGAATCCTATTCAAGCTTTGTCAGATTTCAGGTTGGATTTTGCTATTTTTGACAATTTTGTTTTTCATTTCAGGTTACGGAATGACAAAACAAATCATTCCCGTAGATTTGGCTACTTGGCTTCACAATCAAATTCTTCCTATTCCGTTTTTAATATTTTTGATCTTGCACATTCTTTTCCCTTTAAGAAATCTTTTAAGAAGAATTCCGTTTAAAATAATCCTTGCCACTTTATTTTTGATTTTCATTATAAGTTTGGCAGGTTTTTTTATTTATCGAGCAGAAAAAATCCAAAAAGAAACCCTCAAAGATTTTTATCCAGCCAGATTTTACGAAACTTTAGATAACAAAATTGTCAGATGCAATCTTTGTCCTAACAGATGCGTACTTTCTCCAGGCCAAATCGGACTTTGTAAGGCAAGAAAAAATGTTGATGGGAAGCTTTACTCGATGGTTTACGGAAAAATCGCTTCGCAACATTTAGACCCCGTTGAGAAAAAACCACTTTTTCACTTTTTGCCCGGAAGTTCAATTTATTCAATAGCGACAACGGGTTGCAACTTGCAATGTAAATTCTGTCAAAATTGGCAAATTGCTCAGGTTTTTCCTTGGGAGGTTGAAACTAAAAGAATGACACCAGAAGAAGTTGTAGAAGATGCAATAAAAAGCGGAGCGAAAGCGATTGCTTTCACATACAATGAGCCAACCATTTTTTACGAGTACATGTATGACATTGCGAAATTAGCAAAACAAAGAGGTTTGAAAACCGCAGTTATTAGCGCAGGGTATATTAACCCAGAGCCATTAAAAGAACTTTTGCCCTATATTGATGCTTATAAAATTGATTTTAAGGGAATTAGCAACAAATTTTATCAAAAAATGACAGTTGCAGGAAAAGTTGAGCCGGTGATGGAGGCAATGAAAATTATAAAAGAAAGCGGAGTTTGGTTGGAAATTGTCAATTTAGTGATTCCTGGTGAGAACGATTCTGATGAAGATTTAAGAAATTTGATTTTATGGGTTAGAGATAATTTAGGGACTGATGTTCCTTTGCATTTTTCAAGGTTTCATCCAGATTATAAACTTTTAAATTTGCCCCCAACTCCGATTGAGAGATTAAAGAAGGCAAGAAAAATGGCAATGGATTTGGGCTTAAAATATGTTTATATTGGAAATGTTGATGATGTTGAAGGTTCGACAACCTATTGTCCTGAATCAAAAGAACCAGCAATAGTGAGAAGAGGTTTTTTCGTTTTGGAGAATAATTTGGACGAAGAAGGAAGATGTAAAAGCGGAGAAAAAATCCCAGGAATTTGGAAATAAAATGAAAACAAAAATTTTAATTTCAATTTTAGTTTTGATTTTAATAATAGCTGTTATTTTGCAAATTTTTGTGTTTTCAAAGAGAGAAAAAAGAGAAGGGGAAGAAAAAAGAGAGCCCGCCAAAAAAGAAAAAATTATCAGAGAACCTGCTGTCGCTGGACAATTTTATCCTTTAGAAAAATTAGAAATTGAAAATCAAATTGAAAAATTTTTTGAAAATGCAAAAATTCCTCAAATTTCAGGGAAAATTTTTGCCTTAATTTTGCCCCATGCAGGATATCAATTTTCAGGACAGGTTGCAGGTTTTGGATATAAAGCTTTGTTTGAAAATTACAAAGAAGATTTGGGAAAAGAGAAAACTGTCGTTTTAATAGGATCTAGTCATCACTACCCAGTTGAAGGAGCGGTTATTGATGGTAGTGACCTATGGAAAACTCCTTTGGGCGAGGTTGAAATCGATAAAAATTTAATTGAATTTTTAAAAAAAGAATCTCTAATTTTCAAAATCGATTCAATTCCTCACAAACCTGAGCATTCTTTAGAAGTTCATTTACCATTTTTGCAAAAAACTTTTCCAAAATTCAAAATCGTTCCGATCTTAGTTAATCAACTTAAAGAAGAGGAATTGGAAAAAGTGAGCCAAATTTTAGCTGAAATCTCAGGAGACGATGTGATTTTTATTGCTTCGTCTGATATGTCCCATTATCCAAAATACGAAGATGCAAACTATGCAGACAAAAAAGTGATTGAGGCAATTTTGAGTGGAAAAGTAGAAAACTTGGAAAAAACGATTCAAGATTTAGAAAAAGAAAACATTCAAAACGCAGTCACTTTCTTGTGCGCCAAAGAACCAGTAAAAATAATAATGAAAATTGCTGAAAAAATGGGAGTAGATAAAATTGAAATCTTAAAATATGCAAATTCTGGAGACACCCCTTACGGAAACAAAAATAGCGTTGTTGGGTATTCTGCGATTGCTTTTTTGATCGAAGAAAGACCGTTGAGCAAAGAGGATCAAAAAACGCTTTTGAAAATTGCCAAAGAAACAGTCGAAACTTACATTAGAGAAGGAAAAATTCAACAATATAAAATAGATTCTCCTGACTTAAACAAAAAACTCGGAGCCTTTGTCACTATTAAAAAACACGGAAATTTAAGAGGTTGCATTGGGAGGTTTTCACCAACTGACATTCCTCTTTATCAAGTAGTTTCTCAAATGGCAATTGCTGCTGCAACTCAAGATTTGAGGTTTACTCCAGTGAAAGTTGATGAACTGAAAGATTTAACTTATGAGATTTCTGTTTTGAGCCCATTAAAAAGAATCGATGATTGGAGAAAAATTGAAATCGGAAAGCACGGGGTCCAAATTAGATACGGTTTGAGGTCTGGAGTGTTTTTGCCTCAAGTTGCAACTGAAAACAACTGGAATTTGGAAACTTTTCTTTCAATGCTTTGTATTGAGAAATTGGGTTTGTCAGGAAATTGCTACAAAGAAAAAGAGGCTCAAATTTATGTTTTTACTGCTCAGGTTTTTGGAGAAGAATAAAAATTAGCCAAAAGTTCAAAACAGAAATTAAAACTAAACTCAAAAAAACTCCATAAACAGGAATCAAAATTAAAGGGAAAATTAAAGCTCCAAAAGAAGAGCCAACTAGATCTGCGCTATAAATTATTCCCGTTTTTTTGAAAATTTCTTTTTCAAAAGAAAGATAAATTTGATTTGCCAAGGGAAAAACCATACCTCCAAAAAAGCCAGCAAAAATTGAGGAGAAAAATAGAGAAATTTCAGCAATTTTGAGAGAAGGAATTTTAAAAAGAAAAATTAAAGCTGGAATTAAAATTAAAGAAAAGCAAAAAAGAAGAAAATGGGGTATTAATAAATTTGAAATTTCAATTTTTCTACTTTTTATTTTTTTGTTTCCAAAATAAACTCCAAGGGCCATTCCCAGCATAAAAGATGAAATTAAAAGCGAGATTCTAAAATAAAGATAACCGACGATTACTTGATAAGCAAAAATCAAAATTGTCTCAAAACTCATTAAAGAAAAACCAGAAACTGCCACAGAAAAGAGAGAATTTATTTGGGCCATTTTCTTTTTGGTCAAATAAATCGTCAAAAGTAGCAAAATTAAAGTAAAAAATGACAAAAAGAAAAAGGAAAAATTTTTAAACAAATTTGAAAATTTTGATGAAAATACATCTAACCAAAAAAGAGTTTGCCAAAAATAAGAAACTGGATGGAAAATTTGATTTTCTCTTGAGGTCTTATTCTTTTCAAAAATTTCGAGCGCCTTTTCAATTCTTTCACTTTTGAACCTAAAATTTATGTAATCTTTGGTCAAAAAATTAGTTTGAATTTTTCTTTCTTCAAACCTTTTTGAAAAAATTTCAGCACTATAACTCAAACTTTCTGAATTCAAAGCAAAGAAAAAAACCTCATCTTCTGGCAAAACAATTACTTTTTTAAAAACTTCATTTAAAGTTTTAAAAACAGAGGCACAAAGATTTTCAAGATTTTTATTTGGTGTACTTGGAGAATAGGGGAGATATATTGAAAAAATTCCATTTTCTTTTAACCTTTCTTTTGCAATTTGAAAGAACTCTTTTGTGTAAAACCTATTAATTAGGGCAGTTGAAGGACTTGGTAAATTAACTAAAATCAAGTCAAATTTTTCGTTTGTATTTTTCAGAAAATAAAGCCCATCTAAGTTGATGATTTTAACTTTTTCGTTAAAAAGAAAACTTTTTAATTCTTGAGAAATAAATTCTTTTGAAATCTCAATCAATTTTGGATCCAACTCCAAATAATAAATTTCTTTTACAGGATGCTTTAAAATTTCTTTCAAAAATCCGCTCATTCCACCACCAATTAATAAAACCTTTTCAGGGTTTGAATGCAAAACCAAGGAAAGATGAGAAAACTTTTCTGCAAATTCAAAATCTTTTTCAGATCCCAAATAAACCCCGTTTTCAAAAAAATTGTACTGTGAATCGATCTTTGTTACCTGAATGTTTCCATAAAGAGTGTTTTTTGCTTCCGCTAATTTCTGATTTTTGAACCAAAAACCAGCCGAAATTTTTTCTAAGTTTTTTAAAAGAGGAGTAAAGAAAAGAAAAAAAGAGGCAAAGAGTAAAACAAAAATTAGAATTTTCAAAAAGAAAAATTTCCTTTCAAGAAATATAAAAACTCCTGCATTTATTAGATTCAAGAAAATTAAAAAATTTGCTACCAAAAACGGATTGAATTTTACTAAAACAAAACAAAACAAAATTCCACCAAAAATAAAACCCAAACATTCAAGAAAATAAGCAAAATTGATCGAAGGAATTTCTTTCTTAATTTCAGAGAAAATTTTTGTTGCAATAGTCCACCAAAGACCCAACAAAAAACAAATCGGAAAAGGAATTAAAGAAGCCCCAAAAAAACTGTGAATTAAATTTGGAATTTCAGGTCCAAAAAATTGACCCTTTAAATACCTGATCAAAATTAGTTCAAAAAATAAGAAAAAAGAAAACAAAATTTGAGAAAGAAGAAGGAGTAAAAGTTGATTTTTAAATTTGTTTAAAAATTTTCCAGCGCTCAAACTTCCGACTGCAACCCAGACTAACCAAAAAGCCAAAACTATTCCCACAAAAAACTCATTTCCATAAAAACTAATCATTAACTCTCTAATCAAAAGAGATTGAGCAAAAATCGAAGAGATTCCCAATAAAAAGAGTGAAAAAACAAGTTTTTTCTCCATCTTCTTCTATTTTAAAATTTTTTGCAAATAAACGAAAAAATGTTAGGATAGGGCTATGAAAAAGAAAACATTAATATTAACGATTATCTTTGCGGTTTTGATATTAGGTTTAATTTTTTATTTGTTTTACGAGAGAACCCTGTTTAAGAAACCATCGAAAGAAAAAGCAGAAATTCCAAACCCAGCTTCTGCTTTTTGTGAAGAGCAGGGAGGGAAGGTGGAAGCAAGGAATTTTAAAGATGGACAAAAAGGATTTTGTATTTTTGAAGATGGATCAGAATGCGATGAATGGGAATTTTATTACGGAAAATGTAAAAAAGGAGAAAAGCCTTGCAAAGATCTTTGCGGTGATGGGGTTTGTCAAGAAATTGTTTGTATGGCAATAGGTTGTCCATGTCCAGAAACAAAAGAAAGTTGTCCTATAGATTGTGGAGAGAAAACAGAGGTTCCTTGCGCCAAAGAGGGAGAAAAAGTAAACAGAAACCCATTAATTGGGCCTACTGATCAAAAATGTTGCGAAGGATTAGTTGAAGTTAGAGAAAGTAGATCTTATAGCGTTTGTAAAAAAGCGCAAAAAGTTTTGCTTTATTATTACAACCCAGAAAAAGATAAAGATGAAAACGGAAACATTAAATGTTCAAGAGATGGTTTGGTTGCAATTGAGAGACTGATCCCGGTTTCCCAAACCCCAATCAAAGATACAATAGAACTTTTATTAAAAGGAAAAGAAAATTTAACTGAAGAAGAATTGGCTCAAGGAATTACAACAGAATTTCCTTTAGATGGTTTCAGGTTAAAATCTGTGAATTTGAAATCAGATGGAACTTTGATTTTAGAATTTGAGGATCCTTTAAATAAAACTGTTGGGGGAGCCTGTCGAGTTGGAATTTTATGGTTCCAAATTGAAGCCACTGCAAAACAATTCCCTCAAGTTAAGAAAGTTCAATTTTTACCAGAAACTCTTTTTCAACCCTAATTTTTCAACCCCCACACCAAACATTCGCGCATTGGCCTTGGTTATCACAAAACCGTTATAAAATTTGCCGGAAAAATTTTAGGTAGAAAATTTAAATCCTTAATTAAAACCTTCGATCATATGCGAAAGAAGCGCAACGGATTTATTTACGAAGTTGACACAATTATCAGCGAAAAAGAGGCGGAAGATTCGATTAAAATCGCCAACAAACATTTAGCCATTATTGAAGAAATTATCCAAAAGAAAAATCCTCAGAAAAAACTAATTTAAGACATATTTGCGCGCCAAATACCCGCTTTTGGCGCGCAACTTTAAATTTGATCAAGAAATTTAACTTGACAAATAAACTTGTTTCGAATATCATCGAAATAAGGCGATTTTTAATTCAAAAAGATCGAAAATATGACAAAAAAAGAAATAATTTGGCGAGAAA
>Ga0207433_10009792_pt1 | contig 15159 bp, 12 predicted proteins | sample YelNatPaOPGAMG01_FD_187559 | JGI IMG/M metagenome (GOLD analysis project Ga0207433, IMG submission 187559) | Hot spring thermophilic microbial communities from Obsidian Pool, Yellowstone National Park, USA - OP-RAMG-01 (SPAdes) (version 3) | ecosystem: Environmental > Aquatic > Thermal springs... | reverse complement strand
CGAAAATCAAAATTACAGAAGCAACTATAAATTTTTTTCTCATCTTTATAAAATCCTCCTTTTTTATTATCTTTTAAGCCACTGTTCAGGATTAAGAGGCTTGCCTCTATACCTTATTTCAAAATAAAGGGCAGGTGTGTCAATATTTGAGTTTTCTCCCACAGTGCCTATTATTTGTCCTGCTTTAACATAACTTCCTTCCCTTACATTCATTTTATCAAGATTCCCATAAACAGTATAATAACCATCTCCATGACTTATTATAACAAGGTTTCCATATCCTTTGAAATAGTTGGCATAAACAACTTTTCCTTCAGCTGATGCACTTACTAATGTTCCGGGTGATGCTTGAATATATATTCCACTTCTAAACAACGGGACATTAAATACAGGGTCTTTCTGACTTCCGTAATGAGCTACAACTGTACCTCTTACAGGCCATAAAAGAGCACCTCTTCTTTTTGTAAACTCTATTCCTTCAGGTAATGACTCTACTTTTCCTGCTGTTTTTTCTTTTTTCTCTGTTTCCTGAAGAAGTTTTGTAAGCCTTCTGGCATTGTCTTCAAGTTCTTTGATTTTTCTTTCGTAAAGAGATTTATCCTGTCTTACTTTTGCAAGCAATACTTCCTTTTGTTTTATTTTCTGTTTTTGAGCTTCTTCTGCATTCTTAAGTGATTCTTCTTCCTGCTTAAGTGCAATATATAAATTTTTTAATTCTGTTTGCTGGATAAATAAATAATTAAGCTCAGCCTTGTATTGTTCTATTAATTTTTTATCAATATTTGTTATTTTCTGTATATTTCTAATCATACGAATAGCTTTATTAGTATCCTCTTCCATAAAAATTATCATTACAGGGTCAGGCTGACTTGCTAATCTCTGAAGTCCTCTTATTCTGTTAGCAAGATAGAGCTTTCTTGATTCAAGCTCTGCACTATAACTTTTTATCCCCTCTTCTGTTTCTATAATTTTCTGCTTAAGAGAGCTTATTTTTGCTTTGTGAGCTCTAATTTTTCTTTCTATTTCATCAAGCTCTTTTGATACTTTCTTCAATTCTTCAAGAACATTCTGCTCAATTTTTTTTGTTTCTTGAAGCTTTTTTTTATGAATCTTAATCTGTTTCTTAATCTCTTTAAGTTCCTCTTTAGGTTGAGCTGCGTTTAAAACTGAAAAATTAAAATGCAATGCATTTTTCTGAAGCGAAGCAGAAAGTCCCAAAACTAAAATAAATGTGCAAAAAATTATAAATTTTCTAAGCCTCATATTTTTCTATTTATATTTTATTTTACCAAGAGCTAAAAATGAAGAAAGCATTCCTAAAAATAAACCAAAAAAAGGCAATGCATAAAAAGTCTCCTGAGGGAAAGATATTCTGCTTATAGCTGGCAAAAAATCTGCAAAATTCCTAGAATGGAGAATAAAATATATAGCAATCATAAAAAATATTGTGAATAAAGCTCCTGCAAGCCCTAAAATTCCTCCTTCTATTATAAAGGGAAACCTTATATAAGAAGGGGTTGCACCAAGAAGTTTTAAAATCTCTATTTCTTCTGTTTTTTTCCAGTAAAAATTCTTAACAGTTGCATAAATTATAAAGCAGACAGCAAGAGCAAACAAAGAAAATATACTTATCGCAAGATTCCATAAAGTTATTCTGATTGTTTTTAATACAGAAATAAACTTTACAGGATAGTAGACATCATCCACTAATTGAGAAGTTTTAATTTTCTTGGCAATTTGTTCAATATATTGAAGGCTTTCATCTTTTACATAGCATTCTATAGTATCAGATAAAGGATTGTATCCGATAAGCTCCAATAATGAAGGGTCTATAAGATTTTTCATCTCCTTTAATGCATCATCCTTTGATATGTATTGAATACGAGAAAAACCCCCTGAATTTTTCAGTTTTTCTACAAAAGAGCTTACTTCTGCCTCAGTTGCTCCTTCTTTAAGATAAATAACCACTCCCGCTTTTGTTGAAAGATTCTTTGTAAAAATCTCAAGATTATAAATAGCTAAAAAAATACCTGTAACAATAAAAAAGCATATTCCTATGCTCAAGATTGCCATTATTGTATACCATTTATTAATCCATAATCCTTTAATTGCTGATAAAATATGCCTCTCCATTATAAAAGTCTCCCTTCCTTCAAACTTAGCACTCTGTAAGGGCTGTTTTTAAAAAGCTCAGGATTATGAGTTGCAATCACAACTGTACAACCATGCGCATTAATCCTCTTAAAAAGATTGAGCACATCTGAAGAAGTTTCAGGGTCAAGATTGCCTGTTGGCTCATCAGCCAAAATTATCTGAGGATTTGTAATAATGGCTCTTGCTATGGCAACTCTTTGTTGTTCACCGCCAGAGAGACTTCTTACAATGCTATCTGATTTATGACGAAGTCCAACATCCTTTAATGCATCAAGAACTCTTTGCTTGATATTTTTCTCTTTTTCACCAATTACTCTTAATGGAAGTGCTATGTTATCAAAAACTGTCAAATCCTGTCTCAGTCTAAAATCCTGAAAAACAAATGTTACAATTCTTCTTAAAAAAGGAATTTTTGCATGTTTGATATTGGAGAGTTCAAAATCTGCAACTTTTATCTCACCCTCGTCAGGAGTCTCACTTCCAAAAATCAATTTAAGAAGAGTTGTTTTCCCTGCTCCTGAAGGTCCTGTTATAAAAGTAAGTTCGCCTTTGTTGATATGAAATGATACATTCTGTAAAACAGGTAATGAATCATAATACTTATAAACTCCTGTAAAAGTTATCATTCTTTTAAATATTTTTTAGCTGTGTTAATAATATTTTCTGAAGTCAAGCCATAAAATTTAAGAAGTTCTTTCCATGGACCTGAACAACCAAAACTATCCCTTATCCCAATTCTTTTAACAGTCACAGGATAGTTTTCCGCAATAAACTCACTTACTGCAGAACCAAGACCTCCTATGATTGAATGCTCTTCTGCTGTTAAAATAAGTCTTGAAGATTTTGCAATTTTTAACAAAGCTTCTTCATCAAGAGGCTTTACAGTAGAAAAGTTTGCCACACCTGTGCTAATTCCTTCTTTATTCAAAATTTCAGCTGCCTTAAGTGCTTCAGAAACCATTAATCCATTAGCTATAATGTTTACATCTTTCCCAAGATTAAATATATGAGCCTTGCCTAATTGAAATTTATAGTTTTCAGGCATAACAGGAGGAACTTTTGCTCTACCAAGCCTTATATAAACAGGACCGTAATAATTAGCTGCAAAATAAATACTTTGGGATGTTTCATAAGCATCAGCTGGCACAATGACTGTCATTTCAGGAATAACTCTCATAAGCGCAACATCTTCAAGTGCCTGATGGGTTGCTCCATCCTCACCAACTGTTATTCCTCCATGAGTTGCTACAATCTTTACATTTGCATTTGAGTAACATACTGTCTGTCTGATCTGTTCCCATGCCCTTCCTGTTGCAAATATAGCAAATGTTGAAGCAAAAGGAATCATCCCTGCAAATGCTAATCCCGCTGCTGTACCAATCATGTCTTGTTCTGAGATTCCCATATTAAAAAATCTTTCTGGAAAACTTTTTGCAAATTTAGCAGTTTTTGTAGAGCAACTTAGGTCAGCATCAAGAACAACCACTCGTGAATCTTTCTTGCCCAAATCTACAAGTGTAATCCCATAAGCATCTCTTGTTGCCATTTCCTTTCCATAAAGTTCTGTTGAGTTTGATAAGACACACCCGCAACTTTCAGTTTTTCCCATCTTCTCCAAGCTCCTTAAGTGCAATCTCTAACTCCTCCTGATTAGGAGCAACTCCATGATACTGGACCTTTCCTTCAAATATTGAAACGCCTTTCCCTTTTATAGTATTTGCAACAATTACCGTAGGTTTACCTTTTATTTTCTCTGCCATATCAAGAGCTTCAACTATCTCTTGCATATTATGTCCATCAATAGTAAAAACATTCCATCCAAAAGCTTCAAACTTTGCTTCAATTGGTTCTATATTCATTACTTCTGAACAATTACCATCAATCTGAAGCCTGTTGTGGTCAATAATAGCACAGATATTATCTATCTTATAATGAGATGCGGTCATTGCTGCTTCCCAGACCTGTCCCTCTTGAATTTCTCCATCACCGAGCAAACAGTAAACCCTTGCAGGACTTCCTGCAAGTCTTAATCCAAGAGCCATTCCATTCGCAACAGAAAGCCCCTGTCCAAGTGAACCTGTTGAAACTTCAACCCCAGATAAAAGCTTGCAACAAGGATGCCCCTGTAAAGGAGAATCTATCTTTCTTAAACTTCCAAGCAAAGATTTGTCAAAATAGCCTGAAAGAGCAAGAGCGGTATAAAGAACAGGTGCTGCATGCCCCTTTGATAGAACAAATCTATCTCTATCCTTCCATTTAGGGTCTTCAGGATTGTGTCGCATTTTATAGAAAAATAATGCGGTCACAATATCTGCGGATGAAAGGCTTCCGCCTGTATGCCCAGAACCAGCCTGAGCAAGCATTTTAACAATTTCAATCCTGACTTGTCTTGCCTTTTCCTTTAAATTTTCTATATCTACCACTATGTCCACCTCATTTAAAAGTTAACTTATAATTATAAATTAAAATAATAAAAAAAGGCATCTTAAGGTGCTTTTATCCCTTTTTATTTCCCTTTTAATTGATACACAAATACAAGAATTTCAGCAACTGCTTTATATAACTCAACAGGTATTTCTTCATATACCTCAAGTTTTGAAAGAACCTCTACAAGTGCGTGATTTTCCTTTAAAGGAACTCCGTGCTTTCTTGCAAGCTCAATAATTCTCTCAGCAATCCAGCCTCTTCCCTTTGCAACAACTTTAGGAGCAGAATCTTTATTTTGTTCATATTTTAATGCTACTGCTTTTTTGCTCTCTTCAGTCATGCTGTCACACTTATTAATCCTTCTTTAATGCTCCATTGTTTTATAAGCTCTTGTATTTTTGTAATATAGTTTATACCTCCAAGAGCCAGACCTATTTGATGAAATCTTTCTTTAAGGTTCTTTTCATGATTTTTTATCACCTGCATTATTTCAGAATCTCCTGAAAAACTTATAAAGAAACTTTTGTTTATCATTGTAACAACAAAAGAAAGAGTTTCTTCCTTTTTAATTTTAAGAGTTACAAAAACTGTATGATATTCTTTGCCCTGTCTTTTAAAGGATTTAAAAGCAAAATTTCCGCCTTCAATATCTTTCCAGAAAACTGGCAGAAATGTAAAAAAGCTTTGATAAGTTTTTGAAAGAACCTGATAACCATCTATCTGCCTGAGAATCTTTTGAGCTTTATCTACAACCTCTTCAATGCCTTTAGACTTGGCGGAATTGAGCATATTATTAAGAACGGACTTCAAATCCTCTTTAATATTTTCAAGATTGGCATCTTCAGCATAGCCTTCTAAAAATGCTTGTTTTAGCTTCGCTTCAAAGGCTGGCCCTGAATTTAACAAAGCCTGTTTCATTTTTTCTGGTGTTTTATCTGTATCAGAGATTAATAAATTTTTTAATTGTGCTGTCATTTCCTTAAACTCTGATTTGTTTTCTAAAAAACTAATAAATTCTTGCAGGTTTTCTACTGTTGAACTTCGATTTGAAAAAACTTCTATCAGCTTCTGCAATAATGAAGCTTTTTCTGTGTCAGATATTTTCTCTAATGGCAAAGACAAAAGAGTTTTTATTAAATTTAAATGGGATTTTTCATCTAACTGTGTATCTGGAATCTGTTTTTTGTAAATGTCCTGCTGGCTTGTTTGTATAAAAATATCTTTAATAAGTTTGAAAATTTTTTCTGATATTTCTTGCTCTGCATTAGATAAATTTCTTTGCATCTGCTGAACTTCGTTTGTAGATAAAATTCTTAATGTAATGGTTCCGTCAGAAAGGGGTTTTTCAACTTTGACATATACAGTATCTCCCTTATTAAGAGGTAGTTGTCTTTGGGGTTGAGCATTCAAAACTCTGTTATTTATCTTAATTTGAATCGTGCCAGTCGGGAAAATATCCATTATATCTGCGGTTAAAATCTCTCCTATTACAAGTTTAATAGGCAATCTTTGTTTTCCTTTGAAAATATGAATAATGCCTGACTGGTCAATAATTGGCTGAATCATCGGAGCACATCAATGCCCATATAAGGTCTTAAAGCTTCAGGAATAATAACTGAGCCATCCTTTTGTTGATAGTTTTCAAGAATTGCTACAACTGTTCTGCCAATTGCCAGTCCTGAACCATTAAGAGTATGGACAAACTCAGTTCCTTTCTTACCTCTTCTTCTAAATCTTATATTTGCTCTTCTTGCCTGAAAATCCTCAAAATTAGAACAGGAAGAAATCTCTCTATATCGTTTCTGACCCGGAAGCCAGACTTCAATATCATAGGTTTTTGCTGCAGAAAAGCCTAAATCTCCCGTACATAAAGAAACAACTCTGTAATGTAACCCAAGTCTCTGAAGAACTTCCTCAGCCTCTTTTGTAAGAGTTTCAAGTTCTTCATAAGAGTCTTCAGGTTTTACGAATTTGACAAGCTCAACTTTGTTGAACTGATGTTGTCTTATAAGTCCTCTAACATCTTTACCATGTGAGCCAGCTTCTCTGCGAAAACATGGCGTAAAAGAAACATAGTAAATAGGCAAATCATCCTCTGATAAAATCTCTTCTCTGTGAAGATTTGTTACAGGAACTTCTGCTGTTGGTATAAGATAAAACTCAGGCTCCACTGTTCTAAAAAGCTCTTCCTCAAACTTAGGAAGTTGCCCTGTGCCAGTCATAGATGCTCTATTAACCAGTAGAGGCGGAAAAATTTCAATATATCCCCTTGAAATATGCAAATCAAGCATAAAATTAATTAAAGCACGCTCAAGCCGAGCGCCCGCTCCTTTCATTACTGCAAATCTGCTTCCTGCAATTTTACCTGCTCTTTCAAAGTCTATTATTCCAAGAATCTCTCCAATATCCCAATGATTTAATGGCTCAAAATCAAATTCTCTCTGTTTACCCCATCTTCTAATCTCTACATTTTCTGTTTCATCCTTTCCTAATGGAACTGAATCATGAGGAATATTCGGAATAAAAAGTAAAAAATCCTGAACCTTCTCCTCAATCTCACGAAGTTTATTTTCAAGATTGTTTATTTCATCTCCAAGTTCACGCATTTCAGAGATAAGCTCTTCAACTTTTTGCCCATCTTCTCCAGACTTTTTCAGTTTTGCTATATCCTGAGAAACTGAATTTCTTATGGCTCTTTTCTGCTCTATTTCTCTTAAAAAATAAAGTCTTTGCTTTTCCAGAGTTAAAAAATTGTCAAAATTAAGTTCATATCCCCTTTTTTTTAAGGAAGCTATAATTTTTTCAGGATTTTCTCTTACAAATTTTATATCAAGCATATAAATCTCCTAAATATCAAGATTTCTTGCTTCAAGAGCATGTTTTACAATAAACTCCTTTCTTGGTTCAACTTCGTCTCCCATAAGAATTGTAAATATTTCATTAGCTCTTTGAGCATCTTCAATGGATACCTGTAAAAGTGTCCTTTTTTCAGGATCCATTGTTGTCTCCCATAGCTGTTCAGGATTCATCTCGCCAAGCCCTTTATATCTCTGAATTGTTAATCCCTTTTTTATTAGCTCCATAACTTTGCTGTAAAGTTCCCACAGCGAAGCTGTCTTTATGAGCTCATTTTTTATCTTAATGATGTATTCGTTATCTTGTCTTGCTTCAGGAATTAGTTGTATTTTTTCATATATCTCCTTAAGTGCCTGAAGCTCCTTCAATTCAAAAATTCCTCCTTCGCTTTCTTCAATAGATAAATTCAGCATATTTTCTATATAGGATGGAGAAGCTCCTTTTCTTTCAAAAGCTTCAATAATTCTTCCGTAGTCAAATAGTAAATTTAAAAACTTTTTCTTTTTATCTGTTTCCTGCTCTGCTGTAGTTACTGAAAACTCCATTTCCTCAACTGCTATATCCATAAGAAATTCATTAAACTCTTCTTCTGTCTGTATATATCTTTCCCACTTACCTCTCTTTATTCTGTAAAGAGGTGGCTGAGCAATATATAAATAGCCTTTTTCTATTAAAGGATACATCTGCCTATAGAAAAATGTTAAAAGAAGTGTTCTTATATGAGAACCGTCAACATCAGCATCTGTCATAAGAATTACTTTATGATATCTAATCTGTTCTGGCTCAAAATTATCTTTTCCTATGCCTCCACCAATTGCTGTAATAAGTGTTTTTATTTCTTCACTTGTTAGCATTTTATCTATTCTTGCCTTTTCTACATTTAAAATCTTTCCCCTTAAAGGCAATACTGCCTGACAGCGTCTGTCCCTTGCCTGTTTTGCAGAGCCACCAGCGGAATCACCTTCAACAATAAAAATTTCCGCATTGGAAGGGTCTTTTTCTGTGCAATCAGCAAGCTTTCCTGGCAAAGTTGTATCTTCAAGAATTCCTTTTCTTCTTGTAAGCTCTTTTGCTTTCTTTGCTGCCTCCCGAGCTCTGGCAGCATCCTTTGCCTTTTCAACAATTCTTTTTGCATAGGCAGGATTTTCTTCAAGCCATCTACTTAATCCTTCATTTAAAATAGTTTCTACTATGCCTTTAACTTCACTATTGCCAAGCTTCATTTTGGTCTGACCTTCAAACTGTGGCTCCGGAATCTTAACACTTATTACTGCGACAATACCTTCCCTTACATCTTCTCCAGAAAGAACCTCTTTGCCTTCTTTAATAAGTCCCCATTCAGTTGCATAGCTATTTATTGTTCTTGTCAGGGCTGATTTAAAGCCAACTAAGTGTGTACCGCCTTCCCTTGTATTTATATTATTTACAAAGGTTATAATCTCTTCAGAAAAGCCTTCGTTGTACTGAATAGCTATTTCAACAATAACTCCGTCTTTTTTTCCTGTAACAAATATAGGCTTAGGATTAAGTATTTTTTTGCCTTTGTTTAAATCCTCAACAAAAGAAACTATTCCTCCTTGAGCAAAAAACTCTTCTACTGAGCCATCCCTCTCATCAAATAAAACAATTTTTAAACCCTTGTTTAAGTAGGATAGTTCTTTAAATCTTACGGCTAAAATATCTTTTGAAAACTCCGTTACTTCAAATATTTCAGAATCTGGCTTAAATCTGACTTTTGTACCTGTTTCCTTTGTTTCACCAACAATCTCTACAGGTGTAACAGGAATTCCTCTTTCATATCTTTGTCTAACAATCTTGCCGTCTCTTTTAACTTCTATCTCTAAAAACTCTGATAAGGCATTTACAACACTTACTCCAACACCATGTAGCCCGCCTGAGACCTTATATGCCTTAGATTCAAACTTTCCACCTGCATGAAGCTCCGTAAGAACTATTTCAAGTGCGGTTCTACCTTGAGGGTCATCAGGATGAATATCTATTGGTATTCCTCTACCATTGTCAATAACTGTGCAGGAATTATCATTGTGTAAATATACTTCTATTCTATTACAAAATCCTGCAAGTGCTTCATCAACGCTGTTGTCAATAACCTCATAAACAAGATGATGAAGTCCTTCTATACTTGTAGAGCCAATATACATTGCAGGTCTTGTTCTTACACCTTCAAGCCCTTTGAGAATCTTTATATCTTCTGCTCTGTAACTTTCTCTCTCTGTCATACTAAAGCCTCATTGGCATAACAATGCATTCATATTTAAAACTTCCAGTATCATTGGAATCTGTAATATAAACTGCTTTTTCAGGCTCTTTCATTTTCATTAAAACATTGTCTGAACTTATTTCTTCAAGTGTATCTATTAAATATTTTGCATTAAATCCTACAACTATCGGTTCTGCGGTGTATTCAATAGTTAACTCATCCTGAGCTTCACCAAACTCAGGGTCTGAAGAAGAAATGCTCAATGAATTTTCATTAAATTCTAATTTCACAGCGTTTTGACGCTCTCTGCTTAAAATTGATACTCTTTTCAAGGAGTTTATAAAAGACTTTTTGTCTATAACTGCTATTTTATCATTATTTACAGGGATAACAGCTTCATAATCAGGATAATTCCCTTCTATCATTCTTGTAAGAAAGCTCACTCCGTCTATTTCAAACATAACATGCGTCTTACCAATATAAAATGAAACATCGAGCTGACTGTCTGATAAAAATTTTCTTAATTCATTCAATGACTTTTTAGAAAGAATAACTTTCTTGTCTTCTGTTATTTCTGCTCCACTAAATTTCTGCTCTAAGGATTTAAAAAGTGCCAGTCTATGTCCATCTGTTCCAACTACTCTGAATTCAGATGATGGTGTCAAATGAAATAAAAGTCCGTTTAAAACATACCTTGCATCTGCTTCGCCAGCAGCATAAATTGTTTTTTCTATTGCTGTAAGAAGAAAATCTCTTGAAAGCTCAATTTTCAATGCATCTCCAATTTTTGGCCAAACAGGAAATTCTTCTGCATCAAGTGTAACAATTCTGAACTGAGATTTTCCTGATTTGATTTTTAACCACTGCTCTATTAGAGAAATTTGAATATCTTCTTCAAGCTCTCTTATTATTTCGTAAAATTTTCTTCCAGGGATACAAACCTTCCCTTCTTTCAAAACTTCTAAAGATACGGGCTCTTTGACTGCTGTTTCAAGGTCAGTTGCAATAATAAATGAACCTTGATGAGAAATCTCCATTAAAAAATGATTTAGAACTGGCATTATGCCTTTTTTTTCAAGAATTGTTTGAATTTTTGAAAGTTTTTCCTGTATCTCTGCCTTTTTTAAGCTTGCCTCCATTTTAATCCTCCTTTAAATTATGTCCCCTGAATTTTCTTTATAATTCCTTCTATTAATTTGCTTAAGTTTTCATCTTTAAGGCTTTCATTTTCAATTTGTTTGCATGCGTATATAACAGTTGCATGGTCTTTACCTCCAAAGGCTGCTCCTATTTCAGCAAGAGAAAGATTTGTTAATTTTTTTGCTACATACATGGCAATTTTTCTTGCATTAGATATTTCTTTTGTTCTTTTTCTTGACTTAATGTCCTGAAGCTTAATCCCAACATGCTCACATACTGCCTTTTGAATGATTTCAATTGTTACTGGTTTATTTTCATCAGGAAGTAGGTCTTTTAAAATATGTTTTGCAGTTTCTAAGCTTATTGGAATTTTTGTTAATGCAGTATATGCACACAACTTTATCAATGAACCTTCAAGTTCTCTAACATTTGACTTAACTCTTGAAGCTATAAAATATGCAACATCTTCCGGAAGTTTAATTCCTTCAATATCTGCTTTTTTATATAAAATTGCAAGTCTTGTTTCAATCTCAGGTGGCTGAATATCTGCTATCAATCCCATCCCGAATCTTGAACGAAGCCTATCTGTTATATCAGATATTTCCATTGGAGGTCTATCACTTGATATAACAATCTGCTTCTGTTTAGTGTAAAGTTCATTAAATGTATGAAAAAATTCCTCCTGTGTCGAGTCTTTCCCTGCAATAAACTGAATATCATCAACTATAAAAACATCTACATTTCTATATTTTTCTCTAAAATCCTGCATCTTTTCATGCCTTATAGCGGTAACAAACTCTCCTGTAAACTGTTCTGAAGGAATATAACAAACAATGTAGTTCGGATTATTATCCAGAATATAATTGCCAATGGCAGTTATAAGATGTGTTTTCCCAAGTCCAACCCCTCCATAAATAAACAATGGATTATAAGATATTCCTGGATTTTCAGCTGCTCTTTTTGCAGCAGCGTGAGCAAACTGATTTGAAGGACCTACAACAAAACTTTCAAAAGTATATTTGGGATTTAAATTTCCTCTATTAATAATTTTTTGCTTTTCAGTTAAATGATTTATATCTTTAACTTTACCGCTTATAACATAAATAACATCTATTATTTCTCCTAAAATCCTCTCAAAACTATCTTTTATGATTGTAGGATAATTATCTTCTATCCAGTCTTTGAAAAACCTGTTTGGTATCTCAATATATAAATTTGACCCTTTTTTTTCTAAAAGCTTTAACGGAGAAAACCATAGTTCATAAGTAGATTCTCCTACTTTTGAATATATATCATCTAATATTTTTTTCCAGATTTGTTCTAACTCTTTCATTTTTGATACTTTATGCCTGCCTCAGGAAAATATTTCATATTTTCAACAACTTTTCAACATTTGTTGAAAACTTTCTGTTAATTGTCTGTTAAATAAATTTTCCTTATTTTTCAATAGGTTTAAAAAACTGCCTTCAATTCAACCCTTTAATTATATCTTATACAGAATAAACTAAGCAATAAAACTTGAAATTGCCGATAGAAAAGAGCTGTCTTCTTTAATCGGCAAATTTAGGTAAAATCTTAAAAGTTGTTTAATTCTCTACCCAACTTTAAACAAAATTTCCTTTAAGGAATAAATTTATTAAATATGTTCAAAACAGTAATAAAATTTAAACATCAAAAGCCTTTTAAAAAAATTAAAAATTTAGCATCTTTTAACAAAAAATAAGCTTCTACTATAACTACTAAAAAAATAAAAAACTAACAAGAAGAATAACTTCTAAGATATCCTTCTATAAAAACATCTATATTTCCATCTAATACAGATTCTACATTATACTGTTCAATATCTGTACGATGGTCTTTAACAAGCCTATAAGGCTGAAGAATATATGATCTAATCTGATTTCCCCATGCTATTTCTTTTTTATTTCCTGTAAGAGATTTTAATTTATCCTCTTTTTCTCTCTCTAAAAGAGCATAAATTTTTGACCTTAAAATTTTCATGGCAATTTCTTTATTTTTATGCTGTGACCTTTCAGTCTGACATGTAACAATTATACCTGTTGGAATATGAACTATTCTTACCGCAGAAGATACTTTATTTACATGCTGTCCACCTGCTCCAGAAGCTCTAAATGTATCAATTCTTAAATCTTCCTCTCTTATTTCAACCTGGATATTATCTTCTATCTCAGGACAAACATGAACAGCAGCAAAGGAAGTATGTCTCCTTTTATTTGCATCAAATGGTGATATTCTTACAAGTCTGTGAACTCCTGCTTCAGCTTTTAAATACCCATATGCATAAGGTCCTTCAACTGTAAAAGTTACATCTTTTATTCCAGCTTCTTCTCCCATTTGTAAATCAATAATCTTAACTTTAAAGCCTTTTTTTTCAGCCCATCTTAAATACATTCGCATAAGCATCTCAGCCCAGTCCTGACTTTCTGTTCCACCTGCTCCAGGATGAATGGATACTATAGCATTGCTTTTATCATGTTCTTTATTGAGTAAAAGTTGAATTTCTAATTTTTCAATCTGTTCTTTCAGTTGTTTTGTTTCTTTTTCTAAATCCTGCAAAAGAAGATAACCTTCTTCTTCAGATTCAGAAATATCAATAGCATCTTCAATATAGATAATTCTTTCAGAAAAATATTCTAATGGTTGTATTATTTCCTGAAGTCTATTTTTTTCTTGTTGAATTGTCTTTATTTTTTCTATATCTTTCCAATTGTCTTCTTTTTGAAGCTCTGCATCTAATTGTTGTATTTTTTCCTTTAGTTTATCTATCTCAAAGACAACCTCTTAAAGAAAAAATTTTCTCTTTAATTTCTTTTAAAGATATTTTTAAATCTTCAGATGTAACCATTTTTTACCTCCAAAACTAATATTTCCTATTACAAAAATTAAAGAAAAAACAAAGCATAAATAAGCGAAAATATCTCCATATTTTGTGTAAAAAGTTATTTTTCCATTTCCATGAACAGTCTCTACTAAAAAAACTCTTTCAAATAACTTTGTTTTATTTATAATTTTTCCTTTACTGTCAATATATCCAGATATACCGGAATTTGCAGCTCTAATTAAAGGTTTTCTATTTTCAATTGCCCTGAATACAGCCATTGAAAAATGCTGATAGGGACCTGAAGTATTTCCAAACCATCCATCATTTGTTATATTAACAATAAACTGTCCACCCTTTTGATAAAACTTTCTTACCTGTCCGGGGAATATAATTTCATAACAAATTAATGTAGCAAATTTCCCAAAAGGACTTATAGCAACATTATAACTGTCTCCTGCATGATAATCCTCAGTCCCTACTGTTAATTTATCAACAAAAAATAAAATTTTCCTTAAAGGAACATATTCACCAAATGGGACTAAATGTATTTTATCATAATAATAGGCAACAACTCCATTTGGATCAATTAAAATAGCGCTATTTGTATATTTATTCTGTTGTCTTTCCATTATACTGCCAAAAAGCAGATAAAAATTATTCTCTTTTACAAAATTTACAAGTTCTGAACTAAAATATTTATTTTTTCCCCAAATAAAGGGAACTGAAGCTTCTGGCCAGACAACAATTTGTGGATTAAAAGTTTTAGCTTGAAGAGTTAGGTTTTTATAAATACTAAAAATTTCATTCATTTTTTTAAAATCCCATTTCTCATCTTGGGGAATGTTTCCCTGAACTATGGCTGATTTAAACACGACTCCATCAACAGGCTCATATAATCTTTTCAGGCCATAAAGCATGGTGAAAGTAAAAACCGTAAAAACCATTATTGAACATATAATTAAAGGAATTGAAGGCAAAAGAGGATATCTAATTCTTTGTTTTTTAAAACTCCATAAGTCAAAAATAAAACTGTTAAACAAAATGATTAAGTATGATATTCCATAAATCCCAGTTATATCAGCAATTTGAGTAATAATCAAAAATTTATACTGGGTATAACCTAATAAAGCCCATGGGAAACCAGTAAAAAGATAGCTTCTTAAAACTTCAAAACTCACCCATATAAAAGGAGCATAAAATGAAGAAGGAAGGGCGTTTTTTAATAAATTTTTGTATATCAATGCAAAGAAAGCTGTATATAAAGAAAGATATAATGATAAAATTGCAACAATAAATAAACTTAAACTTAAAGGCACAGAACCATAATGATAAAGGGAGTGATAAATCCAGTAAGTATTTCCTAAAAAATAGAAAAATCCAAAAATTACTCCACCTTTAAAAACTGTTTTGTAATCCTGAGATTTATATAAGAAGAAAAAGAAAGGCAGAAAACCAAACCAGGCAAGAAAAAATAAATCAAAAGGAGCAAAACTTAAAGTTAATAAAACCGCAGATAAAA
>Ga0207433_10009787_pt1 | contig 15163 bp, 13 predicted proteins | sample YelNatPaOPGAMG01_FD_187559 | JGI IMG/M metagenome (GOLD analysis project Ga0207433, IMG submission 187559) | Hot spring thermophilic microbial communities from Obsidian Pool, Yellowstone National Park, USA - OP-RAMG-01 (SPAdes) (version 3) | ecosystem: Environmental > Aquatic > Thermal springs... | reverse complement strand
CCAGTGCCGTTTTTCGGCACTCAATTCCAGACCCGCAAAGCGGGTCTCACTTCCAATGCGAAGCATTAAATTTGATAAACGCAATAAACGCTATAACGCTATAACGCAATAAACGCTATAAACGCTATAAACGCTTTTTGCCTTCAGCCTTTTTTTATTCGCTCTTTGCTATTTAACAGATGTCCTATTTTTATAAAATTGATAAGCAATTTGTGCATTATTTGGGTTAAGCTGTTTGAACCATTTTTTTGGATAATAAAAAAAGGGTTCAGTTTAAATATCTGAACCCTTTAAAAATATTTATTCTTAGCTCCAGACTCTAAGGTTTATTATTAACCATTGAATATAGCCAGTTAACCCATTCTGAGATGCCCTCTCCTGTTTTGCAGGAGACCTCAAATATTTTAAGTTTAGGATTTAGGGACAGAGCATCTTTTTTAATTTTATTAATATCTGCATTCGTATAAGGCAAAAGATCTATTTTGTTTAGAATCAAAGCAGAAGATGTCTGAAACATCAAAGGATATTTTAGAGGTTTATCATGTCCTTCTGCTATACTTAATAGCATGACTTTAATATCTTCACCAACATTAAACTCGGCAGGGCAAACAAGATTTCCTACATTTTCAATAAAAAGCAGGTCAATATCTTTTAATGGAAGGTCATCCATTACAACCCTGATCATATTTGCATCTAAATGACACGCGCCGCCTGTGTTTATCTGGACAACTGGAGTATTTAAGATCTCGATTCTGCGGGCATCGTCATCACCTGCAATATCACCTTCTATTACGCCAATTTTTATTTTGCCATTAACTTCTTTAATTGTGCTTTCAAGCACAGAAGTTTTACCAGCACCTGGACCGCTCATAAGATTTATTACGAAGACCCCGAGTTCATCAAATATTTTCTGATTTTCAGCAGCTAATCTGTCATTTGCTTCAAGAATATTTGCAACAACTTTAACTTTCATAAATTAAGAAACCTCCACCTCAGATACATTAAGTTCACGGCCTGTATCAATTCGTAATGATATATTACCGCAATTTGGACATTGTATTATATATGGGTCATCAACAGAAAATTTTTCTTTACAACTATTACATATACCGCTTACAGGAACTTCTTCAATTATAAGAGTAGCATTTTCAGCTTCTGTGCCAATTCGCATTGTTTCAAAAGCAAAAATCAAGGAATCAGGCAACAGACCAGCAGCTTTACCAATTCTTACTTTTACAGAATCAACTTTTTTATAACCATTATTTTTACAGGTATTTACCGCAATATCAAGAATACTTTGCGCTATTCCAACTTCATGCATTCTCTTCTTTGGATAACCTTTCCTTCTCTCTTTCGTATGCTTCTTTACCTGCTTCTATGGCAGAAGAAATAATTGATTTTTTCTCATCGAAAAATTCTTTGCCTTTATCAATGCTGCCTGTAATTTTTTCTTTAACATCACCGACATAATCCATGGCCTTTTCTTTGACATCTTCTGTCATCTGCATTATTTTCTGTCTTGTTTCTCTGCCTGATTGAGGTGCCAGTAGTAACGCAACTCCAGCTCCTACAACACCTCCAAGCAAAAAGGACAGTATTATGCTTCCAGCCCCATATCCACCTTCTTCTCTCATTTTCTGCCTCCCATCCTCGTAAAAATATTATTAATTAAAAAACCAAATCCTGTTTTTAAACCTGCTTTCAGTCCCGAAGCCTTTATAGTAGCCAGTGAAGCAGCAGTATTGATAAAACTGCTTGCACGACTAATATTAACTCCTATATCTTTAACTGATTTAGATAACACTTTCACATCAGAAGTAACTTCATTAACATCATCAGATATATTTCGCAGACCTTTAAGAGTTAACTGCAATTCATCAATAACCGGATTAAGATTTTCTTCAATTGATTTGAGAACAATATTAACAGATTTGATCGTCTTTTTTAATTCAATTATAAGCGAAATTATATAACCTGCTGTTAATGCAACAGCTATCGCAATTATTCCAAGCCATATCTGATTCCATCCTACCATCTTGTTTAATATTATACCAAATTATCTAATTAGTTAAAATCAATAATTATCAAATCCAAAAATTGCATTGGATTAATCATTATTTACTATAGCGATTGTTGGATTTTTACTTCTTTCTATGACAATTTAGCTGACACTACCAAGAACATAATCTTTTAGAGAAGAGCGCCCCTTTCTTCCAATTATTATCATGGAATAATTACCCCTGTCAACCTCCCTGAGTATTTCTTCAGCAGGAATTCCTACCTTAATTAAGGGCTGGATAATATTTTCAGATATTCCCGCGTTTAGTAAAATTTTTTTTGCTTCTTCGAATATTTTATTTGCCTCCTCCAGTGGTTCTATCCCACCCTGAAGACGCTCCATAATTACCGCAAGATTAATCACTCTTAATAGCGCTATTTTTCTGACAGAACCAAGTTTAGACGCAAGACAGGCAGCAAGTTCAACCCCTTTTAAAGAATATCGAGAGCCGTCAATTGGAATTAAAATTTCAGGCAGAGGACATTCACTGACTTCATGTATTTTCTGTCCTATAATATAAACACTCTGATTCTTAACAGAATGTATAACCTTATTAGTTACACTCCCGAGGAAAAAACCTTCAATCTCCGAAATGCCTCTTTTTGCCATAATAATTGTTTGACATTGCTTTTTTTCTGCTATCTCTATAATTTTTTTTGCAGCATCCCCTTCAGCAACAACTTTCTCAATTTCAGCTTTTACACCAAGATTCTTCAGAATTTTCTCTGCTTCTTCCAGAGCAGGTTTTATATTTTTATCAATATGTTCTTCTTTTATTTTCTTGAACGTATCGGTTTCTCCAACTACATCTGCCATAAGATCTATATAAGAAAGATGCTGACTTATAAATCCTCCGGTAATTACTCTTAATATATTTACATTTAAGAGATCATCTTTTAATGCTGAACCAAGATAACCAGCAAAACGAACAGCTCTTAAAGAATTATCGCTTCCGTCAATTGGCAGAAGGATTTTTGAAAGCGGGCATATTTTCCCCATGATATTTTCTCCTTTATTTTTTTATTTTATCTGTTCATTGTATATAATTTAACAAGAATAATATAGATATTGATAAAAATTTATTTAGCTCGTTTATTACGGATTAGTTTAAAATTATATATGCATATAGAAAATAAAAAAAAGGCCCCTTTCGTAGGGGCCATTTAATAAAGTAGAGGGGCTGAAATCAGGATGTTTTTACAACATAGACAGAACAGGGCGCGTTTGTAGCAACTTTTGAAGCTACACTTCCCATAAGAAATCTCGCTGCTGAACTACCCAGTCCTCTATTGCCTATAATTATAAGATCCGCATTTTCTTTTTCAGCAATGTTTAGTATCTCATCAGCTGCTGATACTGCTGATGAAAGTATAGTTTTTGCGCTTATTCCTTCAGAATTGAGGATGTTCTTTGCTTTTTCAAGCACCTCTTCACCAGTGCGTTTCATTGTTTCATTTATACTCTCAATTTCTTTTGCTGATATCTCGAGATCAAGTCCTGATATAAAAGGAGTCACGGTTACCAAAGTTATTTCAGCACCTTTAGTTTTAGCATAATCAAGGGCAATTTTAACGCCCTCCATTGAATATTTTGAACCGTCCACAGGAACAAGTATTTTCATTTTCTCCTCCTTTAGACTTCTTTCTTTTCTTTAGCTTTTTTCATGCTAAGTCCTAATCCTTCGAATATAAAGAAAATTGCAAAGCCCCACCACATTGTGTAGATAACATAAAAAACAAGTAGAAATGTCATGAGTCCTGCTTTTTCCTTAACCTGTACTGCCTGAACTCCATAAAAGTTGTATGCAGCTTCTATTGTTTTTTTGGTAACATCTGATACAATTTTGGACTCTTCAATTTTGCCTTCTTTCTTGAAAAGTTTGTCAATTTTCGGAAGAACATTATTCCACTGTCTGAAAATCTGTTTAACATCATCAGTTCCCATTGCTGCTGCATACTTTGCTTTTATTTTATCTCCTTCATTTTTAAACATTACATCTGCGTCTTCTAAAGCAGCTTTTAATACTAAACCAAGATCTCCTTCTATTTTTAATTCAGAGCCGTTGACTTCAACTTTTGCGCCCGGATTAACAATGAAAAGCTGAGAAGCTCTTTGAGCTCTTTTTTCAGCATCACCTGGTTTATCTTCGGGCTTATCAACCTTAAATTTCGCTGTAAACATTTTACCCATAAATTTTTCGTTGCTCTTTGCAACTTTTGGAATAAAATAAGATGACCCTTTTGCAAGCTGATTGAACATTTCATCAGCCCACTGTAAACCATTTTGAGGCTGTCCATCTGTTGTTTTCGGGAAAATAGGCGAAAACATCAGAAACAAAATTACAAAAAAAGACAGGGCCATTATTATTCCGAGACCCATATGTTTCTTTGCTGAACCTGCCATGTTAGCCCTCCTCTCTTAATTTGCCAATGTTTACAAAAAATTTGCTGAGAACCCAGAATCCAAAAAACCCAACAACAATCCAGAATATAATATTACCCGCAAATTCAATGTTGTTGATTAACGACTTATCCATGTGTATGTACTCAAGTTCTGTCAGCTTCTTCGGTAATGTGGAAGCTCTATTAATAAATCCTGCTATAATAGACATGGCGTAAAAACCTCTGATGTGAATACCCTTAACAACCTTTGTTGTAAGCGCTCCTACCTGTATCCCTATTAATGAACCAATCAGCATTCCCATTGCAAGGGTGTAAAAAACATAACCATAAATTGCATATTGCCCTATTGATGCAAGTCCTGCTGTAAATATTATCTGGAGAATATCAGTTCCAACTGTTGTTGTTGTTGAGACTCCAAATATATAAACAAACATCGGAAATGTTACAAAACCACCACCAACTCCCATTATTGCTGCAAGCATTCCAACTATAACACCACCCATTGCAACAAATAACCATGATATTCTTCTTCCTCCGAAATCCTCATCAAAGGTTATCATTGGCGGAATGTTAATCTTCTGAAGACTTATAGCAAGGCTGGTCATGCCTGAAGGACCTCCATGCGCATCGTGTCCTCCACCGCCGCCTCCTGCAGGTTTTCTCGTTGATTTGATAAAATCAGCCATTGCATAGATACCCAAAAAACCCAGCAAAATAGCATAAACAGTACTGATGAACGCTTCACTTAAGAGAGGGTCTTTATTGTAAAGACCTTTGTTAATTGCTCCACCTATAACTGTGCCTCCGCTTGAACCAATTAAAAAAGCTATTGCAAGTTTTACCGAAACATTTCCAAGTTTTTTATGAACAGTTGTTCCCATTATTGCTTTTGCAAATATGTGAAAGACATCTGTTCCAACAGCAAGAATTCCTTTGACACCTGCTGCCATCAGAGCAGGCGTAATAATAAATCCACCGCCAGCGCCAATACATCCGGTAATCAAACCTGCAGCAAGACCTACTGCAATCGAGACAGTAAAGATTAGATTTGAATAATGAGCAGGAGCATAAGCTGTCTTGCCACCGATAATGTCTGCTGCATTAATCCATGATACTGCAAGAATAGGCAGGAGAAGTATGAAGATAATAAGAAGTTTTTTTCGGTTTCTAATGATGTTCATGGATACTTCATAATCCCATTTAGCATGAGCTATTGAAGCAGCCATGAAAAAATCATAAGTCTTTCTTAAAAAACTCATGTCTCATCCTCCTTCAATTGATTAGTTAATAAGATTAACTTATAAATATGAGAAGTATTCACCCCCTTCCTTATTTTAAAATTTACTCTAAAAAAGCTATGTAAAGAAGCTTTTTTGAAAAAAAGCCAAAACATTATTAATTAATATCTTTATAACAATTCAATTATAAAGCAATATATATGGGAAAGCTAATGAAAGTCAAGAAATAAATTTACTGTTGCTATTTTATTTATTAATATATATTTATTTATAATTATATGAATTTATAATATTTATTTAATTTGAAATAATAAATCAAGCCACAAAATCTGTTTGCCGGGGGTGAGAGTGAATTAGTAGTCAAGTATAAGAAGATATTGTTAAAATATAAAGGTTCTTAAAAATAGATTTTAAATTAATTTAAATAAAAAATGACTGAAATAAAAGAAAAGAAGAAAAATGCAGGTCATCTTAAGATAATCATACTATTATTGTTTATCCTTATTTTTTCCGGGCTGACTATCTTTCTCCATAGCAGGACTGCTTCAGATGCCCTTAAGGACATTATAATTCCCGAACTTGAGCTCGCAACAGGTCAAAAATTAGAAGCTAAAAAAATATCAATAAACATTTTACCATTATATGTTATTGCAAAAGATTTAGTTATAAAGGAACCAGCAGGCGCTACTATTCTTTCAACTAAGAAAGTTAAAGCCTATGCATCTCTCTCGGAAATTTTCAATAAAAGGATAATTCTAAGAAGACTTGTTATTGAAGAGCCTGTCATTACTTTATCTAAAAATAAATTAGAAGAGATAATAAAGCATGTAAGAACTTATCTCGAACAGGAAAGAGAAAAAGCATTTAAAGTGAAAATTAAAGTTGTCGAAGTCTCTCAGGGTGATTTATTACTAAGTGATGAAATGCTTAATGCACAAGCCAAGGTAAAAGGCTTATCCGGTGAATTTATTATTGGCGATATCCAGAAGCTTGATACAAAAATAAAAGAACTTAAGTTTTTGAAGAAAGACTGGCCTGAAATATTATTTGGTACCTATGCGGCTATAGATTTCAATAAAGATCGGATAGAAATAAAGAAACTTCAAATAGATGCATATGGGTCAAAAATAAGCAGTTCAGGTTATTATTCTGAAGGCAAAGGGTCTTTTTCAACAGAAATTTCCTTGATAGTCAGATCAATTAAAAAACTCCTTAAGCTTGAAACGAGCGGTGAAGGAAGTGTCTTTGTTAAAGGGAATGTTAATTTAATAGGAAATCATTCTCAGATATTAACTGAAAAGAATTCAAAATCAAATAGAATCAAACTTGAAGATATAGGACTTGATTTGAAATTAAACGGAAGATTCTATTTGCAAACGCTAATGGAAATTTTAAAAGTTAAGGAAAAAGTCGAGGGATTCACTGATTTTGAAGGACAGATAACAGGAAGTCTTAATGATATATTTGCCATAGGAAAAGCAAATATGAAAAATGGAAATCTCTTCGGTGTTGAAATAGATGCTCTCGGAACTGAAATTACATATAAAAATGGGTTAATGGAATTTAAAAATGGTGATGCACATCTTTATAATGGTTCTGCAAAGGCAGAAGCATCAATACATCTGCCGGTAGTTGATTATTTTACCTTGAATATTAAATTCCGGGATACTGATAGTAAACCCCTTTTAAATCTTATTGGATGGGATCCCGGAATACCATCTGGCAAAACAGACGGAGAATTATTTTCAGAAGGGAAGTCTTTTAGTCCCATTGGTAATTTTATTTATAGATCACGTATCTCTGTACAGAAAATATGGTTTAAAAACTATGATAAACCTACAGAAGATGTTCTTTCAAGAATAAATTCTATCAAAGGAGCCTTTTCTTTAAAAGATAATATGCTGTCTCTTTCTAATATTTTAATTAATACAAATTTGACAAATGCCGAACTTAACGGAGTTCTTGATATTAGAGAAAAAAACATTAATTTAAAAGCAAAATTACATTCGGATAATTCTTCTGATCTTGTGTTGCCTTATTATAAAGAAATTAAGGGCTCAGCTGATTTTTCAGGAGATATTAAGGGTACTTTTGATGACCCGAAAATCTCGGGGAAAATTTTTATGAAAAAAAGTGTTATTGAGGAATATCCTGTCTCTGATATTGAAGCTTATGTTAATTATCATAAAAATCTTCTCGAAATTTATGAGGCTGTTTTTAAATCAGAAAACGAGCAGCATTCTGTTAAAGGGAAAATATTTTTTCCCGAGGCACAAAAACTTTTTGACCTTTCAAGACCTGTCTATGATATTAGTGCAACCATTAAAAATGCAGACTTTGGTAAAGCAGTTAAGATTTTTTACAGGGACTTCGATGGCACAGGTAGGATGAATGCTGATATAAAATTAACAGGCAAAGGAGAATCTCTTCAAGTTAAAGGAAATGGAACTGTGGAAAAAGCCACAGTATTCAAATTGCCATTTGATTCAGGAAGCTCGAAATTTGAGTATTCAGGCCACACTTTTTCCCTGAAAGATGCCAAACTTCGGAAAGGTGATTCACTGGTAAAAGCAGAAGCTTCTTTTTCTTCCGGGGATAGGTTTTCATACAATGCATTATCTGAAAAATTTTATCTAAAAGACGCAATAGCCGGAAGAATTCCGGAAAATGCTGTTTTTTCATTTGAATCAAAGGGACATGGTACTTTTGATAATCCTGATATAATTTTTCTTGCAAAAGCAACAGAAGGAACTTTCAGGGGTAAAAATATAATAAACGGCTCAGTAACAGCAACTATTAAGAACAGAGATATATCTTTAAATGGTTCTCTGTTTAATGAAAGTCTGAAAATAAAGGGAAGCGGATATTTTGATGATAAATTATCATGGAATGCAGACATAATCATACAGCAGGGAAGATATGATTTTATCGCAAGCACATTTTTTAAGGAAGTCCCAGAAGATCTTCAGTTGAACCTTGAAGGAAAAATAAACATTAAAGGGGACAGGCAAAATATTTCTGCAATTGCATATATTGAACATTTAACCCTTTCATTGTATGGCCAGACTTTTACAAATGATACACCTGCCCATTTTTCTCTAAACAATAAAAAATTCTCAATCAAAATGGTGACCATTAAAAGTGGAGCTTCTTCTTTTAAAATTTCTGGTGGGTTTGAAATAGGCAAAGAATATGATTTAATGTTCGAAGGAAGAACAAATCTTGCTCCATTAAAGGGGCTCTCAAGAAAAATCGGTTATCTTAAAGGTGACTCCGAATTTAAATTATCCATAAGCGGAAGATGGGATGATCCAGAGATTAATGGAAGCATGATATTAAAAGATACTTCATTTGGCCTCAAAGATTTCCCTTCTTATATCAGTTCAATTAATGGGAATCTCAATATAGATGAAGACAGGATTGTTCTTGAAAAACTAACCGGTAAAGTGGGTGGTGGAGATGTTTCTCTTTCAGGAGTTGTTTATCTCAAGGGGCTGTCAATAAAAAGATTCTATGTCCAGGCAAACGTTGATAATGTTACCACGACTTATTCGAAAGATTTTAGCGTGACTTTTGACGGCAAATTGCTTTGTAGAGGGACATCAGATTCAATGAACATCAACGGTGATGTGAAGATAAAGAGAGGACGATATAAAGAAATGGTGGAATGGAGAAGCTGGCTCCTTGCTGTAAAACCAAAAGAGACAATCAGACCCGAAGTCTCTATTTTTGAGAAAGCACAATTGAACATAAGAATTTCCGGCGATGAAAATATTTTAATTGATAATAATATTGCAAGAACACCGGTAAAAATCAGAGGAGATATGATACTTAAGGGCACTATTTTAAGTCCTATTATTTTTGGAAGGGTTGAATCAAATGAAGGATATGTATATTTCAGAAATAATGAATTCAAGATTATATTTGCAAGTGTTGATTTTGCGGATCCAAACAGAATAAAGCCTGTTATCAATCTTACTGCTGAAACTCTTGTGAAAGGATATAACATAAGACTTGCCCTTGAAGGTCAAATGGATCATTTCAATCTTGCCCTGTCTTCTGACCCGAGACTTGATGAAGTTGACATACTTGCTTTATTAACAGTAGGACAGATTGGAAAACAACTAAAAGGTCTTGAAGGTGGAATCGGCGCTGGTGAAGCAACATCATTTATAACAGGCAAAGTGCAGGATGTTATTGAGGAAAGACTGCGTTCTATTACAGGACTTGATAGATTTCAGGTTGAGCCGTATATTTCGACAAAAACAGGAACTGTTGGCCCACAGGTTACTGTATCTAAAAGATTAATAGGAGACAGGTTGTTTGTTACATATACCAATTCAATTGGTGCATCCGAAGAACAAATAATAAAACTTGAATACCTGGTCGGGAAAAATGTATCTTTGATAGGTCTTAGAGATGAAAGAGGAAGTCTTGGTGGTGACATTAAGTTCAGATTTGAGTTTAAATAGATATGTATGAAAAGTCTTGTTCTGGATAAAATTCGGGTTTTTTATCTTTTTTGTGTATTTATTGTTTTTCTATTTGTAACATATGCACATGCCTCGATAGTTTCAGAAGTGGAAGTCAAAGGACTTTCATCTATTCAAAAGGACGAACTGCTTTATCTTCTCGGTATTCAAGTCGGCGAAAACATAGATTCCGATATTGTCCGTAAAGGCATAAAAAGAGCTTTTTTAAAAGGAATATTCGATGATATTTCTGTTAGTGCCGAAGATGGTGAAAGGGTAAAAGTATCTATTTTGGTAAAGGAAAAAGATTCTGTCAGAAAAATTTCTATATCAGGACAGCATGATGTTTCAACAAAAAAAATAAGAGAAATTTTTCCAATCAAAGAAGGTCAATATTTGTCCTGTGAGCCATTTGAAAGGGCGATTGACGAACTAAAAAAAGAATTATCTTTTCTTGGATTTCCTCATGCAGAAATTGCTATAAAGACAGTTAGACTTAAATCTCCATATAAAGTTGATATTAAGCTCGAAGTAAATACAGGAATTCCAGAGATAATAAAAAGAATTGATATTAATGGCCCAGAAGAAATTAAGTCTGTCATGAAGCTAACTGCTGGAAGTATATTTAATAGGTCAATTCTAAAAAAAGATTTAGACAGAATAAGGGCATATTATAAAAAGAAAGATTATTTCAAGCCTTTGATAAGCGAACCCATTTTTAAAGATGGCGTCCTCTCATTTTCAGTCAATCCAGGAAAACAACTCAAAATAAATATAAGCGGTAACAGTTCAATATCAGACAGGAGGCTTTTAAGAGAACTTCCTTTTTCAGAAGCAGAGGATTTTAATGATGATATTTTACAGGAAGCTTTAAGCAGATTGCTTCATATATATTACACAGAGGGTTATGCATTCGCCCAGATAGCGCCTGTTGTTTCAGAAAAAAACAATATTATCAATGTAAACTTTTTTATATTTGAAGGACCTTTGGTGGAAGTTGGCAGAATATCTTTTAGCGGCAATACAATCAAAGAAAATAAGCTCAAGGAAATAATGTCACTTAAAGAAGGTAAAATCTATAATTCCGAGATTCTTGATTCTGATAGAGATGCTCTAAAGGACTTTTATAATGCGCTTGGCTATTTAGATGTATATGTGGAGGAAATTCAGGCAGTATATGATGGTTCAAATGAAAAGATGGATATATACGTGACTTTAAATGAAGGTAAAAAAACACTGATAAATGAAATTCAAATATCAGGTGCATCTTCTGTTCTGAAAAATGAAATTAAGGATCTAATAAACATAAAAATTGGAGATGCTTACAATGAAGTTGATATTGCGAACGCAAGGTATAGAATTATCGAGTCGTATATATCAAAAGGATTCCCGGATGTGAAAGTCGAAGTTAAACGTGAGATAAGAAATGGGAGCGCTTCTCTGTTATTTAATATAAATGAGGGTCAGTTAGTTCTATTCGGAAAGACAATTGTAACCGGCAATCAAAAAACAAAATTTAATGTAGTAAGAAGGGAATTACAACAGAAAGAGAATACCCCATTTGATGCCAGTCTTCTGTCTAAAGAAAGACAAAAGCTTTATAAACTTGGTTTATTTTCAGATATTTATATGGAACCTCTTGACACTTATGAAGGTAAGAAAGATGTACTGATTAGACTAAAAGAAGGAAATGCAGGAGCTATAGAAGTAAGTCTGGGATATGCTGAATATGAACAGTATAGAGGAATTATTGATTTATCTTACAGAAATCTTATGGGAATGAACAGGGAAGCCTCATTGCGTCTGGAATTGAGTTCCCTTGAAAAACGTTATGTATTGCAATATTATGAGCCATGGTTTATGAAAAAAGAACTTCCTTTTAGAGTTTTTATTCTTGGTGAGGATAAAAGAGAAATTAATATAGATACCCGTGAAACTCGCTATAAACTAATAAGACACAGTATCGCTGCAGGATTTGAGAAAAAAATAAGTAAGGTATTGAGAGGTGAATTATACTATGATTTTTCACTTGTAAATACTTTTGATGTTAAACCTGATGTGGTCTTAAGCAAGGAAGATACTGGTACTCTTATTATAAGTGGTCTTAGAATAGGACTTGTTTATGACACAAGAGACAATCAGTTTTACCCTAAAAAGGGCATTTTTTCTGGTGTGGCTCTAAAGTTTACTTCACCAATATTTCTATCAGAAACGAATTTTGCGAAGCTTACAGTTTATGGAAATATTTATCATGAAATAGCCAGGGGTTTAGTTTTAGCCGCTTCATTAAGGGGTGGTGTTGCTCAGGGATATTTTGATACAAATGAACTTCCAATTGTAGAACGTTTTTTCCTTGGTGGAAGAACAACAGTGAGAGGGTATGATCAGGATACTCTCGGTCCAAAAGGAAGCGATGGCAACCCTATTGGCGGAAATGTGTTTTTAATGGAAAATCTTGAATTAAGAGCCTCGGTCAGTAAAAATTTTGGTGTAGTTGCATTTATTGATGGCGGAAATGTATGGGTAAAAACAGGAGATATAAATATCCCTGATGTTAAATTCACTGCTGGATTAGGCTTAAGGTATAATACTCCTGTTGGGCCTGTTAGAATTGATTACGGCAGAAAGTTACAGAGAGAAAGTGGTGAAAGCGCTGGTGAAATACATTTCAGCATAGGCCATGCTTTTTAATATTTAAAATTAATATACTTTTTAGGTTACATATTACAGGTAATATTATGAAAAAACAGGTTATTTGTTCCGTAACATTTATATTTTTTATAGTGTTCAATTCAGTAGTTTCTGGCGGGATAAACGATAGAATTGTTGCGTATGTAGATACACAGGCAATAACCCTGAGTGAACTTGAAACTAAATTCTTGGAAACGAAAAAAGTTCTTCCTGAAATAACAAAAGAGGAAGTTCTTAATACTATGATAAACAGGGTTTTATTGCTCGGCGAGGCAAAAAAAATCAGGCTTGAAGCGCCAACAGATGAAGAAATTTTAAATGAATATATAGATTTAAAAATAAAATCACTTATCAGAGTAAAAGAAGAAGATATACATGATTTTTATAGAACCAATCCCGACAAATTTGAGGGCAAACAAATAGAGGATGTTTGGGATGAAATTGAAACATATCTTGTTGAGCGGGATTTAAACGAATATTTAAAAAGACATATAAATGAACTTAAAGCAAGAACGTGTGTTAAAATTCAACTCTAAGAATAGACAAAGAATTTTCAGGGGATATGAAAACTTTTAATGTTTATAAACATTATGCGTTTGGTTACCAGGCAGTTAAGATTGGTTTCTCATGGCCAGGATTTTTGTTCTCGGTAATTTGGCTCTTTATAAAAAAGTTATGGGTGCATGCTTTTATATTAATATGCGGCATTGTCTTGTTAACATCAATAGAAATTTATTTCAATAATGTTGAGACATCTGTAATGGTAATCATAATTGAATTTGGAATTTATATTATAGTTGGCTTAAATGGAAATAAATGGTACATGAATAATTTGAAGGAGCACGGGTTTGAGCTTTTGGCAACTGTGAAGGCAAACAACCCTGCTTCTGCGATACAACAAGTTGTTAATACCTGATTTTAAATAATTATACAGAAAGAACATATTATGAAAAAAATTGCGATAACTATGGGAGATTCGGGCGGAATAGGCCCTGAAATTATTCTTAAGGCACTGAGTTCCTCAGATCTCAGGAAAATATGCATACCTGTTGTAATAGGAGATATATCTGTAATTGAATCAGCAAAAAAATTATTAAGGCTTCCCGCAAGATTAAAAGCAATAGAATCAATATCTGAGGCTAAACCAGCAAAAGACAGTATTTATATAATCCACGAATCCAATTCTATAAAAAATAAAATTATGAATAGACCTACTCTTGAAAGTGGAAGAGCATGTATTTTATTTATCCAAAAGGCTGTTGCTCTTGCTTTAAAAAAGGAAGTTGATACTATTGTTACTGCTCCAATTTCAAAAGAATCACTCAAGATGGCAGGGAGCAAATGGCATGGCCATACAGAAATGCTCGCAAATCTCTCCAGGACAAAAGATTATGCGATGATGTTTGCAGGCGGACCTTTAAAGATTATTCTCGTAACAATCCATACTGCATTAAGAAATGTACCTGATTTAATTACAAGAAAGAAGATATTAAAAACAATCCGCCTCGCAAAAATAGCTTGTGAAATGTTCTCAATAAAAAATCCGAAGATAGCAGTTGCGGGGCTGAATCCACATGCAGGAGAATCTGGAATATTCGGAGATGAAGAAATTAGAAAGATAACTCCTGCGATTAAATATGCACAGAAAGAAGGGATTAATGCTAAAGGACCATATCCACCTGATATTATATTTCATAAAGCATATAAAGGTGAATTTGATATAGTAATTTGTATGTATCATGATCAGGGGCTGATTCCATTGAAAATGATTGCTTTTGATAAAGGAGTAAATATCACAGTGGGTCTTCCATTCGTAAGAACATCACCTGATCATGGGACAGCGTATGACATTGCATGGAAAGGAATAGCTGATCCTTCAAGCATGATTGAAGCTATAAAACTTGCAGTAAAATTGAAAAATTAACCCAGAAAGTGCAGATAACAAAAATAAAATTATTTAATCTGCCTGAGGCGGGCAAGCCCGAGACTAATAGGCTGAAGGCAAACATCTGATGGCTCAGACTTCAGATACCAGCCATATAGTAATCGGCTTCGCCCGGATAGGCGAAAGAGATGATTTGTAATTTTTTAAATGTGAAGGATGATAATTAATATAGAAAAAATGATGAAACCAGGAGTAAATAATATAAACCTACAAACAACAAAATCTCCGGAAGATATTATTTGCCTATTTAAGACAAAAAATCTGGTGTTATCTTTCACATTAAACTGACCAGAAAACTCAAATTAAATTGACCAATATAAAATAAAAAAAGGCAAGGAGGAAGGGGCAATTAATGG
>Ga0207433_10009765_pt1 | contig 15184 bp, 20 predicted proteins | sample YelNatPaOPGAMG01_FD_187559 | JGI IMG/M metagenome (GOLD analysis project Ga0207433, IMG submission 187559) | Hot spring thermophilic microbial communities from Obsidian Pool, Yellowstone National Park, USA - OP-RAMG-01 (SPAdes) (version 3) | ecosystem: Environmental > Aquatic > Thermal springs... | reverse complement strand
TAATTGATTGCGGAGGTTGTAGCGGTGACAGGGTGGTCTGTGCACTTACTCTATTAAAAATGCAGCTTGACGCATTAAAAGAAAATATTGACACATTGTTTATTGCTACATGTATTATGAATTTTTGCCCATATAGAGATGAAATAATAGCTACTGCAAAAGAAAAATCAGGAGTAGAAGTAATCGTCGGAACGCACAAATATGCACTTCCACAAATCTTTAAAAGCTAAAATTAAAATCTACCCCTGATTTATATACACCATCAAACAAATTTCTTAAACAAACGCCTTATCAATGATGTAATTTTATTGGACTTGGTTTCTTTTTTCTCAACATCCGAACGCCTAACTTTATTAAACATTACATCAATAATTTTTGACAAAAGTCCAATTTTAAATTTGTAGTCGTTTAATTTATTTAAATATCTTTTTGAAGAATAAAGCAATTCGTAAAAGAAACCAATAATATTGTCAATTTTTTTTAAAATTGAGTTTGAACTCTCGGATAAATCCTTAAAAGACCCTTTAAGTTCAGGATATAATTCATCAGAAAACTTCCTAAAAGATGCAATGGTATCCCTTGTTTCAACCAAAACCTGATCAAGCGTTATGACTGATTTTTTCAATTCTTTAATCAAGCTCACGACGTTAAATATCCACCAGCCGATAAGCCCTACAAGTATTGCTGCAAGTAAAAAGATAAGAAATTCGAATAAACTCATCATTCAACCTTGTGGGATGTTTCCGAATTAGGTGCCGATGTTTCCGATGAACTTTGCTCTTGGCTGCTTTGACTTGCCTCAGAAGAAGTTTTACCCTCTTCTCCCAAAAATTCGCTATAATCCTCATCAATTTCAGTGCTTATGACCTCTTCTGCCTCTCTAGCACTTTTAAGAATATCGTTTATCGAATCTATCTTTTCTTGTATTACTTGTTTTGCCTTTTTAGCCCACTGTTCAGAAAGCCCAGAAAGATCTGACAACACGTCCTCTGCCTCATCTCTTAGTTTTGTTAGCTCATCTACAACGTATGCCCTTGTCTCTTCTCCTGATTTTGGTGCAACAAGAAGCCCAGCCAAAGTTCCAACTAAGGCGCCCAAAACCATTCCCAGGGAAAAACTAACTAAATTATCAGAATTTTTCACTTTATATCCTCCTTTTCATATTTTATAGTTATATATTATAATTCATTATTATGAAATATATAAGAGCGATAATTGCACTTTTATATATGATAATTAGCACTCTTTTAGTGATAGCATACGCTATATACCTGCATAGGTATCCAGAAGTAAAGAGAGTATCAAAGGCAATTGCAGTACCAAAATATTGGTTTTGGCCTCTTTTTTTTATCCTTGGAATAAAGGTAAAACTAGTAACAAAGGACAAGATCCCTCCTCCTCCTGTATTATTTTTTGCAACACATAGGGGAAACTTGGATATCCCACTTTTATCATACTCTCTTCCCGGAGGCGTAACTTATCTCTCAAAAGAGGAACTTTTTTCTGTTCCAGTATTAAACATCATTCTTCACACAATAGCTTCAATACCGATAAAGAGAGAGGATGCAAAAAATGCCTTAGAGTCATTAAAAGAAACCTCAAAATTGCTAAAGAACAATGTAAACGTAGTAATTTTCCCTGAAGGGACAAGGAGCGTAGACGGTAAGATTGGGACTATTAAAAGGGGGGGGATAATTCTTGCAAAAAGCTCAAACATCCCAATTGTACCCGTAATTATAAAAGATGGCTTCAAAATTTATCCAAAAAAGAGCATTTTTCCAAATTCTGGAGAGGTAGAAATTATAGTTGAAAAACCAATTTTACCTGAAAAATATACCTCTAAAGAGCTCGCTAACATGATTGGCCAAATTTATAGGTCTTACATTATATAAATATAATAATTTACATTAAACCACTTGTTTTATTCTTTTAGGTTCAAAGTTCCTAAAAATAAAGCCAAATATAATCCCTACAGAAAAACCTGTAAGATGCGCAAAGAAAGCTACGTTTGATGTCTGAACAAAAAGTCCAAATAGAGCTGAAAGGTATTGACTAATAAACCATATAATAAGCCATACAAAAGCAGGCAAAGAGAATATAAAAGGGAAGATCCCCAACAGCAAAAGAGTCCTTATTTGTGCGCGTGGAAAAAAAATAAAATAAGCGCCTAAGACGCCCGAAATAGAACCAGATGCTCCAATTATTGCTGAATTAGAACTTACAGCAGCTGCTTGCCCTAGAGCTGCCAAAGCTCCGCACAAGAGATAAAAGAGCAAGAACTTAACGTGTCCCATCTTGTCCTCAACGTTGTTGCCAAAAACGTGTAAAAACCACATATTTCCAAAAATATGCAATAAATTTGCATGAAGAAATTGGTAAGTAATCAAATTTATGCATAAGGAATCACTAGACAAGTTATATGAAAAAAGGCTACTTAGCTGATGATTGCTTAGATTATCTAAAACAAAAACTATACAATTAATCATTATCAAAAGATAGGTGATCCATGGAAAGGACCACGAATAGACATTATCCCAAAGAGGAAACATTTACGGCCTCCAAATTTATCCTAATCAAAAGGAACGTATTGAATATGGCGATCTTTAATTACAAAAAATCCAAAATCCCTAAATGATACTTTGGTTTCAGCAGAACTATCAACTCTATGAAGTTTGTAAATAAAAGATTTTATAACTCTATCCACCAAACTTCTAGGAAGATTTTCTTTAAGAGATACAAGGTTAATAAGATCGGATCTTAAAAGCTCTATATCCAGATCAAACTCGTCAAAGGTGTCAACAAAAAAGATTTTAGGCCTTCCTTCAAAATTTTGTTGTAAATAAAACGTGCCAAGTCCCTTAATTCTGACTCGCTTTCCAAGTAAGACCTGGTTTTTTATTGAAATCAAAAAGGTATTTATTATTCTTCTTACCTTTGAAATGCCTATTTCTTCTTCGTTTGATATATCTTTCACAAGGTCTCTTTCTCTTATCTCTAACAAATTAAAGACCTCCTTACGACCTATTCGACACCTTTGATCATATTACTTTATCACTTTTTTTAAATCACCAAAAGTTCTTTATAACTTCTGAACACAGCTCAAACTGATTAAGGGTATAAAAATGAAAAAACATCACTCCCTCTTTAATTAATTCAGAGCACTGTTTTATCGCCCAATCTATTCCAGCCTTTTTCATATCCTCACTAGAAGATACTTTTGACATAATATCTTCTAATTTTGTAGGTATTGTAACCTTACAAAATCTAGCAAATTCTTTTATCCTTTCAAAATTTCCTATAGGAATAATACCTGGAACAAGCGTGATGTCAACTCCCCTTTTAATAACAAGGTCTCTGTATCTTAAAAAATACGCGTTGTCAAAAAACATCTGACTTATTGCAAAGTCAGCAATTTTAAACTTTTCGATGCAATGTTCGAAGTCCTCTTCAAAACTCCTTGCCTGAGAATGCCCCTCAGGATAAAAGGCTACTCCTATAGAAAAATGATCAAAATATTCCCTCACATATTTAACTAAATCGATAGCATGTTTAAATTCCCCTTTACTAATATCAAAATTTTCAACATTTTTTGGTGGATCCCCTCTTAAAGCCAATATATTAAATACCTTTAATTCGTCATATTTTTTTATTAAAGAGTTAATAGAACTCTTGGTAGCTCCTATACAAGTCAAATGTGGCATAACTGCAAAGACATCTAGTGAATTAATAAATTCTACAATTTCAAATGTCTTATCCTGTGTTGTGCCTCCAGCACCATAGGTTATTGAGGCATAAAGCGGTTTAAGATCTACATATTTTTTGATTGTTTCCTTAAATTTTTTTTCCTGTTCTACCTCCTTAGGAGGAAAAAATTCAAGAGAAAAACCTGTTTTCTCGCTCTTATACCTTTCCTTTATCCTCAAAGTCACTCATCCTTTCTCGGCAAAGACTATTACTAAAATAGTTAGATTTTATCATATAAAGATAACTTTTTAAATTTTATATTAATTTTATATCGCTATTATACAGGAACTATACACGAGCAAGGATGCTATGAAGAACTTTCCGCGAGCAAGGATGCTCGCGATACTATACTCCACGAGCAAGGATGCTCGTGGTACTATACTCCACGAGCAAGGATGCTCGTGGTACTATAGGATGCTCGTGGTACTATAATATGCTCGTGATACTGTATAGTATTAGATATAAGTAATTAATCTCATAGACAAATATTGACACAAATAGCCAAAAATGTATAATATAAAAATATGAAACTATCAACCTGGGCAAAGAAAATGGGGATAAGTTATCGTAGGGCATGGCAGATGTTTAAAGATGGGAAATTGCCAAATGCAAAAAAACTACCAACAGGAACTATCGTGGTTCTTGAAGAAGAAAAACCTAATGTTTTATCCCCACAAAATATTGTGGCGATATATGCAAGAGTTTCATCTCATGAAAACAGGGATAATCTTGAAAAGCAGGCTGAAAGATTAAAAGAATATGCAATAGCAAAGGGATATCAAATAAAACATATTGTAAAAGAAGTTGGTTCAGGGGTAAATGATGCAAGACCAAAACTTATAAACTTGTTAAATAAACAGGATTATTCAATTCTACTTGTTGAGCATAAAGACAGATTAGCAAGGTTTGGTTTTAATTATATCAGGTTATTATGTGAAAAGCAGGGGAGACTTATAGAAATAGTAAACGGAGCTGAAGATGAAAAAGAGGACATTATTCAAGATTTTGTAGCAGTTATTTATAGTTTTTCAGCAAAACTTTATGGATTAAGAAGAGCAAAGAGAAAAACAGAAAAAATAATAAAAGAGATCACGCAAGATGAAGAATAAAGAAGAGAAAATTATAGGCACATATTTTTATCCACACTTTGCAAATAAAGGCAAATTAGCTCAAGCTATTAAAACTCTAATAGAATACAGAAAAGTAGCTCAAAAAATAGCTCATATACAATGGAAATACTTTTTTATAAGTCGGGAATGTAAATTTAACAAATATTTATCAGTTAAAGAAATAAATAGTGACTTATCAGAGCGATACAAACAAACTTGTTTATGGCAGGTTTGCAGTACACTTAAAGGCTATATCAGCAATTTACAAAATCAATTTGTAAATATTATTTTTCATAGCAATCTTCCAGAAAAAGACAAACATATACTGCTTGCTTTAAATTCTAAGAATGCATGGTTAAAATATGATGATTCTGAAATAATTTGCTATAAAGATAAAACCAAAGTTGTTTATTCTGTCACAGAATTTCATAAAAATCTTGCAAAGAAGATATTTAAACATTTGATGAAGAAAAACAGAAAACCCAACTTTAAACGAATATCCATGCATCTTGACGAAAAGGTTGCAGTATTAACAGAAAAAATTCCCAATAAAACAAAAGAGTTTGATTACTGGTTAAGACTTTCAACTGTTAATAAAGGAAATCCTGTTTATATTCCACTTAAGAAAAATCCACATGCTGAATCTATAGATGGAAAATTTATGAAATTTGTTCAAATAATTTATCAAAACAATAATCTCATAATAAAAAGAGTTAAATCTTTAAATTCAAAACAGTATATCCCTCAAACTCAGGAAATATCTATTGATTTAGGGTTAAATCCTTTATTTGCAACCAATAAAGGGGACTTATTTGGCAGGAATTTCTTAAAATCACTCACTGAATTTGATAGAAAAATACAAAATAGAGCTAAATATTTGCAAGGCAAAGGGATAAAAAGGTTAAAAACAGACAAAAAATACAGTGAACTAACAAATAATTTAAGGGAATTTTTGAAAAATGAAGTAAACAGGGTTTTAAACAGAATAATTAAGATATACAAACCAGCTAAGTTAGTTATAGAAAAGCTTAATTTCCGTTCTCCTGAACTTTCAAGGCGTATGAACAGATTGATACAAAATTTTGGTAAAAGATACATTAAAGAAAAACTTAACAGGTTTAAAGAAATTTTTGGCATAGAAATTATAGAAGTAAATCCAGCATATACAAGTCAAGAATGTAGTTCTTGTGGATATATAGATAAAAACAACAGAAAAAATACTCATTATTTTGAATGCAAATCTTGTGGTAAAAAACTTAATGCTCAGGTGAATGGAGCAAAAAATATCAGCAAGAGAAGTTCTCTTGTTGATGTAAAGCTCTACACTCCGAAAAAGCAAGTCCTTAAGATTCTGGTAAAACAGTACCTTGAGAGACTAAACGGGTGTAATAGTGCTCCCGTGAAATTACTCAGTGAAAATCCATATTTTAAGGAATTCCTGAGTAGTTTCAAACCCTTGGAGTGTGGAGAGAATAAAATGTCTATAAAAAGGGGAACTATATTTATATGCTATAATAATTTTAGTTAATAAAATTTCGAGGAGGAATTATCTTGAATCAGATAACAAAGGATTCTAATCTTTTAGAAGTAGTAAAGGAATTTCCCGAAACAATTCCAGTATTTATGTCATTCGGATTAGGCTGCATTGGTTGTGCAGTTGCAAAATACGAAACAATTGAGCAAGGAGCCAATGGCCATGGCATAAACGCAGATGCACTTGTAGAGGAGTTAAATAAAACTATCAGTAAGAGGGTCTCAAAATAAATCCTTTTTGACCTTTTTGAGGGGCAAGGTTATCCTTGCCCCCTTTTTTATAATCCTAGCTCTTTTGCATATTTAAGCATTCCAGCGTGTGAAATTTCAGCGAATTCTTCGAGTTCAAGAGGTAGGTATTTACAAATTAATATCTTTTCTCTGCTTGCACCCCTTGCAAAGCCTTTTTCGTTAAACCTTCTACAGATAAAATCGGCATTGATAGAACTTAATTTTTTATCTGGATGAATTAGAGCGCTTGCTACAATTAGACCGCTTATTGCATCTGAACAAACGATAGCAGCTTCATCAAATGATTCTATATCTTCTAGCTTATCTTTTCTGTGAGCTAAAACTATATTACAGATATCTTCTTCAAACCCATTTTCTTTGAGGATCTTTGCGCCAACTATCGCATGATTTTTAGGATCCTTTTCAGTAATCTCATAGTCAATATCGTGCATGAGACCTGCAGTTCTATATAAATCTACATCTTTACCAAATCTCAAAGCAATAGCCTCCATTATGGCCTCTACCGCAATGGAGTGCTTAATCATATAATCCTTTTTAAGATATTTCTTTAAAAGTTCAATATTTTTATCTCGGGAGTTCATTTGTCAAGCTCCGGATACAAAGGGAATTGCATACACAGATCCGATACCCTCTTTTTCAACTCTTCTAGCTTTTGTTCGTTATCCCTAAAATCAATAGCATCCGACATTATATTACCAATTTCTACCATCTGTTCCTCTTTCATTCCTCTAGTGGTTAAGGCAGGAGTACCTATTCTAATACCACTTGCCTTCCAAGGAGGTTCAGGATCAAATGGTATGCTATTTTTATTAACAGTAATACCAATCTTTGCAAAAAGAGCCTCTGCATCCTTTCCTGAAATATTTGAAGCCCTCATGTCAATCAGTATAAGATGATTGTCAGTGCCACCACTTACCAATCTCAATCCTCTTGAATTCAAGGTTTTGGCTAAAGCCTTTGCATTTTTCACTATCTGTTCGCCATATTTTTTAAAACCTGGAGTCATAGCTTCTTTAAAAGCTACTGCCTTTGCAGCAATTATGTGCATTAAAGGACCGCCTTGATTACCAGGGAAAACTGATTTGTCAATCTTATCTTTAAATTCTTCTTTACAAAGAATAAATCCCGATCTTGGCCCTCTCAAGGTCTTATGTGTCGTAGATGTCACAACATCTGCATACGGTACTGGAGAAGGATGAAAACCAGTTGCAACCAATCCAGCAATGTGTGCCATATCCACCATAAGAAATGCCCCTACTTCTTTTGCTATTTGAGAAAACTTCTCGAAATCGATAATTCGAGGGTATGCGCTTGCACCAGCGACAATAAGTTTTGGTTTGTTTTTCCTTGCTAAATCTAAGACTTCATCATAATCAATAGTCTCAGTATCTTTTCTTACTCCATAGTGAATTACGTTAAACCACTTCCCAGATACCGTTACAGCACTCCCGTGCGAGAGGTGTCCTCCTTGATCCAACCTCATGCCCATATATGTATCACCAGGATTTAAAAGAGCAAAATAAACTGCTAGATTTGCCTGAGTTCCAGAATGCGGCTGAACGTTTGCATGTTCAGCACCAAAGAGTTTCTTTACCCTCTCTCTTGCCAGCTCCTCAACAACATCCACACACTCACAACCGCCATAATATCTTTTTCCAGGAAGGCCTTCTGCGTATTTGTTTGTCAAAACAGTGCCCATTGCCTCAAGAACTGCAACCGAAGTAAAGTTTTCTGAAGCAATTAGCTCCAAGCCATTTCTTTGTCTTGCTACCTCACACATTACCGCCTTGAAAACTTCTTCATCTGTCATCCTTAAAAAATTAAGCAACACTAAAACCTCCCATTAGAGAAAATTAATTTTCCAAAACCTTTTTTAAAAGGCTTTCCTTTATAACTCCCTCTCTTAAAATCTCAAATCCCTTATCCAGCTTTAAAACTGTAGAAGGAGCGTAGTAGATAAGTTCACCTACCGAACAAAAATCTACATTTTCCAACACGTCTTTATCAATCTCATCGAAAGTTAATGGATTGATTTTACCACTAATATTTGCGCTTGTCCCTATGATAGGGAAATTAACCTCTTCAAAAATCTTCATTATTACAGGATGAGAAACAATTCTAATAGCTATAAAATCATCATGTAAAATCTTTTCAGAGAGGTTAAAATTAAATGTAAGTCTTGAAACTACGGTTAAAGGACCAGGCCAAAAGGTGTACGCGAGCTTTAAGAACATTTTTAGATTAAGGTATTTAAGGTTAGCGTTCTTCAACAACCAGTCCAAAGAGGGGACAAAAATTGGAAAGCTTTTCTCTGGCATTCTTTTTTTTACATTAAAGATGCGCATAGCTACTTCCTCAGACCTTGCGTCTCCAGTAAGCGCAAAAAGGGTATCAGTAGGAACTACGCCAATTTTTTGATTTTTAATTTGCTCGGAAACAAAAGCGATACTTTGGTGCTTTTCTGTCAAATTTAAGCCATCCATTTTATGTCTGTGGCAAAGGCAAAAAAGGTATCAGGTTTATTTACCTCGCCAAATATCTTTTCAGCTAGATTTTTTGCCTCTTCAAGCTTAGAATCGTCCAAGACAAAGAACAAAAACGTTTTTTCTTTGACCTCATCTGCAGACATAATCTTTTCAATAGACTGAAAAAGTGACTCCTCTGAAAGAAGCGTTGACCTTCCAAAACCACTACAATCAAAAAGGGTAAAGCCAGAAACGCCCATTTTCACAATTTCTTGCAAGAAATCAGGCAAGAGATCTTTATTATCAATAACCATAAACATGGCAACTTTACTCAAATTTACCCTCCAATTATCCTGGTTTAATTAATTATAACCTCATTGTGTTCTGTATACAGCCCTTAACAATATGGGCGTTACTACAGTAGTAAGTATTGCAACAACAATTAACACAGAAAAAATTGGCCTAGAGAGAACAGAGCTTGTTAGCCCAATAGTTGCAACTATTATAGCTACTTCTCCTCTTGAGATCATGCCTATACCTACTCTTAAGGAGTCCATAAAACCAAATCTAGTGATAAATGCACCAAAACCGCAGCCAATTATCTTTGTTAAAACCGCAATCAAGAATATTATCAAGGCATAAAAGTACAATGTCGTTTCTAGCCCACCCCTTTCAACATACAAGCCAACACTAAAAAAGAATAACGGCGCAAAAATTGAATAGGTTAGCGTGCTCATCCTATCAGAAATTCTCTCATTATATTCTGTAAGTGATACCATAGCGCCAAGTAAATACGATCCCGTAATGGCAGCAAGCGAACCAAAAACCTCAGCAGACCATGAGTATATAATTATTAGAACAATTGTGCCAGCAATCAAAGGCCTTGAAACCTTTAATTTTGAGAAAAAACTTAAATAGCTCTTAAGAAAAAGCTTAGCTAAGATTATGGCTACAAATAAGTAGCCAAAAATTCTGAAGAGCAAAGAAAAAGTATTTCCCCTTCCAAGTTCAAATGCTATTACCAGAGACAAAATAACAATACCAAAGACATCATCTATAATAGCAGCACCCAATATAGTCATACCAACCTTGCTTCTTAGCTTTCCAAGTTCCATCAATGTCTGAGCAGAAATGCTAACAGAAGTAGCTGTCAAAACTGCCCCAACAAATAAAGATTCTGACATGCCTAAACCTGAATATAATGAGAAAACAGTCCCTAAGAAAAGAGGCAATATCACCCCAAAGCTTGCAGAAGAAAATGCAGCTAATCCAACCCTTTTCAATTCTTTTAAATCTGTTTGTAGCCCAGCAAGAAACATCAAAAAGATTACCCCAATTTCAGAAAATAAAGCTATAAATTCATTCATATGAATAATATTTAGTATCGCAGGACCAAATATAAGCCCTGCCAAAAGTTCACCAAACACTGCGGGTTGGCCAAATTTCGCGCTTATATTCCCGGATAGCTTTGATAAAAAGAGTATAAAGGCAAATACTGGGAGAAAATTTAAAACAGCTTCTCTTTCCAAACAAGCCTCCATTTGCAGAGAAAATTCTCGTAAACCATATTGCCAACGAAATAAAATAGATAGCAGAAAACTAGAACTGTTCTAAAGTCAAAGAAATACATCTCTCCAATATATTTAAACACAAGATAGATAAATATAGAAAAAAACATATCCCCAAAAAGGATACCAATAAAAAATGAGATAATTGAAAATGCTACGTATAGATATGGATAATAGGCACCAGTAATGTTCATTACAAAATCAGAGAACATCTCTATATAACCATAGTGAGCTATATAACCAAAAAGCACACAAAGAAGCAAAAAATAAAATATTCCGCTATTTAAAGAATACATATCTATCTTTACAGAGTTTATGTCAATTTTGTACCTTAAAAAGCCTATAATTACAAAAATTAAGGCTGCTGTGCCTATGACCTGGTCCATGTACGTATATACAATAGAAAGGACTGAAAAAAGAAACATATAAAACAAAAATTCTCTCTCTTTTAAAATTCTTAATATATCTCTTCTTTGATTCTTTAAAAGATAGATTAGATAGAAAACTAAACTTGCAACAATCAAAGGGTAGAAGAATTGCAAATATGAAAGGTAATTTACGCCAGATACGCAAAAAAAATACAATATTGGAATAGATGAAAATGGAAAAAACCATTTTGAAAATAAACTTGCTATTCCACTCTCAGAACTCCCCATATTCACAAATATTTTCGCAAAGAAAAGAACATTTTCTTTACCATTTGCTATGTGTTCGATAAAAGCCCTGACAAAGGGCAAGGCTAAAAGTGCCAATAAGAAATTTAGATCAAATAGATAATAAATAGGCAATACTTGATAACTTCGTGTAGCAAGAATCAAACTAACAACCAGAGCAAGGGAGAGAAAAGGCCTTAGTTTTAATCTAGAGATAAAAAGTAGCGCTATATTTATATAAAATAAAGTTAAAAATATCTGCTGCATCTATTCTCCTATTGTTTTTTAGAACTAAAAGCTATTCTAACACAAATTTTAAAAAGCTAAGTCAGGCTGATAGAAAGTAAATATTGTACACTTTAGAGTTCTACTATTATTTTCTTCACATCCACACAAACCTCACCCAGATCAAGCATTGAATTTATTAAAGAAAGCTTTTCATAGTCAAAAATTCTATCAACTGTAATTTTTGTTTCCTTTAACATCCCATTATTTAAATAAAACTGCCTTTTAGTACCATTTAACAAATAGCTTTCAGGTGTATACCAAATACCATTCTTATACAACGCAATATTAGAATATGTTGTATCAGTCACAAAGCTATTCTTAACTATCAAAATTTCTTCAGATTTTCTACAATGTTTTTTTAAGTTATCAAATACTGTTCTATTAGAAAATTTGTAGCTGTAGTCTATTTCGTTACAAGATATTAATTTTAAAGAATCGATTTTCCTAATAAAATACCTACTAATGCTAATATTTTCTATCTCTCTACCATAAATAATTCTGCACTTAAAACATCCTTCGCTATAATTTTCTGTGTTAGGCAGTATACTCTCAAGATCTATATAACATTTACCAAAAAAAAATTTTTGAGTGAAGTTAACTCTTCTTTGGTGATACTCAAGATTTAAAAACTTTGAATTATATAATTTTATTGTTTCAATAAATTGGCACATATATCTTCTCAATTAGTTCACTATATTCTTTTTCAAGATCACTATATATAGTTATCCCACCACCACTTTTAAAAAATAGCTTGCCGTTTATATTTTCTATAAACCTTATCAATACATAGCTTTCTAAGTTATTCCCATCAAAATATCCACCCACCCCAGTATAGTATCCCCTTTTATATGTTTCCACCTCCTTTATCTTTTTAATTGTTGCCTCTTTTGGAGCCCCACTAATTGACCCAGCAGGCAATAAAGAGACTATTATATTGCCCAATCTCTTTTTATAATCAGCTCCCAGATAACCACATATTTCAGAACTCGTCTGATAAAGCTCTCCTTTAAAGGTCTTTATTTTAGAAAAATATCTAAATTTTTTTACTTCTATATTATTAGCAACTATTCCAAGGTCGTTTCTAATTAAATCAACAATTGTAGCGTGTTCTGCTATCTCTTTTTCATCATTCTCTAAAATTTTTTTGGCATTTGGTATCTTCGCATCTATCGTTCCTTTCATTGGATAAGAGAATATAAATCCATCTTTAATCCGAACAAATATCTCAGGCGAAAAGCAAGTAAACAAATCCTTAACATATAACTTAAACCTAGACTTACTCATCAAAAATATTTCAAAAAGGCTAAGATTTGTGTAAAGTTCAGTTTGAAATGTTAGGTTTATCAAGTATGAGTTTCCTTCCCTTTCATATTCTTGAACAGAATCAAAAGCACTTTTATAATCTGTTAGAGAAATTGGATAACTTTTAAAAATTATTTTTTTGTTATCTTGTTTATTACTTTGATAAACATCTTCATAGTTTTTAAAATTATTTATATTAAAATAGATATCCTTTGAAAAAAGCTTTTCACCATAAAAAATTTTAAATTCATCCACCTCAAAATCTATTATGAAAAAAAACGGAATTGATTTTGAAGACAGCTCATTAATCTGATCTGCAAATTCATTCGCACAAGAAAACATAGACTATATTCTACGAATTAGGAATGTTATAGGTAGGTCCTTTATGCATTATTAATTCAAATTTTCACCTAATAACTTAAGCGCTTCGTTAGCTTTTAATATTGCCCTTTCTGCCGCATTTTTATCAATGCCTTTTCTTCCTTCATAATCAGCATCATTTCTCCATTTTCTTAGTTCATCTAAGATTTTGCCTAATTCTTTTTCATCAAGTTTATTCGAACTTTTATAATAACTAATAACCTTTTTATGAGTTCCCGGATCAGTTTCCTTGCTAGGCTTATAAGATTCTAATCCTGCCTTAATCCGTGAAATACAAAATATTCCATAATAGCTCCTACTGATTACTGACCTATTATATGCTTCCTCTATAGAATCTTTATTTGACTCAATATACAATTTCTCTGCCAATTTTATATAATCCTTCCAATCAAAATCCATACGGCTCCTCAGTAAAATTTAGCTTGTTATTAACTTTATCCATAATATGAACAAACCACTCGTCAAAAAGCTTTCTTTCAAGCTCTACTGCTTCTTTAGCATTATATAAAGATTTAATCACAATAAAAAGCTCATCCCATCCTTCTTCAGGATCTCTCTCAAGTTCAAGGACTAATTTAATATTTTCCCTGCCAAATACTCTATAAATATTTTCAGGAGCCTCATAAAGAATGTCAATCAAATATCCATTTTGCATAATAAATTTTCTGATCTCTTCTATATTTGAAAATTCATATTTTTCTTCTAATTGTTTAACCTTATTTTGGTTTGTAAAAAATACAGAAGTTTCATCTACTGGTCCATATTTTGGAAAATAATTTTTATATAAAGAATTTTCAGGTATAACAATCGATTGATCATTTTGTTCGATTAACGTTGGTAACACTATTTCACCTCCTCAAAAAGACTTCTACACTTATCTGTAATACATATCTCAAAAGCTTCCTCAATAGTTGTGTGAGCATTTTCAAGCCAGTTTAGTTCATTATCAAGTCCAACTTTTTCAGGCACCACCATAATATAGTAGATGTCAAGAGCTAGAGAGATAGTATCTGGTCTTTCAGGAATTATAGTCATTAAAGCCAAATGCAAAAGATCCCTTTCATTTTCATATGGGATATCAATCACAGTTTGAAATGACTTATATGCTTGAGGCAACCTATCCGGAGTAAGCGGATAAAAATTAAAATACTCTTTTATCTTTATATTTTGTTCCAAATCTATTTTATTTATGTAGCGCAATCCTATCTTTTTAAACCCTTTTGGACTCGCCACCTCTTTATATTTTCTTAAAATTTCTAAAATTAAAGATTTGAATTTTCCCCAGGTAGGATAAGGCTTTAGATAGTTAATAGTTAATAAATCTAAACCACTCTGTACCAGAGAATGCCTATCCTCGCTAAAAAACTGCATTCGCGGTGAAGGTATCCCGAACGCTTCACCTTCTTTTATCACGATGCCCGCTCCAAAACCCACCTGTTGCTGTTTTATTGGAAATTTATTTTTAATTCTTTCATAAAACATACCAGGAATCGTAGCATCCCAGGGTTGACCAGGAACAAATTGAAATTCACAAAGCGCTTCTACTATTGGTGGATTTTTATAGTTCTTTCCCAATTTATTTACCTCCTACCCTGAGAATTACTATAACTTTAATTTTACCATTACATTTCGCATAATACCCTATTAAGTCAACTTATGGTACGTTTCTATGTACCGCGTGCATCTCAATAGTAAGCAGGCATCTCATAGTAACACGAACATCTTACTTATGAACGTTTTTCATAGTAACGCGAGCATCTTTAAGTAGAGTTTGTGTTATCATTTTTTAAATGACTATCAAGATATTAAATATAAAGGAGGAAGAGCTTTGCTCTACATAAAACATGAACAAGATAGTAATTGCCCCTGATTCATACAAAGGATGTCTA
>Ga0207433_10009762_pt1 | contig 15186 bp, 13 predicted proteins | sample YelNatPaOPGAMG01_FD_187559 | JGI IMG/M metagenome (GOLD analysis project Ga0207433, IMG submission 187559) | Hot spring thermophilic microbial communities from Obsidian Pool, Yellowstone National Park, USA - OP-RAMG-01 (SPAdes) (version 3) | ecosystem: Environmental > Aquatic > Thermal springs... | reverse complement strand
TAATCCTGAAGAAATATTTCTCAGAATGAATTGTAAAAATGTTTCTGTATCAAGTCCATTAAAATAAGGATTGTTTATATATTTATATAATTTTTTATAATCAATAATAGTTCCATTATGTGCAAATAAAATATTATTGTAGTTAAAAGGATGTGAATTATTAGTATTGTTTGTATTTGACCAAGCAGATTTTCTGAAATGTATAATCAAAATATTTGTTGATACAATATTTTTTATGTGTGCAAAAAAAGTACTTTTCTCTTTTATAACAGAGCCACCACTTTTATAAATAACAGGTTTACTGTTTCTGTAATATCCAATTCCCCAGCCATCAGTATGTCCTGGTTTGTTACCTGGTGGTACTTTCCCTATATGTGCAAGTTTATAGAAATTTTCTACTAATTCAATATGTTTGTCATAGGAAAAATTTTTTATGCCCAGAATTCTGCACATAAACTATTGAAATAATAATTTCACAATGGTTATTGAAATAATTATACCAATTATATCTGAAATAATACATACACCAATAAGATACTTTGTCTTTTTTATCCCTACTGCACCTAAATATATAGCAAGTATATAAAAAGTTGTTTCAGCACTGCCCATTATTACTGCTGATATTCTAGTTGCTAACGAGTCAGGACCTGTTGTCTTAATAATATCTGTAAATATTGCAGTAGATGCACTTCCTGATAACGGTTTAATTATTGATATTGATAATACTTCAATTGGTATATTTAAATAAAGAAATAGTGGTGAAATTATATCTTTAATGAAATTAAATGCTCCTGATACTTGGAATGATTTCACTACAATAAATATTGCAACTAAATATGGAAATATTTTTATTATTACATTTAATCCTTCTTTAGCACCTGATATAAAAGAATCATATACTTTGATTTTTTTATAATAACCATAAATAATTACAAAAAGTATAAAAATAGGTATAATAAGTTGTGATATATAATTTAGTAATTTCATTTATAAACTCTTCTGAAAATATACAATGTGATCACAGCCATTAAAGTTGATATTACAGTTGAGATAATTGTTGGTAAAACAATAGCAGTCGGATTAGATGATTGGTAATCAGAAAGTAGTCCTATAACCGTAAATGGAATTAATTGTATACTTGAAGTGTTAATTACAATAAACAACATCATTTCAAATGTAACAGTATCAGGTTCTTTATTTATCGTCTGTAAATCATTCATTGCTTTTATGCCTAATGGTGTAGCAGCATTACCAAGACCAAATATATTCGCCAGTAGATTAAGTGTTATTGATGTTATTGATGGATGATCTTGTGGAATGTTTTTGAACAATCGTAATATAACTGGCTTAAATAAGTTTGATAGTTTATAGATTAGACTGGAATCTTCAATAATTTTTGTTATACCGAGCCATAACGAAACAATACCTAATAAAAATAATGATGTTTCAACTGCTGATTTAGCTCCATCAAAAATAGATTTTGTAAATTCTTCAAGTTTATCATTCACAATAGAAAAAATAATACTTATACTGATTAATATACCGAAAATAATATTCATAAAATTATAATTGTATCTCTTTTGTTTTAAAGTAATTGAACAACTTTATTTGACAATCAGTGCTTTTTTATATGTATTTAATTCTACTGTTGCTCCTATAGGCAATGTTATTTTATTTTTTGTATGTCCAATAAATGGACAATATACAACAGGGAACTTTATTTTTATCTGTTCGTTTAAAATTTTATATATATCTTTAATATTGAGATTTTTAAAATTGCCTAATATTAGTCCTTTTATTTTCCTAAATTTTCCTGCTAATATCCATTGTGAAAAACATCTATCCATGCTGTGTAATTTCTCATCAACATCTTCAAAAAATACAATTGTATCATCAATATCTATTTCCCAATTTGTTCCGATTAATGCTGTTAGAGTGATTAAATTACCACCTTTAAGTTTTCCTTTTGCGATTCCATTATGAAGTATCTTTAGAGGAACATTTTTGAATAAATTTTTTTCTTGAAAATTATTTATTGCATTTACGAAAGAGTTCAAAGTAAATTTTGATGGTTTAGAGAAATTAATGATCATAGGTGAATGTAGTGTTATGGTTCCTGTTTTTTCATTTATAACATTTAATAATATGCTTAAATCACTGAATCCAGCAAAGAGTTTATAATTTTTTTTAATAAGATTAAAATTAATGTAAGGTAATAACTTCATTGAACCGAATCCGCCACGCTGTGCGAGTATTATATCTACATTTCTATTTAAGAATGCATTATGTAATTGTTTGATTTTTTCTTCTATGGAGGGTATTTTTTTTATTTTTCCAATCTGTGATTTATTAATAATAGTTAATCCTAATTTCTCTAAATTTTTTATTCCATTTATATAATCACTCTTATTTTTAATAATCCAACTTGGTGTAATAACATATACATGTTTTTTCATTTTTTCTATATCCTTTATTTCAAATATGTTACAGGAAATATATTATTCTGTCCGAGAATACATTTTGGATCAAATATTTTTTTTATACGAACCATTTCCATAACACCTTCTTTACCATACATCATTTCTAAATATTTATGTTTAAGCTTACCTATACCATGCTCCGCTGCAACTGTTCCTCCTACAGATACAGCTTTTAATACAGATTCAACATATATTTTTTGCGCTTGCTCTTTTTCAAGTTCGTTTTTAGGAAATAGGTTAAAATGAACATGATTCTCTCCAATATGACCAAACAATACATAATTAATATCAGTATTTTCAATTTTTTCTTTATAGAATCTGAACATTTCTCTAAAATGTTTTTCTGGAACAGCGATATCGATTGAAAATTTAACCATTTTATTTTTTCTAAAATATTCGTTTATATTTTGTGGTAACTTGTATCTAAAAAACATAAATTTTTCTCGTGCACTGTCTCCTTCTGCAAACCATATATCAATAGGATTATATTTATCACATAATTCCTGCCATTTATCAATATAAACATTATTATTGTTATCAATATATTCCTGTTCCAGAAATATTGCACCTATTGCACCTGTAGGTATATTCGGATAATCGTGTTTAAGAAATTCTAGTGAAAATTTATCTAGGTATTCTAAACATAATGGATTAATATATTTATTTTTTTCTTTGACATTTCTTTTAACTGATTCAAAAAATGAGAATAGAGAATTTTCATCTCCAAAAAAGATAATTAATCCGAACCCTGGTTTAGGATAATCTATTACAAATAATTCTATTTCTGTAATAACACCGAGGGTTCCTTCTGAACCAATAAATAAATCTATTAAGTCCATATTAGGTCTTGAAAAATAACCTGCAGAACTTTTTATGTTAGGACTAATATAATTAGGTATCTTTAATTAAAAATTGTCAAAATTGATTATTCCTTCAGAATTCGCAATATTATCGCCACGTTTTATTTTTAGAACCTGTCCTGTAGATAGTACAACATTTATTCGTCTTATGTATTTACGTATTGAACCATATTTGAAACTGTATTCTCCTGATGCATTAGTTGAAACATTGCCACCAATGAATGATAGTTTTTCTGTCGGATAAACAGCATGAAAAAGGTTGTAATTTTGTAATTCATTCAATAATGTTTCTATTCTTACACCGGGTTGAACAACTACAATTTTATTAAGTTTATCTATTTTAAGAATATTATTTAGATTATCAGTTGCAAGTATTCCTCCATCTGTTGGTATCCTTCCTGCAACTGTACCTGTTCCTGCACCAGAAATAGTTAATGGAATATTTTTATTGGCATAGTCAACTAATATTTCAATTACATCTTTTTCATTTGTGGGGAATATTACTTCTTTTGCAGTTCCATATCTATAATTGGATGTATCTTCAAGATAGTTTAATATTTCATCAGGTTCTGTTTTTCTTATAATATTGCTCATTTTTTATTTAGATGAAAATTCAATATAGTATCGTTCTTGGATATTATTAATGAAATCCTTTTCAAATATATCAAATGTATAATTCATTGTAGGATTCCATAATGTCCATTTAAAAATATTGTTATCATAACATGCTCGTATCTGTTGTTCGACTTCTTTTATACCATATTTGTATCCTAATGAAAAATCCTGCAAATAGGGTCTTAATTTAATGTAATTTTTTCCGAGTCGCTTTGATGCATCTGATAAACTTCTAAATACAGTTTCATAAGGACTTTTATTCGGGTCAGGAATACCTAATTCACCTTTATTATAATGTGATGGATATAACATTGGACAGACATAATCTACTATATCTGTAATACATATTATATTCTGTCCAATACCCATATCATGAAACACAGAAGTTGTTAATCCAAAAATATCAACGGATATATTAACATTATATTTTGATTTAATTCTTGTTTTTGCTTCCTTCAAAAAATCAGATATACATTTTATTGCTGTTATTGAAGAATGGTGCTGACTATATCTACAAGTTTTTATATCACCGTCAGATGGAAATCGTATATAATCAAACTGTATTTCATCAAATCCAAGATTTGCACACTGTTCAGCGATAGATATATTATAATCCCAGGTCTCTTTGTTATATGGGTCAAGCCAAGTTATACCTTTATAATCTGTCCATAATGTACCATCTGGAGTTTTTATAGCCCATGATGACCTTTTTCGTGCTGCAATATTGTCTTTAAAAACGACTATTCTTGCAATAGTATATATTTTTTTAGATTTTAAAATGTTTATAAACTGTTTTATGTCTGGTATTGCATTGACAAATGAACCTAACTCTTTTACCTGATCTACATCAGGTATATACACTTCACCAGTATATTCTTTAACTGCTATAACTAATGTATTACACTTATCCTCAGATAAATATTTTTCTATCTTTTTACGAAATTGTTTTGAACCTGCTTTCCATGCAGTTAAATGGATCCCATGAATATAAAATTGCTCATTATGTTTATTAACTGATATTAAAGTTTCATCATCAGCATTTGTTCTGAATTTATAGTTATTTTCGTTTGGTATAGAAAATAGGATCAACAATAGTATAATCAAACGATAATTAGTTCTCAGTTTTTTATAAAAGTTTATAGCATAATAATTCATATCAATAAAATAGATTTTACTTTTTTTAATTTCTTTTTTCAATATTAATCAGAATATTTCTGAAGTTTTTTAATTAGTTCTGAGTTGAATTTATAACCGGAATTGATTATTTTTTTGATATCTTGCCATGATTTCTTATATTCTTTTTTCCTATAATAAGCTATTGCTCGATTATAATACGCTTTAATATAATTTGGATCGAGTTTTAGGGCACGAGTGTAATCTTCAATTGCTTGATCATAATTATTGATAACAGAGTAAACAAGTCCTCTATTATTGTATGCATTCACAAAATCAGGTTTTATTTTAATTGCAGTATTGAAATCTAATATTGCATTATTGTATTGCTGTATCATACAATATGCATATCCACGATTATAGTATGCTCCAGCATAATTTTTATTATATCTTATTGCTTTAGTAAAATCTAATATTGCTTTATTGTATTCTTTCTTGTCAAGATAAGCTGTTCCACGATTATTGTAACCTTGTGATATATTCGGATATTTTTTCAATACATCGGTCCATAAAGTGATACTATCATACCACACTCTACATCTAATTGATGTAATAACAGAAAATACTGTTATTATTATAATAAAACAACAAATTAAAATTGGTTTTATTAAACTTGAATAAATTATCTTTTTATAAAAAAGATATGTGAAGCGTATTCCAATAATATAAAATAATCCTGTTGTTGGTATATAAGTATACCTATCGGCGATAATAGTGAAACTTGCAAGTGGAATAAATCCTATTACAGGGATCAATGTAATAATGTAGAATAAAAAAGCGAACATTATTTTGTTTGTTTTTTTATTTGATATTATTACTATTAAGATTAAAATTAAAACTAAAATTGGTGATAATAAGTATATTAGATTGGTTTTTTCTGGATTAGGGTATAAACAGGATAATTTGGAAGGGAAAATTGTTTTATGTAAGTAGAATATTATTGTATAACTTGTATTAAAAATATTTATTGAAATAGGAAATATTTTTTCAGGAGTAAATTTTGTAAATGAGTATTGGGCTATAATATTTATAGTACAGAATATGATTGATACAATAAAAAATGGTATTTTTTCAATTATTATTTGTTTATCAAATTTTATTTTGAAGTAATAGTCAAACAGAAACAGTATTATAACTAATGCTACAGCACTCGGTTTAGAAAAAACAGATAAAACAAATGATATAAAAGATAACCAATAATATTTTTTTAATTTTGTTTTTATCCAGAAAATATACATAATAACTGAAATAAAGAAAAAGAAAGTATATAGAACATCTTTTCGTGCTGTTAACCAAGCTACTGATTCTACTTTAAGTGGATGTATTCCAAATAGTATTGCTACAATGAAAGAAGTTAATATATTTTTAGATAATATATAAATTAGCCAAAACACAAGTAGAGAATTGAATATATGTAAAACAAGGTTTGTTGCATGATATAAAGTTGATTTAAGTTTAACGAAATTATATTCAATAGCATATGATAGAACCGTTAAAGGAATATATGTGCCTGTGTAGTAAGAACAGAATATATCGTATATATTTCTTAATGATATTTCTCTGATTTTTAGGTTTTCTGTAATAAGTATATTATCATCCCAATTTGTGAATCCATTTTTCAAAACAGGTGAATAAGTGATAAAAATGATGGCTATGATAATACAGATTAAAGAAAATGTTTTGAGTTTTGACATCTCTTATTAATTATGGCAAAGATAAGAATTTACTGGAAAGTTGTTTTTGTGAATATAAAAATTGTTCAATTCTATATTGAAATTTACTATTTTCAAGATTTCTTTTTAAGTTGTTTTTCTTTCCAAGGGTCACGTAAATCTATAATTCTATTAAAAACAATTTTAGATTCTGTAGAATCTGGATCAACACAGAAATAGCCATGACGTATGAATTGAAATTTATCTCCTGGTTTAGAATTTTTAATACTTTGTTCTATCTTGCAGTTTGTAAGGATTTTTAGTGAATTTTTATTAATATATTTCTCAAAATCGTTATCATCTATATCTCCTGGATTAGGTATGTTAAATAAATAATCATAGATTCTTACTTCTGCGTTTACAGCATGATCCTGGGAAACCCATTGAATTGTTCCTTTAACTTTTCTATTATCTTTTGTTCCACCACCACGTGATTCAGGATCATATTTACAATGGATTTCTATTATTTCACCTGTTCTTTTGTCTTTTATAACTTTTTCACAAGTGACATAATAAGCATGTTTTAAGCGTACTTCTTTACCTGGTGATAGCCTAAAATAATCCTGGGGTGGATTTTCATTGAAATCATCTCGTTCAATATATAAATTTCGAGAAAATAGAACTTTCCGAGTACCTGCTGATGAATCTTCTGGATTATTATCAGCATCAATCTCCTCTATTTTACCTTCCGGGTAGTTATCAATTACAAGTTTTAATGGATTCAATACAGCCATTCTTCTTTGTGCACATTTATTTAAATCATCCCTGAGACAGTGTTCAAGAAGCGAAATATCAACAACACTATTTGTTTTTGCAATTCCAATTATATCACAAAAATTCTTTATTGATTCAGGAGTGTAACCACGTCTACGTAACCCTGATAGTGTTGGCATTCTTGGGTCATCCCAACCTTTTACGTAACCTTCGTTCACAAGTTTCAATAGTTTACGTTTGCTTAGCACAGTATATGTTAATTCAAGTCGAGCAAACTCGATTTGTTGTGGATGACAATCAATAGTTATATTATTTAGTATCCAGTCGTATACTGGACGGTGGATCTCAAATTCAAGTGTACATAATGAATGTGTTATTTTTTCTACTGCATCAGAAATACAATGTGCGAAATCATACATAGGATATATACACCATTTATCACCTGTTCTATGATGTGGCATATATTTAATACGGTAAATTACTGGGTCACGCATATTAATATTTGGATGAGCCATGTCTATTTTTGCTCTCAAAACACATTCTCCTTCCTTAAATTCCCCATTTTTCATTTTTTCAAATAGTATGAGATTTTCTTCTACTGAACGGTTTCTATAAGGACTTTCTTTTCCTGGTTCTGATAATGTTCCCCGGTACTCCTTTATTTGTTCGGGAGTTAAATGACAGACATATGCTTTACCAGATTTAATTAGTTCTATCGCATAATGGTAAAATATATCAAAATAATCGGAAGCGTAATATAAATGTTCTCCCCAATCAAATCCTAACCATTTGATATCTTCTTGAATTGATTTGATGTATTCAATATTTTCTTTCTCAGGATTAGTGTCATCAAAACGTAAATGACATATACCATTGTATTCCTTTGCTATACCGAAATTAAGACATATTGCTTTTGCATGTCCGATATGCAGATATCCATTCGGTTCAGGTGGGAACCTTGTTATGACCTTACCGTTATTTTTATTATTAGCAATATCTTCTTCAATAATAGTTCTTATAAAATCTTTAGTTTTATTTTTTTTTATTGTTTGTTTGTCCATAAAAGTTCCTTTTCAAACAATATTTAATATTATAATACTTTTATAAAATTGTCAAGCCAAAAGGAGTATAGAGAGTAATTATTAATATTTTTTTATTTTGTGTAATATATCATTTATAAATATTTTGAGGAAAAATAAATTTTTTTATATAATATTAAAATAAAATCTAGATATTATTTAATATGGAGAGTATACTATGGAGAAGACAAATGAGAAAGAAAAAGAATTTAGAAGTGGTGATTCGGGACCAAAATATTTAGTCCGAGGTCCATATTGGGAAGGAGGTATAATTTTATTTAAACCCGGACAAAAACTTGGTGCACATTATCATCGTGAAGTAGAAGAAACATTTTATTTTTTAAGTGGGAGTGGTAAAATTATTATTAATAATGTGGAATACAATATTCAATCTGGAGATGTTTATAAAATAGCGCCTACAGAAATACACGATATAATAAATGATACTTGTGATAATCTTCGCGGTATTTTCATAAAATGTCCTTATAAGCCTGATGATAAAATAAATGTTTAATTTGATAGTAAACATATGTTGAAAACAAAAATAAATAAACTTGAACATTATTTATTAAAAAAAGTAGGTAAAGCAATATATGATTATAAATTAATAAATGATAATGACCGTATTCTTATAGGTGTATCTGGAGGAAAGGATAGTTTAACTTTATTGAGGTTGTTATTACTTAAAAGAACTTACTTACCTATTAAATACACTGTTATTGCTGCACATATTGATTTCGGTTTATTTCAACAAAATGGGATACAACTTGATGATTATTTCAAGAAAAACCAGGTAGATTATCATATTGAAAAGATAGAACTTCCTGCCAAAAACAATGATAAACTTAGTAATTGTTTCTGGTGTTCGTGGAATAGACGTAAAATTTTATTCAATTTAGCAAAAAGATATAATTGTAATAAAGTTGCTTTAGGACATCATTTTGATGACATAGTAGAGACATTTTTAATGAATCTTTTTTTTCATGGTGAAATATCTTCTATGCCCCCTAAATTATCAATGTTCAGTGGTGAATTAGAAATTATTAGACCATTAATCTATATTCCGGAAGAACTTATCAGAGAATATGCAATATGTATGAAACTACCTTTTGTAGAATATATTTGTCCAAATTATGATAATTCACAACGGAGATTTATAGAAAATCTATTATCTGAATTAGAAAAAAAGTGTGATTATTTGAAGAAAAATATATTTAGGAGTATGAAGCGGATAAAACAAGAATATTTAATTTGATATATTTGAATTTTGATTAATGAAATTATATAATTAATTAATTGAAAGTTTTTTCTGAAAATTGGTAATAAATTTGTTAATGTAAATTTATGAAATATATATTTACAGGTTTAAGTTTTATTGCAATAGTTCTTTTTATTTTTTTTTGTTATAGGTTTTATGTAGGACTTACAAAAGTTGATCTCAATATAACAGGATTAAAAAAAAAATATAAAACTGAAGAGACAATAAATTTTAATATCAGAATAAAAAATTTAAGTAAGACAGAAAAATGTTTTGTTGTATATCCTAAAATGAATATATCTAACAACAAAATTGATTTTGTTAAAACATTGTACATACTTAGTCCGAATGAAAGTAAAACTGATAGTTACAGTTATAATCTCCATAATAACATTAATAATGGAAAATCCAATATTCAGATAGAACTTAAAAATAAAACAATTTATTCAGAAAAACTATTATCAGAAGAAGTAATTCCATTTGAAATTGTTAAACCACCACAACCACAGATTAAAACATCTGAAACATTTATTGAGAATCTTGTTCCAATAACTGGTGAATTATATGTTATAAATAGAAATCCAAAAGTAAATATTGGTGAAAATTTTATCATTGAAACTGTGGTAAAAAATACATCTAATAGAAAAGGGAAATTTAATATCAAATTAAATATAAGAAATTCTGAAACAGATAATGTATTAAAGACAATGGAAAAAAGAATAGACTTATTACCCGGTATTACAGGTAAAACGACTTTTGAATATACTATTTCCAAGGATATAGTTGATGGAGAATATATAATTACATCACAGTTATTTTCAGAAGAAGAAAAGACAACAAGACTTTTATCAAGTGCTACAACTGTTATGTATGTAATTGATCAACCACCAAATATTATATTTAAAACATTTCCATTAATAATTGGTAAAAAAAACGAGATGTTTTGTGAAGTAAGTGTAAGTGACGATAGAGAAGTAAAGAATGTTGAATTTATTTATCAAGATATTGATAAGAATAAAACGACGAATTATGCAATGAATTTAATATCAGGTGATAAAAGTTCAGGAATATGGTCTGTTTCTATGAATATAAAGAAGAAGAAAGGTAAATTTAAATATTATGTGAAAGCAGTTGATAATAAAAATTTAGAAAGTAAAACAACAGAAAATGTTGTTTCGGTGATAAAAAAATGAAAAAACAAGATATTATTTGTTTGATTATTAGTGGAGTATCAGTTTTAATTGTATTAGTATTATGGTGGTCAGGAATATTACATTTATGGGAACTTAAAGTATATGATTTTAAATTTGTCAATCGTGGTATAATTGAACCTTCGAGAGATATAGTAATAGTTGGTATTGATGAAGATTCTTTAGATATAGAGAAAGGTGGGTTCGGACGATGGCCATGGCCAAAAGGAAGAAGTATTCTTGCAAAAGCGATAGATAACCTTAATAAGGCTGGAGCAAAAGTTATTGGTATAGATATAATTTTTCCTGAAAAGAGTCAGAAAATTGAGGACATGACACTTGCTACTGTTTTAAAGAAAGCAGGAAATGTTGTGGGTGCATTGTATTTTGAATATATATCTGTAAAAACAGCGAAAAACATTGATGGTAAATATGTTATTTCAGAAGAAACACAAGAAAAGTTAGTATTGCCAATAAAACCATTTTTAATGTCATTTAAAGCACTGGGATTTACAAATGCGTTTCCTGATGATGATGGTGTTCTAAGGGTAGCTAAACTTGTTAAAGAATATGAAGATAAGAAATATTATTCTTTTAATTCAGTTATACCAGCATTAGCATTAGGGAAAAATGTAGAAGAAATAATACCTAAAAGCGATAAAATACTTGTAAATTATCATGGAGGTAATAAAACATATACAAGATATTCTTTTAAAGATATTTATTATAATGTATTTCCTGAAAATTGGGTAAAGAACAAAATTATTTTGATTGGTTCAACTGCTACTGGTGCATATGATCATTATCCTATGCCATATGAAAAAATGTTTCCTGGTGTTGAACTTCATGCTAATGTTATTGACAATTTGATAAACAAAAATTACATAATACCTTGTAGTGATATTTTAATGGTTTTAATAATAATTTCATTATGTGTTATTTTAGGTAGAATTTTTCATAAAGTTAAACCATGGATTAGTACATTAATATTTTTGTTTTCTATTTTAGTCTATTTTATTTTTGTTCAATTTCTATTTGTAAGCAAGAATTTACATATTGATTTCCTTAAGCCAACATTAGGTATTATTTTTTGTTTCAGTGGTATAATGGCTTTCAGATTTACTGTTGAGTCGAAAGAAAAAAGATGGATTAAAAAAACATTCTCATATTATTTGAGTCCACAAGTTATAAATGAGTTAACTTCTAATCCTGATAAACTTAGATTGGGAGGCGAAAAAAAATTTTTGACAATATTGTTTTCTGATATAAGGGGATTTACAACACTTGCAGAAAAACTTGCACCGGAAGAAGTAAGCAGTATATTAAATGAGTATTTGAGTGCTATGACTGATATTATTTTTAAATACAATGGGACTCTTGATAAATTTATTGGTGATGCTATTATGGTTTTATGGGGAGCACCTGTTTCGCAAGAAGATCATGCTAAACGAGCAGTATTATGTGCTATTGATATGCATAAGAAACTAAAAGAATTACACAAAGAATGGGCATCCCAAAATAAACCATTATTTGAGATAGGAATAGGTATTAACAGTGGAGAAGTGATTGTAGGGAATATGGGTTCAAAAGATAGGATGGAATACACTGCTATTGGTGATAATGTAAATCTTGCATCAAGAATAGAAGGATTGAACCGTGATTATAATACAAAGATAATTATTTCAGAGTCAACTTATGAATTAGTGAAGAATGATATTAAAGCAGCACCTCTTGGAGAAGTTAAAGTAAAAGGGAAAGAAAAACCAGTTAAAATATATGAAGTTAAGATAGGTGAATAATAAATGATAATTTTTTTTCGTCTAATATTAGCGCATTTATTAACAGATTTTACTTTACAGTTTGATCAAATTGCTCTTTGGAAACGAAGAAATGTGGTTGGTGTATTAGTTCATTCTCTCATTTTTCTTGTAATTGGTTTAGTTCTAACATGGAATTATTTGACAGACATCTGGGTTAAATTTTTACCTGGCTGGTTATGTTTGATTCTAATATCTATTTCACATTTTCTTGAAGATTATTATCGGGTATTAAATATAAAGAAATCAAATTCTACTACGACAGATAGTGTTTTCTTCTTTTTCTGGGATCAATTTATACATATTGGTTTAATTTTCTTATTATCACCAATAAATGTTACAGGAAATAAAATAGAACCTGTTGTTATTATTAGTATCTTAGCAGTTTTTGTAACACATTTCATATCAATTTTAATTTATTATCTTGAACAGAGTGTATATGGATACGAACAAGTTTCATATCGTTTAAAATACAAATATTATCTTATATTAGAACGACTATTTATGTTTATTTTCCTACTGTTACCTGGGAAATGGTGGATAATTAGTATTGTAATTTGGATTGTATATAGAATTTTACAAAAAAAATTGGATTTAAATTTTACTAAATTAAATATAGTAATAAGTATTATTTCAGTAATTATTGCAGGGTTAATAGGCAGATTTATTCTTTACTATTTATGACAAAATATATTATAATTATTTTCTGCCTTGTATTTTTCTTTATATTACCTGCATCTAATAAAAAAATAATTCCTATAGATTTACTTACCGGATTACCTGCAGAAGATTTTTATATTGTTTTGACTGAAGATATTTTTGAACCTTTTATCGGTTTATCAAACTATTTCTTAAATTTTTATAATATTAAACTACAACTTAAATCGTGGTTATTGTGGCTTCTTCTGATAAATATATTTATTGGTATACTCAAAAATAAAAAAATTATAAATATTTTCAAATCAATTTTTTTTACATTTATATTTTTTTATTTATTTTTGGTTTATACAATTTATTTTAATTCGTCTTTTCCTTATAAAGTTATATCAAAAAATAGTGATTTGTTTTTATTAGATATTCACAGTCATACCTTGTATTCGCATGATGGATTATCAACTTTAAAAGATAGTTATAACTGGCATTTAAAATCAGGTTTTGATGGCTATTTTATTACTGACCATAACAATAATTTAGGGGTAGCGAATTCAAGAGAAATTTTTAGTAAAGGTTTTGGACTACGAATATTTTTTGGTGAAGAAATACAAGATAAAAATGGTGTAAATCTTCTTATTTTAGGATTAAGCAAAACTGTTTCTAAATATATGAATAATGAAACAGAAAAAATTGTTGATATTGTTCATAAGGATAATGGAATTGTAATTGCAGCTCATATATGGCATAAAAAGAGAGATAGATTAGAAGAGTTAAGTAACACGAATATTGATGGATTTGAGATATATGGACGTGCATCAACGCCTCTGGATAAAAATTTCCAATTAAAGATAATAAATTTTTGTAAAAAGAATAATTTAATAATGTTAGCTGGTTCCAACAGACATGGTTGGAGTATGGTCAATAATTTATGGACAGGAGTATATATCCCAGGATGGCAAAAACTTGATAATGAGACATTACAGAAGATGATAATAAACTATATATCTAAAAAACAGCAAGATAAATTTAGAGTATTTGTGTTAGAAAAAAAAGAAAAATTTACAGAATTAAGATACATTTTTGAGCCATTTATAGGATTATTTTATTATTTTTCTAATTTAACTGCGAAGCAATTCTTAACTTGGGTTTTATGGATAACTATAGCAATAGTATTTATAGAAAAGTATAGAATGATTTCTATTAAACAGAAAAATATTTTAAAATTGTTAGCGTATCTGTTGATAGCGTTTTTATTTTTTTTCAATGCGATATTGTTTTTTATTAGATGGTGTAATTATAGGATTTATAACAAAATACTTTTTACATCTTCAGAACTGTTTTTTATCTCAGGATTAATTTTTATATCTTTATGTATAATTAAAGCAAGAGATTTATATTTTAAAAGGTAATATAGGTCTTTATTTTTTTATTTCAGTAATACGTTTTACATTCGGATCAGTAAAAATATCTAATTCATCCCTTGATTTTGTTGAGAATTCAGAGATAACAGCTCCCTTTGGACCTGCCTGAAACCAATGTAGTGTATTTGGTAATAGCGTATATTGTTCGCCAGGTTTGAGTATAATTTCATGGAACACTGTATATTTCCCTTTAGGAAGTTTACAGTGAATATT